>Ga0214473_10001600_pt1 | contig 29480 bp, 32 predicted proteins | sample RVTome_7_FD_203509 | JGI IMG/M metagenome (GOLD analysis project Ga0214473, IMG submission 203509) | Soil microbial communities from uranium-contaminated site in the Upper Colorado River Basin, Wyoming, United States - RVT98D197 | ecosystem: Environmental > Terrestrial > Soil > Contaminated >...
CAGCCCAGGCGACGATTAAGCGGGAATGGCGCATTCTGGCTCCTCGCTGAGAGGTTTCGGCCGCCGGCCGAGAGTAGCGGATCGAAATACGAGCTGGATGACTTATCAGGGTAATACCGTCTGAAAAGGAAAAAGTTTTAAATTTTTTATAATTCTCAATCTATATGCGCATCGACCACAGCCCGTGGCCGTTCTCCACCGCCAAAAATGAATGATTCGGCCCGAAATCTCCACAGTTGACGGCAAAGTCAGTCGGGGCGGTTTGCGAACCGTCCCGGCCATGTAGCCGCACATTGCCCGGCCGGGGTCAATCCTGCCCGGGAGTGAGCCGGACGATCGGGTCGCGACGGTCCGGGTAAGTCCGCACGAGATCGCTTCGCCGGCCCGGTTCGTAATCCTCGAACTCGAAGCCCGGCGTCACCGTGGTGCCCAACAGGGCGAAATTGCCGCCTTCTTCCAGGAAACTGCCCTGCCAGGTGCCGCCGGGCACCACCACTTGCGGCCGTTCGCCCTTTTCCAGGGACTGGCCCAGCCGGATCAGGCGCGAAGAGCCATCGGGGTGAAGTTGGAGCATGGTCACCGGGTCGCCCAGGTAGAAATGGAAGATTTCAACCGAGCTCAGACGATGCAGGGCCGAACAAGCAGCGGGAGTAAGCAGGTAGTAGATGGCGGTGCCCAGCCGCCGGGTAGACCGGTAGGCCGGCCCCAACACCTGGGCCGGGACATCGCTTTCCGAGCGCCAGGTTTCGCGGTACCAGCCGCCCTCCACCGGCAGCGGCTCCAGGCCCAGCAGCTTGACGATTTCATCCGCGTTCAAGATGGTTCCCCGGGCTATTGGCTTATCCCTAAACTCGCAATCAACTCTTAACTATTTTCAAAGTTGAACAAAATTCGCTTTGGCGGGCCCGATGAGACTATTTTAAAAATTTTCTGGTGGAGATGCCAGTGGGATTGTTTGAGTTGATTCGGGTGGCGGCGGCTTGAAGACAAAGCATCACTTATCGGGCTGGAATCTCGATTCGCCAAATCTCCAAATCGGCCTGGTAAAGGATTATGTTGCGGGCGACTTCGAAAATTGTGGCGTAGGCACTCCGGTTTCCATATTCGGATATATTGAACGCCTGCCATTTTTCACCGGTCTTGTCGGTGCTGACAGCCAGACGGCAGCGACGTTTAGAGTCGCCGAGAGTATCGAATTTATTCCAATATTCTTTACTATCCAAAGGCGGTTGAACCATTTCGCCGTAAGCCAGCGCCAAACGCCCGTCATCCAGCTTTATTAGACAGGGATCAACTCCTGCGGGCCCTAAATCCTCCAGAGTCCGCGGACTGGTCCAGCTCCTGCCCTCGTCTTCACTCCAGCACGCCGCCATGGGCGTGAAATGACCTGTGCGTATGATTGCCAGAAGACGGTCGTCTTCCAGCCCCACGATCGACCATTCGTTAAATCCCTCACTGTCGTCTGTATGAGCCGGATCCGGCACCGCGACGCTTGAAAGGTAGCGCCAGGTCTTGCCCAAGTCGGTTGAACGTACCGTAAATGCCCTCAGCTTGTATTTACTTTCTTTTTTACTCCAGGGATGCGTGGGAGGAGCGACGTCGTGTTCGAAATTTCCGTACATTGCCGCCAGCAGGGAACCATCGGTCAATTCAATTACCGCTCTGTGAAAAAAGAGACCCGCCCAAAGTTCCGGACTCCCGAAATCGACGTTTCCGGCTTCGGGAATGACAAGAATGGTTTCTTCTTCCTGAATAGTTTTCAGATCGTCGAAGGACCTCCAAATACGGCCCGTGTAATATCCGTCCGGGCGCGGTTCCACTTTGTTTTGCAGCCCGATGAACAATCCCGGACGCGAAAAGAACGTGTTGATTTGTGCCTCGGTGAGCGCTGTAGGGGCCCAGGCTGGATCGGATTCATCCCGGAATACTACCCGGCTGCCCCGCTCGACGATCTTGAACAGGCCCAGCAGGTGTATGGTCCCATCCAAAGCCATGAATGAACGGGCGTATCGCCCGGGCCGCGACTGATCGAGCCGCAGCGGGGTGATTTTCATACCGTCGCCGGCGGCCCCGATTTTCACTTCTTCTCCGGCGGCAAACGACACAAGAAAACAGGTCGCAATAAGCGGTAATAATTTGAGCCGGCAGTTTCGCATCTTTTCACCTGCTTGATTACTACGGTGCTGAAGATGGCTTAACCCCTCAGCTATCGATTCTGAATCCGTTTTATGACCGGGGCGGCTGACTCAGGACTTCAGCCAGCGATCGAACCAGTCAAAAGCCTCGACCTGCATCTGATTATCGAACTTATGCGGACCCGGATAAAATGAACACTTATAAAAGTCGCCCGCGCCGGCCTTTTGATAGACTTCCCGCAGAATATTATCCGCCCTCTCCATTTCCGGCACGGTGTACAGGAAATCATCGGTGTCATTCAGGACCAAAGTCGGAAGGGGGACGCGCAAGCCGAGAATTTCCGGGAAGTCGAGTTCACGGGGCAGCAACGGGACATAGGTCATCCAGGTATGCGTGAACGATTTATTGAGCAGGAAATCTCTCCAGGTAGTCATGAAACCCACACAGACGGCGCATTTGAGCCTGTGGTCGAGGCCGGCCGCGAATACGGTCCGCATACCTCCCCCCGAAAGGCCCCCGCAGCCGACCCGGCCCGCGTCCACGTCCTCTCGCGAGCACAGGATATCCAGCGCTACCCGGTCCTCGGCAAAAAATACGCCCGGCCAGGTGGTCCCGGCGCAGAACAGCGATTTGGCCATCACCGACTCGTGTTCCCCGGCCCACCCGTTATAAGCCTTGATGTTTTCTGGATTTTCCGGGTCCTCGTCATTCAGCCCCCGTCTCAAATGCTCCGGCACATCCTTCAACATCACCCGGCGGCTGGCAAATGGGAAAGCATCGGACACCAGGACGACATATCCCCGCCTGGCGATTTCATTGGCCCAGGCCCGGCCGCCGTAGTAATTCTGCTGGTGCTCTTCGATCAAAGGATGGGGCTTCTGCGCAGTAGCGGTTATCTTACGCTTACCGAAATACTTGTTCCCGCCGTGGTCGTGAAATGCCAGGATACCAGGCAGCTTTCCGCGGGCATTCAGGGGTTTGAGGAGAATGGCTTCAGTTGGCCGGCCGTAGGGCAACTGCCAGGACAACTCCTCCACGTGAAGACCATCAAAGGAGTACTGCTTTCCGGCATTCACTTCCGAAGTACCGCCGACGTTCGGGATCGCCAGCCGCTCCTGGACGCACCTGTAAGCGGCTTTACGCCAGGTTTCCAGGTCAGGCCACTTGTCTCCGCGAAAGGAAAAGTCCGGCGGCTTATCTTCGACCAAGGAAGCTGCCCAGGGGCCGTAGTGCCCGATGACGCTTAAAATGTCCTGGTCGAGCGGGTCCGTTTGAGCGGCGAATGCGGCTCCGGGGTTGAGATGATTCGCGAATGAAGAGCCGAGCATGGGCAGGCCGCCAAGCGCAAGAGCCGCCTCATGAACGAACTGTCTTCTGGACAGTGGGTAGCTGGCCGGCCCGGCCCCACTGCGCAAATCTTCCATTCGATTTCCCTGTCCGGCAGGGATTCCAGTTATCTGCTCGTGCATCGGCATTCCTTTGTTTGAGACGAACCCGGACCGAAATCCTCGTTTTTTCAATCGATTCTTTTCGGCCAGTACATATACCGCTCGTAATAGCCCAGCAGGTCTCCGCGGCTGTTTTTTACAGCACGCATGAACGTGCGCTGCCCTGGCTTATCGGTTATTTGAACCTCTACTTCATCGCCTTTTTTCAGGATCGCCAGCACTTCATCCATTTTGCGTCTCGAATCCTCGTTATGGCACTCCATCAGGGATCTGCCCGGCAGGTTGTCTCCATTCTCGAAATGTTCCCTTGCCGCTTTATTGAGGTAGATTACCTTGTGGCTGGTGTCAGCGATGACTACCGGGTCCGGGATACTATTTACGAATGAGTCCAGCAGGCTTTCCTTCCTCATTGACGCCCTCACTCGAAAGAGAATAGACCAGATGCCCTCCTGTTCTGAAATCCACCCGTAATAAGGGTATCACTGCCGATAATAAAACTCAAGCTCAAATTCTAACTTTATGATTGACATGTCATTGAGAGTTGTCTCACGGCATAATTTTTTCTCCCGGCAACTGAACCCGCATTCGGAGGGCGGATCACGCTCAGAGTGTGGATTCTGTAAAATCCTTTTTTTCCCCGATTGGAAGGGAGATTGGAAAAAGACCGGGTGTTCCAGGTCACGAGCGATACCGGCTTCTGGCCGCGGCCAGTACCACCAGCAGCGCCATGCAGACGGCACCGGCGGCGGTGAACACTCCCTGTGGACCGGCTCTCAGCACCACGGGCGCGAAGAACACCGGCGCGGCGAATTGGCCGATGAAGCCGAAAGTACCGAGAAGAGAGCTGATCCGGCCGCGGAAAGCCACCGGCGACACCTCCCCCACCCAGACCATGCAGGCCGGCGACACCATCCCCTGGCCGATTCCGAACAGGGCCAGCGAAACCGCAATCAGGGCGGTGTTGCCGGTGCGGCCCAGGGTGAGGAAACCGGCGGTCCAGAGCGTGAGCGACAGCAGGATCAGCCGGCGGTACGACAGACGGCGCTTGATCCGTCCGTACCGGAAAGAAGTCAGCCCGCTGGCCGCGCCCATCACCGCGATAAAGAGCCCGATCCCGAACGGGCTGGTGATGCCGATCCCCTCCAACAGCGGCGGCCCGAACACCACCAGGGAGTAAAGCAACAGGCTGGAGAGAAAGATCAGCCCGTAGATCGCCACCAGCACCGGGGCGCTGCGGAATATCTCCAGGACCGAATCCTTTTCGGCCTGGTTTTCCGCCTCCTGATAGTGCGCTTCCGGGATGGTGAACAGGGCCACTCCCGCCAGGGGCAGGCCGACCAGGTAGACGGCGAACGGCAGGTGCCAGCTCACCGAGCCCAGCGCTCCGCCGACCAGGGGCCAGGCCACCGCCCCCAACGCATTGGCGCTGCCCCGCCAACCCATCACTTGGTTGCGCCGGTCCCCGCTGAACACGTTCAGGATCAGGACGGTGTTGGAGATGAAGAGCACGGAGGCGGCCAGTCCCAGCACGGCCCGGCTGGCCACGAGGGGCCAGAACGAGTCGATCACCAGGCCCGACCCGCCCGCGGCGGCGTAGACCACCAGGGCCAGGATGAACAGCCGGCGGATTCCCACCCGGTCGATGGCCACGCCCACGAACGGGCTCAGCACGGCGATGAATATCGAGTGGGTGGTGATAATCAACCCCGCTCTGGCGGGGTCAACGCCCAGGCCGGCCCGCATCACGTTCAGCACCGGAGCGATGATTGCGCCCGCCATCACGGTGAGCGTGCCGGTGCCGAAGACCACGGCGAGAGTGAAGCGGTTGAGGTATCGCATCGAGTTCACGGGAATGGAAGTGGCCTGGGCTGAAACCGGGGCAAATTCCTCGCGCCAGGTGCAGCCTCTTGTTCTATATCAAAATAAACCATCCCGGGGGACAGACAAGGGGAAGGGAGGGCTGGAGGAAAAGATTGGCGGATGCGGGCGGTAGCTCCGGCCGCCCGCACCCGGAGAGAGGGCGTTATTTACCGGCCTTTTCACCGCCGCCGGTTTTTTCTTTCAGCAGCTCGGCCACGCCGGCGATGCTGCCCAGCACGCCGGAAGCCTCGTAGGGCAGGAAAATCTTGGTTGCCTGGCCATCGGCGATTTTCTGGAGGGTTTCCAGGTACTTGATCGCGATCAGGTCGTTGGTGGGGCGACCCTCGTGGATCGCGGCGTACACAGTCTGGATCGCTTCGGCCTCGCCCTTGGCCACGGTCAGCTTCTGGTAGCGGTCGGCGTCCGCCACTTTCTTGATCGCCTCCGCCTGGCCCTCGGCCTTGAGGATCGCCGACTGCTTGAGGCCCTCGGCCTCCAGGATCGTGGCCCGGCGTTCCCGTTCGGCTTTCATCTGGCGGTGCATCGCCTCCATGACATCCTTGGGCGGCTCGATCCGCTGCAGCTCGACCCGGGTGACCTTGGTGCCCCATTTACTGGTGGCGTCGTCCAGAATGTGGCGCAGCTTGGTGTTGATCAACTCCCGGGAAGTGAGGCTTTCATCCAGGGCCAGGTCGCCCACCAGGTTGCGCAGGTTGGTCTGGGCCAGCTTGGTGGCGGCAAGGTAATAATTGGAGATATTATAGGTTACCTGCACGGGGTCGGTGACTTCGTAATAAATCACCGCATCGACGTCTACCACCACATTGTCCTTGGTGATCACGCCCTGGGGCGGGACGTCCACCACCTGTTCGCGCATGTCCACCTTGATCATTCTTTCGATAAACGGCAGGATCATGGTCAGTCCGCTGTCGGCGGTGCGCTGATACTTGCCGAGGCGTTCGATGAGGCCTTTTTCCCAGGGCCGGACGATCCTGACACTTATGGCGGCGACGATGAAGACCGCCACGGCCAGCACGAAAAATAAGGCTATCTGAGGTTCCGACATTCAGGGCTCCTGTTCGACAGGTGAAACTATCAGGTGAGTACCCTCTATCCTGGATACGCGGACTCTGGTTCCCTCGGCAATAGCCGCCCCGGACTCGCTCAGGGCGCGCCAGAGATCCTGTTCGATCCTCACCGCGCCGCAGTTTTTTTCGTTGTCGATGGCCTCCGTGACCGTTCCGCACTTGCCGATATTTCGGTCCGCGCCGATTCCGGGCGGCTGGTCGGAGGTGACCTTCCGGGCAAAGCGCTTCGAGGTGAGCAAACAGGCAATGGACACGACTATGAACGCGGTCCACTGCCAGACACCGGCCACTCCGCACAGGGCCAGGACTCCGGCGGCGGCCGCGCCCACGCCGAACCAGAAGATGAAAAAGCCGGCGGTGAAAATTTCACCCACCAGGAAAACCAGGGCGAGGATAAACCAGACAAGCCAGGGAGTTACGGTCATCGGCAGGTCTCCTTAAAAAATGGCGTAGTTTGAATATGAATACTATATTACTATGGAGCTATGCACATGACTCCGGCGCATACCATATATAGTGTGCCAGATGAAGATCAATAATTCCTCTTGACAGTCTTCAAATTCTTTGGTTTAATGTGGTAGGGAACACGCCTTTCTTTCTTCATCTTCAACCAACTCAAAAGGAGTTACGTTATGAGCGACAAAAAAATTCCGACAAGGCCACCCTCGCCACCTCCAAGGCCAGTACCTGAAAAGGCCCCGCCAATACCCGTGAGAAAAGACCCTAAGGTTCCTCCGCCTCCACCTACCAGAGATCGTTAGAAAGGAAGATCGGGGCACAATTTTCTAAGTTCTTTATATTCATCGGGAGATTGGTCGGTTTTAAACATTTCAACCAAAGCGGGGCAATCTTTTACACGTCCGTTGTATGTACCGATAAAGCCCTTTAAATATCTTGCCATTTCGGAATCTATGTAGAAGCGATTTGCGTAAAAGGCATATAGTTCAAAAGCATTGTAGAGATTGCAAAACCAACGTTCCTTTTTATTATCTTTTGATGAAGGTTCTTGGTTTATAATCTCATTTATTCCCCTTAGAATATCATTGAATATCCCGGCCTTCAAACTTTTTATCTGGATGTCAATCGAATTTCGTTCAAGATTAATAGCTTCTGTCTGTAGCTTTGCGGCCCTCGCACTATAAAGCAATGCCCATCCTGAGAAAAGCACAGCAATAACAACTCCAATATTTGCCAACATCTCTATCATCGCCTTGTGCGCCATCATAAAAGAGTATAAACAAAACACCATACCTCCTTGCAAGGGGTGTGGTTGAATTGCTTGAAAGGATAATATAAGTTTCCTATTTTGAAGTATCAAGAAAAGCAGAAATTAATCACCCTGCCATGTTCCTCCAAGCATCGTGATGTTTAAATCTCAACTACAATATATAGTGGTTACCGGAGTCATCGACATACCCCTATATTACTAATCTATTACTATGTTGTTAAAGTGTTTATCCATGATATTTTGAATTTCGCTTGATACGCTACTCAAGCCTTCATTTCGCTTTGACACATACTGCTCATATTTATTCTTATCGGCAAATACCAATCGCTTATTTGTAATTTGCATTTCACGGATACTTACAATAGAATCCATCAATTGAACTTCCAAATAATATAATATTTCATTCATTTTTTGGGTATTTCTTCGACAGCAGAATAATTATCTCGCTTTAAATCTGGATGAAATGCGCATAAGCGAATTCTTTTGAGAATAGTTCGTAGTATTCTATTGTCAAATAAACGACAAGATCTGTTCAAAGCAATAGTAGGAAACGCTGATTCATCAACGGTATTATATCCTTGACAAACCCAAGCGCGAAGGTTAAATTGTTTTTGTTATTGGAATCCTTCCACTTTGCGCGGGGGAGCTAAATGCAAAAGGAACTTAGTTTTCCTGATCTTGCCAAGCTTACAGAAGAAAAGGCAAGAAAATACCTTGAATATTTGCGCTGGCCGGACGGCAAACCTAATTGCCCGCATTGCGGCACGATTGAGAAGGCTTACAGGATTAAGCCCAAATCTGATTCTAAAAGCCCTGTCCGTGAAGGCGTCTGGAAATGTAAGTCTTGCCGCAAGCAGTTTACCGTTACAGTCGGCACTGTCTTTGAGGGAAGCAGAATCCCGTTGAACAAGTGGATTATGGCCGTTGCGCTTATGTGCGCCAGTAAAAAAGGCATTTCCGCCCACCAGCTCCACCGGATGCTTGGCATTACCTACAAAACGGCTTGGTTCATGTGTCATCGGGTTCGCTGCGCTATGGATGAAAGCCCATTGCTTGAACTGCTTAAAGGCACGGTAGAGGCAGACGAAACCTATATCGGCGGCAAAGGTTCTTACTGGCAACGCGGCAGAAATACCGAGAAGAAAACCGCCGTCTTTACCTTGGTAGAGCGCAACGGGCGGGCACACTCTACGACTACCGAACGAGTAAACGCGGCCACACTGCTTTCCAAGATCAAAGAGAACGTTGCCGCCGATGCAACGCTTATGACCGATGAATTTCCCTCTTACATTCACTTGGGCTTGCATTATAAACACCACCAGGTTCATCACGGCAACAAGGAATACGTCAAAGGCGACTTCCATGTCAACACGGCAGAAGGCTACTTTGCCTTGCTGAAACGCGGCATTAATGGAACGTTTCATCATGTCGGCAGACAACATCTTGAAAAATACCTCAAAGAATTTGACTTCCGTTGGAATGCGCGGCATATTTCCGATAGAGAAAGATTCGTCAAGGCGATTACCCAAGTCGGCGGCAAACGCCTTATGTACCGCAAATCTAAGCCAGATTAACTATGACCAGTAAATCTAAACCCATCTTGCTACACCCGCTTAAACCGGAAGAAGTTTTAAAAGCACTTCTCAAAACCAAACCGCCAAAGAAAAGGAAACTACCATGTCCAAAGAACCCGCCTGCTATTGCCCCTTAATCAAAGAAAACTGCAAAAAAGACGAATGCATGTGGTGGATGCGAAACGAAGTGCAAGCAAATACTGGAGCTTGTGCAGTTCGCGAAATTCCCAGATGCATAAAAGAATTGAAAATACCTCCAATGACCCGATCTAATTAACTCCGACCTTGCACCGCAATTATAGTACGGTCATTTGCAAGGATTGTGTCGGCGGTGCAAAGCACTGCCTTTTGTGCGTCTATATCGTGGCCGACTTCATTGGAAATCAAGTCAAGCGTCTTTAGGGCCGCATCCAACATACTTTTTCTGGTCAATTTCTTCTTTTCCATTTGCAACCTGCTTTCATAGGAAGTAATATGACTCTTTCAAAATCTTGGCTTATTGCTGCAATTATTATTGCTTTGCTTTATCTCCTTTTTCCCCGCTATAAAATTCAGACAATCAATTATTCTTACCCTGCTACCAATACCTCCCGAATAATTAAAGAAGCCGACGGCGGGGCACTCGTTTTTAGATTTGACCGTTGGACTGGCAAGGTGTCGGTTGCCTCCGGCAATGCATACAAGCCAATTTGGAGAATCATTGAAACCCCATAACTCCAATAAGGAGAATAAAATGGCCGTTTATATCATATCTTACGAAATCCAAGAACGCGGCCAGAAGTACGACAAGTTTATTGAAGTTATCAAGTCGTACAAGTGGATGCTACTCGGCGAGTCGGCCTATGTGGTAGATACCGACAAATCGCCGGGGGAAATTACGCAAAACTTAGGATTTCATCTTGGACTTAATGATTTTATGTATGTCCTTTCTGTGAGTCAACCATATGCTTCACGCGGCATGGCTGGCGTCAATCAGTGGCTTGAGCAGCACTTGGAATAGGCTTGCCGTACTTCTCCCGTAGTGCTTCAATCAGAAAATGTAAATGCTCTTCTTCCTCCGCTGAAATGGGGATTATCTGCCATCCTTGTGGCGTTTTTTTGATAAACATCTCATATCTACCTCCGAACCATTCTAAATGATTGAATGACAACGATATAATATATATAGGACATATCCGAATGGTTCGTGAAGTATATAAGTCCGTTCATCAATATGTGGATTGGTAGAGTTCCAATTATGTTTTAAATTTACTGCGATCGCATCTGTAATTATTATATTGCTTATATAGGATAGTACAGTTTCTAATCCATTAATAATATATGTTTCTTCAAACCAGTCTTGTAGCTGCTTGCTAGTTTGACGATTTTCTCTTTTGGTAAAAAGATAATCGCGGTAACGTATAAATAAATAAGCTGCGAACATGCCTCCAATCCACATAAAAAGATTGGGCACATTAAAAGTCCAGTCGATCATTGGTACCTCCTATTAATGGAAAATAATTTTCAAATATAATTTCCAAGAGTAAAAAAGAAAATAGATTGTCAATAATTTCTGAAAAATTCGTTAATCAACGAAACAGGTGTCAAGATACAAAGAAAAAGGCGACCCGGGCTGGCCGCCTTTAACCAAATCAGTTCTGCTGTATAGACAACTCAAGGCCGGTAAATCTTCCCATTTTTTTCCGCCTGCTCGAAAGCCTTCACGTCCCATACCAAGCTCACGTCGCCGTCCAGCGGGATGCCGTAAATGCCGGCCCCCCGTTCGTTCAGCCTGCCGAGCAGGTCGCCCCAGGCCTGGGTCAGCTCCTGGCACCAGCGGTTGCGGAAATAGTCCGGGTGCAGGGCGTTCCAGTAGCCGATCTGGTACTCGCCATCCCAGACCCCGAACCAGAGCTTGCCCGAACCCTTGCGCAGGTACATTTCGATACTCCAGGTGCCATCCCCAGCGACCTTGTCTCCCTGGGTGCCGTCATCGTAGAGCGCCACCGGGATGTTGGCGTAATAACCCTTTTCCTCGACGATCCCCCAGCCGTACTGCGGGGCGTAACTGAAATTGCCGCGCAGAACCAGGGGCGGCTTGAATTCGGGCAGAGTGCGCGAATCCACGCTGATAAAGACCCGAACCATATCTTCGAGGAAACCGCTGGCCGGAAGGTACGGCGAGGGCCGCAGGGCCGGGTGTTCGACGGGGGTGATTTCGTAGCGCTGTTCGACCGGCTGGTTGAGCCGGTGCTGGGCCTCGAAGGCGGCCCGTTCGGCGGCTTCCAGGGCGCCGGTGTCCACGCCGGTCTTGAACTGGGTGAAATCGCCGGGCCCTCCCACTCCCTCCAGCAGTACTCTCCGCCAGCGGGTCCAGAAGGCCGCCATCCGCCTTTCGGTCTGTTCGAATACCTTGTAAGCCTGGATCATCTGCGGAGTGTGGCCCCAGCGCGACAGGTTGACTCCCCCGGCGAGCTGGCTGTTCGAGACCACGGCTATCTCCCGGCTATCGACCGCGATCCTGTACCAGCCCGCCTCCAGTCCGGTCACCCGCACGATGTCCCGGTCCCAGGAGTCGGGCCAATCCATCACCGTGCGCATCAGTTTGGCGGAGGAAGGATAAATCGGCAGGGGCAGGCGGGCGGCCTTCCTGGTGAAGGAGACCGCGCGCGGGGAGGCTTTAAGGCCGGTGACCGAACAATCCGTCTGGCCGGTCAATGAGCCGGCGGCGGCATCGATTGCAGTTTCGGCCACCAGGCTGGCGGCGCCCATCGCCCGCAGGATTTCCAGGCCCATCTGGAGCTGGCCGTCCACGGTGGGGTGGACGCTTTCGGCGGTGAACATGAAATTGCCGTCGTAGCCCGCCAGCTCCTCGCTGGCGCGGGCCGAGGAATAGTTGAGGTCGTAGAACTTCAGCCCCTCGCGGCCGGCGAACTGCCCCAGCTCGTAGCTGAACCGCTCGAGGGTCTGCGGATAGAGCAGCCATCCCATCCGGTTGAGCTGCTTTTCCTCCAGCGCGCCGCGGCTGACCTGGGGGATGCAGCGCAGCTCGCAAAGAGAAGGCGAGATCAGCAGGATTTCCGGATTCGAGTGGCGGCGCAGGATTTCGATTTCGGTTTTCAGGCTGTCGAGATAGACCGAGAGCAGTTTCGGGTCGAACGGCCCGTAGCCGGCATCGTTCATGCCCAGCATCACGGTCACCTTGGTGGGCCGGCAGAGCTGGAGGTCGCGGCGCAGGCGGTCGACGTTGGCCGCGCGGTCGCCGCCCCAGCCCAGGTTGAAGAACTGCACCTTCCAATCGGGGTGATGGGTCAGGACGTAGTTTTCCACCAGCCGCGGGTAGACGCCGTAATCGGTGATACTGTTGCCCCAGAACAGCACCACGTCGCCGTCCTGGATGAAAAACGGCTGTTCGGCGCGGGCGGAATTAACGAAGAGAGCGAAGATGAAGCAGGCGAGAACGATTAACCGATTGCGCATAGCGGTCCCCGGTGAAAAGTTGAATGGTTTGCGGCGGGCCGAGCCGAATGAAGAATCAGCAATGTCAATGCAGTCCAAGTCACCGGCCGCCCGGCGGCCGACTTTTGGGGGAACCGACGGCGAGCATCTGGCGGCAGGCATCGTGCACCATCTCCACGCTGATTTCGTTCATGCAGAGGAAATGGCCGAGCGGGCAGGTTTCGGGGCCGTGATCCGAACAGGGACGGCATTCGAGGCCTTTCATCTCCACCACCCGGCAGCGCTCGCTCAGGGGCGCGAAACCCAGCGCCGGCACGGTCGCGCCGAAAATGGCCACTGTGGGCACATCGAAGGCCCAGGCCAGGTGCATCGGCGCGCTGTCGCCGGTGACCACCAGGTCGGCCTTGCGCACCAGGGCGCAGAGCTCCCGCAGGTCTGTCATCCCCACCAGGTCGAGGATGGGGGAGCGGCAGGCGGCCAGGACCTGGTCGGCGATCGGCCGGTCGTGGATACTGCCCACCATGATGATGCGGGCGTGGCTGCCGGCCGCCAGCTCATCCGCGAGCTGTCCGTAGCGGGAGCCCAGCCAGCGCTTGGTGCCCCACACCGACCCGGGGGCGATCAGCACCAGGGGTCCGGGCCCGCGGGGCAGTCCCACCCCCAGCAGCCCGAACACATGGTTGGCTTCCTCCCCGGTCACAGGCAGCACGGGGCGCAGGACAGCTTTCGCGGGGTCAACCCCAAAAGGCTGGAGCAGGCCCAGGTTGCGCAGGGTTTCGTGCTTGTCCGGCGGCCGGTCCACCTGGACGTTGAAGAGCGAGGGCATCGCGCTCTGCCTGAATCCCACCCGCTCCGGGATGCCGGTCAGCCTGAGGAGGATGGCGGTGCGGGCGCTGCGGTGGGCAACCAGCGCCAGCTCGAAGCTGTCGCTTCTGATCCGCAGGGCCGCTCTCACCAGACCCAGCGGGCCTCTGTCGCGGCCGTGCTTGTCGTAGATGATGATCCGGTCGAGGTAGGAGAGGCCGGCCAGCAGGCGGGCGCCGGCCGAAGTGGTGCAGAAGGCGAGGTAGGCGCCGGGAAAACGCTCGTAGACCGCCCGCACGAGCGGAGTGGTGAGCACGATGTCGCCGGGAAAGGCCGTATTGTAGATCAGTATCCTGTTGTAGAACTCCCGCACCGTTTTGCCTTTCTCGCTGGCTCGGCCCCGCTCATTTCGGCATCATCAACGCCACCGGCAGGATCATCTCCTCCGGGCTGATCCCGCCGTGCAGGAAACTCCCGTAATACCGGCTCTGGTATTCGCGCAGCTTGGTCGGATAAACGAAATAGGTGTCCTCGATGGCGAAGATGTAGTGCACGTTCAGGCCCAGGTAGGGCAGGCGTGCCCTTTTCGGGTCGCGCACCAGGAACGTGTCCTGGTTCTGTTCGCTGTTGATGTTGTCGCCGAACTTGTAGCGCAAATTTGTGGAGGCGTCCCGCTTGGCGAAGACGGTGACCGGCCGGGTGCAGTGCACGCTGCCGTGGTCGCTGGTCAAGAGCACCGGCACGCCGTGGCGCGCGGCTTCCTGCAGCACTCCCAGCAGGCTCGAATGCCTGAACCAGCTCAGCACCAGGTCGCGGTAGGCCTGTTCGTTGGGGGCGATCTCCATCAGGATTTCGCTTTCGCTACGGCCGTGGGTGAGGATGTCGATGAAATTGACCACCAGGCTGGTCACTCCCCGCTGCAGGAGCTGGGGGATTTTCTTCACCAGCCGCTGGCCTTCCTCCTTGGTGAAGACCTTTTCGTAGCGCAGGGGGCTGCTGAACGTGACGCCGAGCCGATTGAACTGGACCTCGAGCAGCTCCCGTTCGTAGAGGTTGAGGCTGCCTTCGTCATCGGACCCCACCTGCCAGAAATGCGGAAAATTTTCGATGATCTGGGAGGGATAAAGCCCGCTGAAAATGGCGTTGCGCGCGTACGGCGTGGCCGTGGGCAGGATCGAGAAATAGGTCCGGCGGTCGATCTCGAAGAATTCCTCCACGATCGAGGCGAGCTGGAACCACTGGTCCATCCGCATGCAGTCGACCACGATGAACAGCACCGTCTCGTACTTTTTCACCAGGGGCAGCAGGAACTGGCTCACCACGTCCACGCTCAAGGGCGGCCGGTCGCCGCCGGCGGAGGAGGGGGAGGTCCAGTTGAGGTATTCGCGCATCACGTAGTAGGAGAAATCACGGCGCCACTGGCGCTTGAGTCCGTGCAGCATGCCGGCCAGGCCGTCTTCACCGGTTTCGGCCAGCCGGCTCTCCCACCTGATCAACTCGGTGTAAGTTTCGGCCCAGTCCCGCCAGGTGAACAGTTCGCTGCGTTTCTCCTCCAGCTCCCGGAAGCGGCTGACAAAGTCCTGGGCGGTGTGCTGATGCCTGATACGCGTGCCTTCCAGGAGCCGTTTGCACACGGAGAGCACTTGGTTCGGGTTGACCGGCTTGACCAGGTAGTCGTCCACCCGGTGGCCGATCGCCTGGTCCATCAGGTCCTCCTCCTCGCTCTTGGTCACCATCACGATCGGCACGTTGGGATCGGCCACCCTCAGCTCGCTCACCGTCTCGATCCCGCGCTTGCCCGGCATCTGTTCGTCCAGCAGGATCAGGTCCACCGGGCTGGTGCGCAGCATCTCGACCGCGTCATCGCCATTAGTGGCGGTCTCCACGGTATAGCCTTTCTGCTTGAGGAAGAGGATCTGGCTTTTCAGCAGTTCGATTTCATCATCCACCCAGAGTATTTTCCAGGATAATTCGTTTGACATGGATTTTACTTCCGGCCTAAATTGGTTTTAAACTTTTTTGCGCCGGCATTCCCGGCACAGTGAATGAACAGGGAAATTGAAATTCCCCCTCGCCCGGGCCTCAGGCGGCCCGGATCGGGTAGTTAATGTTAGGGTCAAACGAGGGCGGTGTCAACAGACGGCGAGTGAAATCGTGAAAATCCGGAAGGAAACCGGTACGGACGCTCCGGCGATCCTGGTGGTGAGGTTCAGCTCGATCGGTGACGTGCTTCTGGCCACGCCCGTGCTGCGCGCGCTAAAGCGGCGCTGGCCGGGTGCGCGGGTGACTTTCCTCACCCGGGAACACTGCGCCCCCCTGCTGGAAGGCAACCCGCACGTGGAGGAAGTGGTTTCGGTGGCTCAAGGCGCCGGGATCGAGGCGGTGCGGGAAGCCTGCCGAGCTCTTCAGCAGCGGAAGTGGCACTTGTTGGTGGACCTGCACGGCAGCCTGCGAAGCCGGCTGGTGAGCCGGCTGGTGCGGGCTGACTGCAAAGTACGCTACGGCAATCTGCGCTTTTGCCGCGCCCTGCTGATTTATACCAGGCTGGATTTCTACGGCAAAAGAGTTTCATCCGTAGCCGAGCGCTACGCTGCCTGCCTGCGGGATTTCGGGGTCGAGCTGGATGAAAAGGGGTGCGAGCTGTTTCTGGGCGCCGGAGACCGGCAGGAGGCGGACAGCCTGATCCGTGCGGCCTGGCCGGATTCACCGGATTATCTGGCCGTGGCGCCGGGCTCGGCCTGGCCGGTCAAGCGCTGGCCTGCGGAGCGATTCGCCGAGGCGGCCGGGAAGGTTGCCGAGCGGCGCGGGTGGAAAGTCGTGCTCCTGGGCGGCCCGGCCGACCGGGAGGTATGTGCCGAGGTGGCGGGGGGCCTGGACCCCGGCCTCTGCCTCGACCTGGCCGGCAGTTTGAGCTTACGCGGTTCAGCCGCAACGGTGGCGGGGGCGAAGCTGCTCCTGACCAACGACACCGGCCTGATGCATGTGGCGGCTGCGGTGGGCACGCCCGTGACCGCGATTTTCGGGCCGACTGTCAGGCAGTTCGGCTATTTCCCGTACAAGGCGGATAATGCGCGAGTGGTTGAGATAGACCTCTGGTGCCGGCCCTGCACGCACAACGGCCGGAAAAGCTGCCCGCTCGGGCATTTCAGGTGCATGAGGGAGGTGGGGGTGGAGAGGGTTGTGGGGGAGGGGAAATGCACTTGAGTTTTAAATCATTTATGATTAATCTAAATAAAATCTGTCAACTGGATGAAGCCCAAGAGGTTGAATTTTCCCTCAAACGGGGATTATTTGGAATTCTCGAATCACGACCTCTTTAAAAGTATTTGCCACATGGGAGGATTACTTGAATAACCGGTATAAATTAAAATGATTGAAATTCACCCTAAACGAATCAGAGATAACTGGATAGAAGGCTACGCGTTGGATTATCAAACTCTTAGCAGTGAGTATATTGGGGATGATGAATATGGTCATCCACAATTTCACACAAAGCGAAGTGAAATGGGTGAGTTATTGTATAGGTTGAAGTATAGAGTAGATAAATCAGTAATAGGCGATATCATCACTACTGCAAGTGACTTTATCAATTCAAAAAAATGGCCAATAGATTTAGTTGTTCCTGTTCCACCATCTCGAAAAGGCCGTAAATTCCAACCTGTTCCAATCGTGGCTGAAGGTATAGCAAAAGCCTTAGGCATTATGTACTCCGATAAATATGTTGTTAAGGTAAAATATTCTCCGGAACTTAAAGACATATTCGATTTTGATAAACGCATGGATATATTAAAAGACGCATTCAAAATACATGATCAGGTTGAGAGTGAGCACACTATACTTTTATTTGATGATCTTTATCGTTCTGGAGCAACATTAAAAGCAGTTACTAAACTTCTGCTTGAAGAGGGCAAGGTAAAAGATGTATATGCTATTGCCTTGACAATGACTCGGAGGAAGCGATGAATAAAGTGTTTTTCGGTGGTTCTCGCAAACTGAACAGAATTAATAGTGCAATTAGAGAGCGAGCAGATAATATTATTAGTAATAATCTAAGCGTATTAATTGGTGATGCAAATGGCGCAGACAAAGCTATGCAAAAATATTTGGCTGAAAAGAGCTATAAAACGGTAATAGTGTATTGCGTGGGCGATACTTGTCGAAATAATTTGGGGAAGTGGCAAATAAATTCAATCACTTCAAATAGTTCTAAAAAAGACTTTAATTATTATGCGACAAAAGACAAAAAAATGAGTGAAGATGCAGACTATGGATTTATGCTGTGGGACGGAGAAAGCAAAGGTACATTAAATAACATTGTTAATCTTCTGCAAAGTAACAAGTACGTTTTAGCATATTTTTCACCAGCTAAAGAGTTTTTTACTTTGAAGAACTTCGGTGATTTGGAAAAATTGCTAAGAAAATGCGACCAAAGGAACAAAAAAACATTTCAGCAAATATTAAGAACTCATGAAGGGCTTTCTAATACTCAAAAGGAATTAAGATTAGCATAAATATTTTGATTAAAAGTTTTTCACCTAAAAATCAGCTTCTCTATCATCTTCATCCCGCTGCCCCTTCTAATCAGCGGCTCGATGAAGCGCCGTTGAGTGGGATCGATGTAGGCCTTGATTATCCGGCAGCCTTTCCGGCCGGGCGTGAGCGTAGCGGCTGAGGGCAACGCCGGCAGAAGCACAGTATCACCCCTGATCGCCTGCACTTCCTCGCCGGACTCGCTCCGCACCGTCATTTCGCCCTCCACCACGGTCAGCACCTCGAAACTCCGGCCGCCGGTGTCCTCGCGGCAGGTGCTGGAAAGCTCCAGCCGCTCCACGCTGAAATACCGGCAACTGGCCAGGTGGGTGATCCGGTTGCCAGCCTCGTAGTAGGAAATCCCCTCGATCTTGTCCGGGCTTTCGTCGTCGTAATCGATCACGTCCAGGCCCTTGTCGATATGCAGGGGCCGGGGCGTGCCATCGGGCTTCAGGCGGCCCCAGTCGTTGAGCCGGTAGGTCATGTCCGAATTCTGCTCGATTTCCAGGATGATTGTGCCCTCCCCGATCGCGTGCACCACGCCGGCGGGCATGAAAATGAAATCGCCGGCGGCCACCGGGAAGCTGCGCACCATCCCGGCCAGACTCTCTCCGGTCTCCAGCGCCCGGCGGAACTTTTCCGGCTCCACTTCCGGGGCGAGCCCCCGGATCAGTCGGGCGCCCGGTTCGGCGTGGACCACGTACCAGCATTCGGTCTTGCCGTACTCGCCGTCGTGGCGGCCGGCGTAGTCATCCGGCGGGTGGACCTGCAGCGACAGAAGCTCGCGAGAGTCGATGAACTTGGTGAGCAGGGGAAATTTTTCTTCGCCGCCGGCGGGAGTGCTTCCAAGCAGTTCCCGGGGCCGATCGTGGAAAATATCTGTGAGAGGCACGCCGGCCAGGGGGCCGTTGACCGGGTGGGTGATATCGTCGCGGTAAAGGGTGAGCTCCCAGCTTTCGCCGATCAGCTGGTCCGGCGGGAGTTTTTTGTTCAGCAGCTTCTCCAGCATCCGGCCGCCCCAGATTTTGCTCTTGAAGACCGGGGCGAGCTTCATGGGATAGAGCGGCGGCTGAGCCATCGAGGGTTTCCTTTTGTCCGGTCGACGGATTATCGGTCCCGCGGTAAATAGACAGCCGGTAATCGTGATTTACATGGCCAGATCACGGGCACGGCATGCCGTGCCCCTACGATTCTAACCAATTTTTTTGAGGACTGGGGCCGCCACACCGGGCGAACACAAGATTCGCCCCTACGCCAAGAAACACACGGGCACAGACACGGCCCTCTTAATGCAGGGTGAACGAGCCGTGGCCCTGAGATTTTGTTCAGGACACGTCACGTAGTGTCCCGACGATTCAAACCTGATATTATTGCTGCACCCGGCGGGTCAGGGCGGCCAGCTCGTCGAGCAGCTCGCTGCAGCCCTGGCCGGTGGCCGCGCTGGTGGCGATCACCTGTTCGGCCTCGACAGCTCCGTTCAGGGAGGCGACCAGGCCGCGGATACTGGCTGTCTGTTTCTGGCGGCTCAGCTTGTCCGCCTTGGTCAGGGCGATCATCAGGGGGATCTGCTTTTGCGCCAGGGAGACCAGCATCCGGCGGTCGGTGTCGGCCAGCTCGCGCCGGATGTCGACCAGGCAGACCACCCCGGCCAGCATCGTGCTCGATTCGAGATAACGCTCCACCAGAACCCGCCACTGGGCGCTGACTTCGACCGGGGCCTTGGTGTAGCCGTAGCCCGGCAGGTCGACCAGGTAGAAAAGATCGTCGATCCGGAAGAAGTGAATGCGGCGGGTCTTGCCGGGAGTGGAGCTGATGGGGGCCAGGCGCTTGCGGCCGAGCAGGCGGTTAACGAGCGAGCTTTTGCCCACGTTGCTCCGGCCGGTGAACGCCACCTGCGGCAGGTCGTCGGGCAGTCCGGTGTCCCGCGGGCCGAACGAGCCGACCGGTTCCACTGTCTTGACTTTCATCCGTTACCGTCCAGATCGTTTTTCCCGGCCGCCACGGAGAATCAGTGCCGGTAGCTCCCGGACTGCGCGGGACTGCCCTTGTCCACGCCGAGGAAATCCGCGCTCCCCAGCCTGGGCGGCGGTGTCTCCAGGGCGAAGGCCAGGACTTCGTCAATAGTGTCGGCGAACCGGATCTCGACCTTTTCCCGCACCTCGCGGGGCAGATCGTCCAGGTCTTTGCGGTTGCGCAGCGGCCAGATCACCTTTTTCACCCCGGCGCGGAAGGCCGCGGTGGTTTTTTCGTTGAGCCCGCCCACTGGCAGGACCCGGCCGCGCAGGGTGATTTCGCCGGTCATCGCCACTTCATGGCGCACCGGGATTCCGGTGAGGGCGCTGACCACGGCGGTGGCGATTGCCACCCCCGCGCTCGGCCCGTCCTTCGGCGTCGCCCCCTCGGGCACATGGATGTGGAAGTCGCGCTTGCGGTAGAAGTCGTGGTCGATGCCGAATTCGGCGCTGCGGGAGCGCACGTAGGTCATCGCCGCCTCCGCCGATTCTTTCATCACGTCGCCGAGATGTCCGGTCAGGAGCAGCTTCCCCCGGCCCGTAACCGGGGCCACCTCGATATGAAGCACCGACCCGCCGGCGCCGGTCCAGGCCAGGCCGTTGGCCAGGCCCACCCGGTTGGCGGTCTCCAGCTCGGTGTCGAGAAAGCGCGGGACGCCGAGGTAGCTCTTGAGCCGGGCCGGAGTCAGCCTGACCGGCAGATTCACCTGGCGCCGGCCGGCGAGACGGCGCGCCACCTTGCGGCAGATCGAGCCCAGCTCGCGTTCGAGGTTCCGCACGCCGGCCTCGCGCGTGTAGTGCTCGATCAGCGTGCCCAGGCCATTGTCCGAAATTTCGAGCTGACCAGTCCCGATTCCATGCTGCTTCAGCTGCTTGGGCAGGAGGAAGCGCCTGGCGATCTGCATCTTTTCGTTGTGCAGGTAGCCCGGCAGGCGGATCACTTCCATGCGGTCTCGCAGCGGATCGGGGATGTTCTGTTCGTAGTTGGCGGTGGTGATGAACATCACTTTCGACAGGTCGTAGTCCACTTCGAGGTAATGGTCGACGAACTGGCAGTTTTGTTCGGGGTCGAGCACTTCCAGGAGAGCCGAACTGGGGTCGCCGCGGAAATCGCTGTTCATCTTGTCGACCTCGTCGATCAGGATCACCGGGTTGATCACGCCGGCCCGCTTCATGGCCTGGACGATTTTACCCGGCAGGGCGCCGATATAAGTGCGGCGATGGCCGCGGATTTCGGCTTCGTCGCGCACTCCGCCCACGGAGATGCGCACCAGCCGGCGGCCCAGGGCCCGCGCCACGGACTTGCCCAGGGAAGTTTTGCCCACGCCCGGCGGGCCGACGAAGCAGAGGATGGGGCCTTTGAGCTGGCCCACCAGCTTGCTCACCGCGATGAATTCCACGATCCGGTCCTTGGGTTTTTCCAGGCCGTAGTGGTCTTCGTCCAAAATCGTCTGCACCTTCTCCACGCTCAGCCGGTCCTTGGTGGCTTCTTTCCAGGGCAGCGAAAGGATCCAGTCCAGGTAGTTGCGCACGACGGTTGCCTCCGGGCTTAGCATGCTCATGCGCGACAGCTTGCCGATTTCCTTTTCGGCCTTTTTGCGCACCTCGGCGGGCAGGCCCTTGGTGGCGGTCTGCTGTTTCAGCTCCTCGATCTCGTCGTACTCGTCATCTTCCTGGCCCAGCTCGCGGTGGATCGCCTTGAGCTGTTCCTGGAGGTAGAATTCGCGCTGGTTCTTGAAGATCTGCTTCTTGACGTCGTCGTCGATCTTGCGTTCGAGCTTGAGGATTTCGAGTTCGGCGTTCACGTACTGGCAGATCAGCTCGAACTGGCGCACCAGGGAGTCGCTTTCGAGCAGGTCCTGCTTGGCGTCCATGCGGATCAGCAGGTGGCCGGCGATGATGTAGCCCAGCCGGAGCGTGCTTTCGACGTTCTGGATCGAGACCAGCAGCTCGTCCGGCAGCCGCGGGTTGAGCTTGACGTAATCCTCGAACAGGCTCAGGGCTTTGCGGCTGAGCGCCTCGAGCTGCTTGGATTCGAAGACGTGGAACGGGTACACCTCGAGACGGGCCCGCAGGTAAATATTGCCCGAGCTGAAGCGCCTGATCCGCACTTTCTCCAGGCCCTCGGTGAGGATCTTGAGCGTGCCGTCCGGCAGGCGCACGGTCTGCAGGATGCGGGCGATCACACCCACCCGGTAGAGGTCGCTGCCGGCCGGCTCCTCGTTGTTGCCGTCCTTCTGCGCCACCAGCACGATCAGCCGGTCGTTCAGCATCGCGGCCTCGATCCCGGCCACCGATGTCGGCCGTCCCACCATGAGCGGGATCACCATGTAGGGAAAAACGACCACGTCCCTGAGCGGCAGAACGGGGAGAACCTCGGGCACGTGGAATACTTCGCTGTCCTTCACAAAAGTAATGGTCCGCTTGTCATTCATTCCGCATCACGTCCCTTCACTGGACTCCCGCATAGAAAAAAACCACGCTCCCGCTGCAGCGTGCGTGGTCAGGATAAATATCGGTAAAGTTGCCGGAAGGCTCAACCTTCTATTCCCGCCGGTTATACCCCGCTACCGGCAACGGGTTCTCTACTGGCCGAGCTTCCGTTCCTGGCGCGGAATGACGCGGAACAGCAGGAATGGATTTTCCTTCACCGTGTTGGAGAACTCCTTGAGGTTTTCCGAGGTGGTATTGAGATTGTCTAGGATAACCCGGATGTTGGATGAATTGGACAGTAACATCCGGTCCGCGTGGTCGATGGTCGTATCGATCTGCGCCAGGGCGCTGCTGGCCCGATTCAGAGCCTGGCTGGCATCGGCCAGGGTGGTCCGCAGGAGCGTGTCGTTGCCGGTGACCATCCGGTCGAGGTTCCGGACCAGGGAGTCGAGCGTGAGCACGGTCTGGTCGGCATCGCGCAGCAGGGCGGCGAAGCCCGCCTTGCTGTCGTAGATCACGGTATTCAAGCCGGTTACGATCGAATCGATCCGGGCGAGGTTCTCCGGTTTCAACAGGCGGTTGACCCGGCTGAGAATCACCTGCAGGGTGTCGCCCACCACCCCCACGTGCTCCATGACCTCGTCCATGGTGGTCAGCTCTTTGCTGGCGATCAGGTCGCCGGGCGAGAGCAGGGGGGCGGCGGCGGGGTTCTGCTCCAGCTCCAGATGCTGCTCGCTGGTGATGGAGATGAAGCTCAGATAGGCGGTGGTATTGTTCTTGACCGGCAGTCCTTTCTGCACTTCGATGGTGAGCTCGATAAGATTATTCCCATCGCTGATGAATTCGAGACTGGTGACTTTGCCCACCAGCACCCCGCCCATCCGCACCGGTGATCCCACTTCGAGGCCGCCGACGTAGTTGAGGCGCACGCGGTAGTGGTCCAGCTCCTTCCAGAACTTGGCCCCGGAGATAGCCACGAGGATGCCGGTGAACAGAACCAGGGCGAAAAAGATCCAGACACCGGCTTTGATTTCGCTTTTACGGTAACGGGCGTTTCGGCTTGGCATTTATTATTCCACGGACTGGGTTTAAGTTGGCCGACAGAATCAATCTGCTGTCAGGGCCCTGGCATACTTGCCGATCTCGGCCTCGCTGTACTCCTCCGGCCTGCGTTCGATGAACTGCCGCACCCGCGGGTGTTCGCTCTGCTGGAACAGCTCCTTGGGTCCGCTGAATATGACCTCGCCGTCGTGCAGCATGATCACGCGGTCGGCGATCAGGTACATCGAGGCCATTTCATGGGTGACCACCACGATAGTCATCCGGAGCGCTTTTTTGAGCTTGAGGATCAAATGGTCGAGTCCGGCGGCGACGATCGGGTCGAGACCGGCGCTGGGCTCGTCGCAAAACAGTATCTCCGGGTCCATCGAAATGGCCCGAGCGAAAGCGGCGCGCTTTTTCATCCCGCCGGACAGCTCGCTGGGCATGAAGCTTTCGAAACCGGAAAGGCCCACCATGTCCAGCTTGATTTTGGTCATGATCTGGATCGTGGATTCCTCGAGCCGGGTGTGTTCGCGTAAGGGCAGGGCCACGTTGTCGCCCACGCTGATCGAGTTGAAGAGGGCCGAGCTCTGAAAGACCACGCCCACCTTGCGCAACAGCTGGCTCATCTGGCCTTCGTCCATCTCGGTTATGTCCTCTCCCTTGATGAAAATACTGCCGCCCTCGGGCTTACGCAGGCCGATGATGTGCCGCAGGAGTGTGCTCTTGCCGCAGCCCGACCCGCCGAGGATCACGGTGGTTTCGCCCCGCCCGACCCGGAGGTTGATTTTCTTGAGGATCACCCGCTCCTCGAACTGCACCAGCAGGTCCTGGACCCGGATTATATCGTCGCTGTTATCCCCGTTTTCCATTCCGGCTTACCAGATGTAGTAGAACAGAGAGGTAAAGAAGGCATCCGACACGATTATCAGGAAGATCGACACCACCACGCTCATGGTGGTGTTCCGGCCCACACCCTCGGCGCCGCCTTCCACCTTGAAGCCCATGTAGCAGCCGGTCAGCCCGACCAGGGCGGCGAAGACGACACTCTTGATCAGCCCGGTGAGCAGGTCCTTGAAGACCAGGGCGAAGATCGTGCGCGTGATGTAGCGGGTGAAGCCCAGATCGAGGCTGAAGACGGCGATCGAGACGCCTCCCATGATCCCGACGAAATCGCTGATGACGGTCAGGCAGGGGACCATGATTCCCAGGGCGAGCAGCTTGGGCACCACCAGGAACTTGACCGGGTTGAAACCCATCGACTGCAGCGCCTCGATCTCCTCGCCCACCTTCATCGTGCCGATTTCGGCCGCGATTCCGCTCCCCGAGCGACCGGCCACGATAATGGCGGTCATCAGCGGCCCCAGCTCCCTGACCTGGGCCACCGCCACCAGGTCGGCGGTGAAGATAGTCGCCCCGAACTGCTCGAGCTGGTAGGCGCTCTGCATGGCCAGGATCAGGCCGATAGAGAACGAGATCAGCATCACGATCGGTACGGCGTTGACCCCCACCTTGACCATCTCGTCGAAAGTGCTTCCCACCCGCAGGCCCTTGCCCAGCAGGGGAGCGGCGAAGGTCCAGTAGAGGCTGTCGAGAACGAGCCGGTAGAGGAAAACCAGGCTGCTCCGCATCCCGACAGCTCTCCTGCCGAAAGAGCCGAAGAACCGATCGATTACCGTCTGCTTGACGGTCCTCGCTTCTTCCATCCGGTTTTCCTCCGGTCAGTTGCCGGTGGCGAAGAGTTCAACTGCGGCCTTTCTGTGCCGCCTCTCTCGTCTCGAAAATGTGGAACACGCGGTCCAGCCGCGCCAGTTCCAGCACTTCCCGAACTCCTACGCTCAGGCAACAGATGCGGAAATCGCCGTCGTACTTGCCGGTCAACTTCATGCCTTCCACCAGTGTCGCCACGCCGCTGGAATCCATGTACTCCACACTTGTCAGGTCGACTATCAGGGGGGCGATTTTTTTCTTGGCCAGCCGGGCGATCGCCTTGCGCAGCTCGGGGCTTGAATAGAGGTCGACATCTCCCTGCACGGATATCACTCCGCCCTTGTCGTCAACTTGTACGCTTAATTGCAACTTTTTTTTCTCCTGTTGCGGATAGATACTTGACCAGCTTAAGAACAGTGCCGGATTTACTGCTTGTCCGGTATTTTACTTTGTCCATGACCGAATGGATCAGGATCACACCCAGGCCGCCGGGCCGCAGTGGAGCCTTCGAGCTCTCGATTTCACGCCGGCGCTTTTCGATGCAGCGCTGCAGACGCTGCAGGTCGATACTGTCGCCGAAGTCACGCAGGAAAATTTCGATCCGGTCGCCGTACAGGCAGATGCGGACGACGATGCTGCCCGCGAGCGACCCGCCGTAGCAGTGGCGTATGATGTTGGTGCAGCCCTCGTCCACCGCCAGGGTGATAGCGTGGGTTACCCGGGAGTCGAAGCCCACCATCTCACAGGCCTGGGCCACGGTCTTGCGCACCAGCCGCATCATTTTCGGGTCGCTGGGGATGGTGATGTCGATCGCATCTCTCATGGTCAATGCCAGTTCAGAGCCATGATCGTTATGTCGTCGAACTGCCTTTCATTGCCGGCGTGGGTGGTGACCGCCTTGACGATCCGGTTCACCAGCTCGCGGGGCGACCGCCAGTCACCCCGGACCGCATTTTCGACTTGGCGGAGCGAGAATTTTTCGCCTTTACTGTTTTTGGCATCCAGGATTCCATCTGAAAACAGCACCACGGTGTCGCCGCTGATAAGGACGTGCTGAGCTTCCTCGAACCGGGTGTCACTCAGAATACCCAGCGGAATGCCCTCACTCACGTAGAGTCGGGTGAGCTCTCCGGTCGACCGGCGGAACAGGATCGGCGGGATGTGGCCGCCGTTGACGTAATTGATCCGGCCGTGGATGGCATCCAGAGTCATGTAGACCATGGTGACGAACATCCCCTGCTGGCTGCGCTCGGACAGCATCTGGTTGAGGATTTTGATAGTCGGCACGGGGTCCTCCGCCTGGTGGGCCTGGAAGCGGAAGTCGCTGATTAGTCTGGCCATATAGAGGGCGGCGGGCATGCCCTTGCCGGAGACGTCGCCGATGGTGATGCCCAGAAGGTCCGGACGCAGCTCGATACAATCGTAGAAGTCGCCGCCCACCAGGCTCGCCGGCTGGTTCATCGCCGCGATCTCGAACTTGCCCGCTCCGGACAGGTTGAAGCTGCGCGGCAGGAAACCCTGCTGGATCGTGCTCGCCAATTCGAGTTGCTGCTGGAAGCGCTGGTTGTTAAGCAGCGCCAGGTGCATCTGTGCGTTCTGTACCGCCACCGACACGCCCCGGCAGAACGTCCCGAATAGCTGCAGATCCTCCTCGTTGAACGACCGTCCGTCGAGCGGGTTGACCACTTCGGCCACACCCAGGAGCTTGCCCTGGGCAATCAGCGGGGCCGCCATAATCGAGCGGGTCGTGAATCCGGTGCGCTTGTCGGTGCCGGAGTAGAAGCGTCCGTCCTGCATCACGTCCGGCACCACCACCGGCTGGCGATGTTCGGCCACCCAGCCGGCGATGCCCTGACCCAGCTTGAGCGTGAAGCTCTCTTCCAGAGTTTTACCCACCCTGCCCAGCGCCACGCGGCATTCGAGAACCCCCTTCTCGTCGTTGAGCAGCATGACGCTACTGGCTTCCGAGTTCATCACGCTCTGGGAAATTTCCAGCACCTTGCGGATCAACTCGTCGAGATCGAACGTGGAGGTGAGGAGCACGCTCATGTCGATCAAGCTGGAAAAGAAGTTGGCCTTCCGCTGCAGCTCGTTGATCTCCGCCTGCATATCGTCGATTTTTTTCAGCAATTCTTCCGTACTCAAGACACTCCCCCTGAAATGAACAAGACAATTTTACCAGAGCCGGAACGATAAATCAAGTTTCAACTTATTTTCTAACTTACGGGAATTTACCGGTCTGCGTGGAAGCGGAAGAATTCAGAGGAGACCGTACTTGTTGGCCCGGTAGATGAAAGTGTCGCGGCTCATGGAGAGCAGGCGGGCGGCCCTGGACTGGTTGCCGCGGCAGCGTTCGAGGGCCTGGGAGAGCAAGACCTTCTCGTGCTGTTCCCAGTCGAGTCCGTCGGGGGGGATGCTGAAGCTCCCGGCTGCGGCCCCGGGCTCCTGGGCGGAGGAGGTGAGCTGAAGGTCCATGGCCTCGAGCCTCGGGCCGCCGGCAAAGAGCATCGCCCTTTCGATCACGTTGTGCAGTTCCCTGACGTTTCCGGGCCAGTCGTGGGCCAGCAGCTTGATTTCGGCTTCGAAGCCGAGGCTCGCTATCGACTTGTTGAACTGCCGGTTGAATTCGGCGATGAACTGCTGGGCGATAAGCAGCACGTCCCGGCCCAACTGGCGCAGCGGAGGGAGCTGGCAGTCTACGACGTTGATCCGGTAAAAGAGGTCCTGGCGGAAGAGGTTTTCGGCCACCATCTTGTCCAGGTCGCGGTTGGTGGCGGCGATCAGCCGGGTATCGACCTCCCGCTCGGCAACCTCGCCCAGCCGGCGCAGGTGTTTGCTTTCGAGAAAGGAGAGCAGCTTGGCCTGCAGTTCCAGGGGCAGCTCCGCAATTTCGTCCAGGAACAGGGTGCCACCGGCGGCCTGCTCGATTATCCCCTCTTTGTCGTTTGAGGCGCCGGTGAAGGCTCCCCGGCGGTAGCCGAACAGCTCGCTTTCGAGCAGGCTGGCCGGTACGGCCGCGCAGTTCAGCTCGATGAACGGACCCTCGGCCAGCGGGCTGTTGTAGTGGATTATCCGCGCCGCCAGATTTTTTCCGGTGCCGCTTTCGCCGCGCAGGAGCACGCAAGTGGTGCTGACCGCCGCCACCTTGACCAGCACCTCGCGCATCTCCGCGATCTTTTTGTGCTCGCCCAGCAGGCTGCCGGGCCAATAGCGGCCGCGGCGGTCCCGGTCGAGCGCCTCGACCCGGCGGCGCAGGCGGGTGAGTTCCAGGGCGTTGCGCACCGCCAGACGAAGCTTCTCGAAGCTGAAAGGCTTGGTGATATAATCGCTGGCGCCTTTTTTGAGCGCTTCCACCGCCGTCTCGATACTGCCGTGGGCGGTCAGCATGACGACCGGCAAGCTGCCGCTCAGGTTGCGAATCTGGCCCAGCAGCTTGATACCGTCCATCTGGGGCATCATCAGATCGAGCAGAACCAGGTCCGGCAAACCCTCGTTAGTGAGGGCCGCCAGGGCTTTGAGCGGGGAAGTGAAACAGCGCAGGGTGTACTCCTGTTCGCCGAGTATTTCCCTGAGCAGCTCGATCGAGTCGCTGTCGTCCTCGATAATGAACAGGGTGGGTTTCACGGCCGGCCGGCTCTCCCGGCGGAATCCGCCGCAAAAGTGATTCTGCCGGCCAGGCCCGCGACCGTCGCCGGGCCGATTCCCCTGACCCGGTCGGACAGCTCGGCCCCATCAGTGAAGGGACCGCCCCTTTCCCGTTCGGCCACGATCCTGTCGGCCAGGACCGGCCCGATACCGTCGAGCGCCTGCAGATCGAGGTTGGAGGCCAGGTTGACGTTCACCGGCAGCGCGCCCCGGTCCACTTCGGACGCCACCCTGGCGAGCACCGCCGAATCGGCCACCGCGGGCCGGAAAGCAGCGGCTTCGGCGCCGCCGCGGGTCGACAGCCGCAGGGCCAGCGCACCCACCGCCGCCACGGTGAGGCCCACCGCGGTCAGCGCCTGATTGCGGGTAAAAAGCATGGATTGCTAAATCTCCACCTGAAAATTGCCGGTCGGAAGCAGCTGACAGCCTGTTTGCCCACAATAATACAGCCAAGGGAACAAATTATCCATATCCGAGGGGGGGGGGGGGGGGGGGGGACCGCCGGGGCAAGCCAAAAATGGGACAGATGTCCG
>Ga0214473_10001601_pt1 | contig 29477 bp, 31 predicted proteins | sample RVTome_7_FD_203509 | JGI IMG/M metagenome (GOLD analysis project Ga0214473, IMG submission 203509) | Soil microbial communities from uranium-contaminated site in the Upper Colorado River Basin, Wyoming, United States - RVT98D197 | ecosystem: Environmental > Terrestrial > Soil > Contaminated >...
AAAAGCCCAGAAATCCCTGATTGCAACGATTATGGAACGATTACACCGATTGGAAAAGTAGTGAAAGCAAAGAAAAATCTATGTAATCATTTTTTGGAATCTCTGTAATCAAGAGAGCCTCTCTCTCAGGTCTCTTGACGGGACAAATTTAATTAATTATAAAGGGTTGTGTTTTCAAAATCAATCTTGAGATTTCTGAAGAAGCCTGGAAATCTCTGATCAAGAGAGCGAAAAGCAGTTTTCAGAGCTCTCATCTTCCGGAGAAGGTCATGGATCAATCCTTGAAGCAATTAGACCAGGAGTCAAAACGTCTGATCATGATAGGAGGCAAAGGGGGGGTTGGCAAGACGACCTGCGCCTCTGCCATTGCCCTTCATTTTGCCCTTCGGGGAAAAAAGACGCTCATCATCTCAAGTGATCCCACTCCTTCCCTCTCCGACATCTTTGAGATAGAAATCGGAGATGAGGAGACTCCGATCCGGAACGTCAAAAACCTTTTCGGAATCGAGATTAGTTCAGAAGTCGTTCTTCGAAAGTGGAAGGCCCGTTTCGGTCCTGAAATTTATGAAGTCGTCTCATCATTTGCCTCGCTCGATTATGATTTTGTGGATTATATCGGCGGCGCTCCCGGAATTGAGGAAGAGTATATGCTCAGCTACATTCTAGAAATGGTGGAAAGCGACCAGTACGATCTGGTAGTCTGGGATACTGCCCCGGCTGGACATACCCTCAGGCTGCTCCACCTTCCTCAAATCTTTCTTAAACACCTTGAGGCGGCAACAAAATTCTACATGAATTTGTATAGTTATTTTGAAAAGCTAAAGGAAACTGTGAAACTAAAGAAGGGGAAAAGATCCCTCTTGGAGATTATCAGCGGATGGGAGGATTTAGCCGAGAAAGTGGTCAACTTCATCCGGGACTCCCAGAAGTCCGAGTTTATCATTGTTACGATTCCCGAGGCCCTCGGAGTAAAGCAGACGGAAAGGATTATCAAGGATTTCGATGAATATCAGCTTCAGGTGAATCATTTAATTATTAATTATGTGATTCAGGAAGCGGACTGCAACTTTCATAAGGTCCGTAAAGAGATGCAGCAGTCTTATATCAAGATCCTTCAAGACCAATACTCGAATCGAATCAGATTGATTGAAGTCCCCCTCTCTCCCCAGGAGATCAAAGGAGTAGACAGAATTCAGAAGATTTCCGAAGTGTTATTTAACGCGCAAATGAAACCACCCCCCTCCCCCTCCTTGTAGAGGCAATTCATGAATTGCTCCTACGAGGAGAGGGGCGAACGGGGGAGTCAAGAGGAGGTTCCGTATGGCAATCTTATCAAACCGGGCAAGAAGTTTGAAACCCTCCCCTACCCTTGCAATCAATGCCAAGGCCAAGGCAATGCAGGGCCGGGGAATCAGCGTTATCAGCTTCGGCGCTGGCGAGCCGGATTTTGACACGCCCGAAAATATCAAAAAGGTTGCGATTCGGGCAATTGAAGAGGGATTCACGAAATATACTGCGGTTGGAGGTATTGATGAGCTCAAAGATGCCATTATTCATAAGTTTCAGAGAGATAATGGACTAACCTATAAGCGGTCTCAGATTCTGGTTTCATGCGGGGGAAAACATTCTTTTTATAATCTCGCCCAGGCAATCTTTGATGAAGGGGACGAAGTGATCATTCCAGCGCCCTTCTGGGTCTCTTACCCTCCAATGGTCTCACTGGCAGGGGGGACACCGGTCATCGTTGAAACCTCAGAGGCAAATGATTTTAAACTGCTCCCGGAGGATTTGAAGAAGGCAATCAGTCCAAAAACCAAGGCACTGATCATTAACAGCCCTTCCAACCCGACAGGAAGCGCCTATGCAAAAGAAGAGCTGGAAAAGATCGCAGAGATCGCCCTTTCACATAAGCTTTTTGTTATCTCGGATGAAATCTACGAGAAGATCGTCTATGACGGCTTCCGCTTCACGAGCATTGCCTCCCTGGGTCCTGAAATTAAGGAGAGAACCATTATCGTTCACGGAGTTGCAAAAACCTATTCGATGACGGGCTGGAGAATCGGTTACACTGCAGGACCAGATGAGATCATCTCGGCCATGAACAATATTCAAAGCCAGAGTACCTCCAACCCCAATTCGATTGCTCAAAAGGCCTCTGTAGAAGCCCTCATAGGACCCCAGGATGAGGTTGGAAAGATGGTTGCTGCCTTTGCACAGAGGCGAAAGTACATCGTAAATCGTTTGAATGAGATGAAAGAAGTTTCCTGTTACAGGCCTACGGGCGCTTTTTATGTCTTCCCGAATTTTTGTTCATATTACGGAAAGGCGTATCAAGGGAAAAGAATCAACAACTCGACAGATCTTGCTGACTATTTACTGGATGTCGCCCGTGTTGCGGTTGTTCCCGGTGGAGAATTTGGGGCGGATCCTTTTGAGAGGCTTTCATTTGCCACCTCCATGGAGAACATCAGGGAAGGACTAGACCGGATCGAAAAAGCGCTCGAAGAGCTGCGTTAGAATCCCCTTCCAATTCCCTCCCCCTCCAATGGGGGAGGGTGGGGGTGGGGGTGAAGGATTTGGTTCCCCCTCACCTCAATCCTCTCCCGCCAGGGGAGAGGAAGTTTTTTTATGTAATGAAAATAGTTAACGCTTCACCTTGTGCTCCTCATATTTTGAATTGAAGTAGTCTTCCAGGATCTTCCGGTGATCGAAAGCAATCTCATCGGGAAGGTTTTTTTGTGTGAAGATACCGATCTCAAGGGCATCATCCTGCGCATGAGGTTTTCCTTTAGCTTTTGCGATGTAAACTGTTGAAATGGAGTGATGTCTTGGATCGCGATTAGGGTCTGAGTAAGTACGAAATTGCTTGATCAATTCCACGTCTAAACTGGTTTCTTCTTTTGCCTCTCGAAGGGCTGCATCTTCGATGGTTTCGCCATAGTCGACAAAGCCGCCCGGGATGGCCCAGCCATGGGGCGGGTTCTTCCTCTTGATCAGAATAACCCCCTCCGGTTCTATCTCGATAATGATATCGACTGTTGGAATTGGATTCCGATAGATTTCGATCTCATTTCCACATTTCGGACATCTAATTTCTTTTCGAGCCATAATTATGATTGATAAATTCGAAATCCGAATGTCGGGCGAAGCGTCCGTTAAGGACCAATCCGAAACAAATTCGAATTTTCAAAATTCAAATTTCTTAAACTTCTATTTGCTTCCAACTATCTAATTTTGGTCATTCGAAATTGTTTCGAAATTCAGATTTCGTGCTTAGGATTTCCTCTTTTTGAGGAGGTATTTCCTCAGCATGTCCAGAGCAATAAGGGAGGCTCTCTCCCGAACCATTTGAAGCTCTCCGCCCAAAGTATGTGCAAGATTTTCCACGTCTGAAGCGGAAGCAATGGAACAAAATGTCTCCACTCGCAGTTCTTCTCTCTCTTGTTCTTCGATCACTCTACCGGAAACTGCAAGGCCGAGTGTGGTTCCAGAAACATTGCGGATCTTCCGGGCAAGGACTTCCGTGAACTTTGCGGGATTGCTTCGATTATTATTAAGATCCGCTCCCGACAGATTCAGAAACTGCATCTGGGAAGAATCTGAAGGAAGTGCGATGCCTTGCAGGAACGAAAAAGTCCCTGTCCCGGACAATCTTTGAGAGATGATCCCTCCGGTGAAGGGCTCAGCCACTGACAAAGTAAAACCCCGCCCTTCCAATTCTCTGGCAATATTTCCCTGGAGGGTTTCATCGCCAACGCCATAAATCAATATCCCCAGGCGCTTCCTGATTTCCTGCTCCATCTTTTCAATTAAACTTGTTGCTTCTCCCGGGTTTTCAGCTTTTGCCGTGATTCTAATCTTAATATCTCCGATCGAAGCAAGGGTTCCAACCGTGGGGTTTTTGCTCTCCCTCATCAGGTCCCCTATTTGAAGGCCAATGGCGCTCTCTCCCAGACCGCAGGCCCGTAGTACCTTGTACCGGATGATCTGATTCTCAATATGAAACCGTTTCCTTAGAAAGGGGATGACGGTAGTCTTCATTAGATATTGCATTTCCGAAGGAACGCCGGGGATTGTTAAGGTCACCCAGTTCGGCCCTTCCACAATGAATCCCGGAGCGGTTCCTTTTGGGTTTTCGATCGGAATGGAACCTTCCGGTATGAAGGCCTGTTTCCGATTATTCTCCGTTATGCGAAATCCCCGTTTCCTGATAAGGGTCTCGATCTGCTCCATCAGGTGGGGCTGAAAAACAAGGGGATGTTGGGTGACATTTGAAAGGGCTTCCCGGGTAAGATCGTCCTCCGTAGGACCGATGCCGCCGGTTGTAATAACGATTTGGGATCGGTCGATTGCGCTACGGATGACACTCTCGATGCGACCCAGATCGTCTCCCACAGTGGTTGTGTGAATCACTTCGATCCCATTCTCTGCAAGCTGCTGGGCAATATATGCTGAATTGGTGTCAATGATCTGCCCGAGAAGAAGCTCCGACCCGATTGCGACGATCTCAGCATTCATCCTGCTTATTACGGCCCCCTTTCCTTTTTCAACTCGTAAAGATAAAATATCCATCCACGTCAAAGTCGTAATAATTCTTCATCCTCTTCTTTATCAGAAACCCGGATTTCAGGAAAAACCCGAGCGTCTCCTTACGCGTGACAGCCGTAATCTCTCGTCCCATTTTCTTGGCTTGCTCAAGAACAGCCTTCCCGATCCCCTTCCCCTGATACTCAGGTAAAAGACTGAAGTCAACGATGCTTTTTGAACCCTTTCTCCCTTCCTCCAGAATCATATCTCCGGCATACGCTCCATCCACTTCGATTCGGTAGACCTCACAGGTGGATAAGACTTCCTCCCAGGTTTCTCTATCCCAGATCAAGTAAGGCTCATGATAAACCTTGAACTGGGTCTGATAATAGAAATCAATGTCCGGATCGAGGTCATTGAACAAGGCGATTTTCATTGATACCGGTTGCTTTCCACAGGGCGCCCTCTTTCTTCTATTCTATTTCAGCCTGTGCAACCAGTCTTTTGCCATATTCCCGGCATTTCTTCTCGATCTCTTCATCGCCTTGATCGGCTGATCTTACGATTCCTTCCACCACTTTCATCTTATGATGATGCCCCAGGGCAGTCTCGAACATTTTCAAACAGGTTTCCCCATCCTCTTTCTTTCCACAAGACGTGAAAAGTCCCGTTACTTTTCCCTTTAGCTTTTCTCTATTATAGTGAATAATGGATTCATCAATTAACTTTTTCACGGGCCATGCGATATTACTGAAATAAGTCGGCGAGCCAATGACGATGGCATCGTATTCCGGAAGAAGAGAAACCTTAAATTCCTCTACTTTTTCCACCGTTACATCCATCTCTCTTGATCTTGCCCCTTCTGCAATCGCCATTGCCATTCTTTGGGTGTTGCCGCCTTCACTGTAGTATAGAATAAGCATTTTTTTGTTCTTAGCAGGCATCTTCCCACCTCCCTCATCTAGAAAATAAGAGTGTCAGTGTCCCGCCTACGTTGAAACTTCGGCGGACAAGCAGCTTGCCCTCTGAAGCTTTAGCGTAAGAGGGTGTTAGCAAGTAGCAGAAAACATTAGCCTCTCGGAATGTGTATGCCGATGACCTTCCTCCTTTGTTACCTTCGTGCTTATTTATACACAATTGGGTGTCATTATTTCAATAACCAATTAAGCTATTTGAAGTTAGGAGCAGTCAGATTATCGACAGGCACATAATCGTCAGTAAGGACCACCGGGCAAAACTGAATAAGGTACCGCTGCAATTGCTCTGGAGGCATAATGTATGAGACCCTCTCGTATTCTTCCACTCTTCTTAAACTTCTATCCAGGTCTTCGATATCCAGCTTTTGGCAGCTTGCCAGAACAACATGATTCTCGACTCCTCGACTTTCTTGATAGGGTCCAAGAGTAATGAGGTGGACATTGCCTCTGCCGAATACTTCCTCCAGGGTCCGGATATAGGATGGCAGGAAAGATCCTTTCTCGAAACGGTCGATCACATTCGTCAGGAGAAGCCCGTCCTCTTTCAAAAGCCCTTTCAGCTGGGTTCCGAATTCTTTTGTGGTGAGATGGTAGGGAATGGATAAATCATTAAAAGCATCCTCGAATATGAAATCATATCTTCCTTCCCCATTGTAATTCATCAAGAACCACCGGCCATCTTTATTGAAGGTCTGAATCTTAGAGGTCGGAGAAATCCCAAGATATTTTCGGCTGACTTGAGTCACCATAGGGTCGATCTCAACTACGTCAATCTCCGCACTTGGATATCTTGCCTCGATGAACCTGGGGAAGGTATAACCGCCTCCGCCAATGAAAAGGGTTTTGAAAGATTCTTTTTTGCCGGCCCTCCATTCAACTACTTCTTTGTAGCTTCGGAGGTACCTGTATTGAAAACGACAGGGGTTATCCAGGTCTGAACAGGAGTGAGTCAGCTGGTCAAGATAGAGTGTGATCAGCTGCTCCTGACGATGAGCGGAGCTCCTTTTCAGCCTGATGGTGTAATAATCGCTTTCCTTGTAAAAGATGGTTTCTTGATCAAGGACAGGGCTGAATGCGTAATGATGCAAGGGCCATAAGAAGGAGAGCAGGATTAGAAAAAGAACGATTCTTATTTTTAGACTGAAGAAGCCTCCGAAAAAAAGAGCAGCAATGAGGAGAAGGATTCCTGTGGCAAAGATCAGGTTTCTGGTTCCCATCCATGAGATCAGGAGGAAACCCGTGGTGAAAGTACCGAGAATTGAACCTATGGTGGAGAGGGCATAGATCTTACCGACCACTTTCCCTGTGTGGTCCAGATTGCCAAGCGTCAGTTTGACGACTACAGGTGAGACCATTCCCAAAAAACAGGATGGAATAAAAAAGATGCTGGCTGTGATTAGAAGAATCCGCACCATTAAGCTGGTGTAGAAGAAAGTCCCTCCCATCCAATTTGTCAGAGGGGGAATGGCGAAGGTCCCCATGCCCGAAAGGAAAAGAATCCACCCGAGGGTCGAGAAATGAGGGAATCGGTCGGCAATCATCCCGCCCAGGTAAGCCCCGACACTAATACCTGCAAGCACTACCCCGAGGATACTTGTCCAGGTATAGAGAGAGACCCCCACGTAAGGGGCCAAGATCCTTCCGGCAACAACCTCGATGACCAGCATGGAGAAACTGGCAAGGAAGACAACAATGTAAGCTTTGACCTCTCCTCTTTTCATGACGATCCGCTGCCCCGGAGGAAAATCTGGACCACCTCCAGTCAGATAAGAATCCTAACTCCTGATTATCTTGCACGGCACACCCCTGATCTGACCGGCGCCGTCTATCGGATCAAGTGGCCCTTCCAGTGTGTGGGAAAGGTTGATATTGGGCTCCAACCTCTTCACCATTTCCCTCTCCTCGGCCTGGTGAAAATGTGAATTGCCCCATATGACCTTCGGATGAAGTTGAGGGCTGAATACGACCTTCCTCCTGAAGCGGTTCCTATTTTGATGCGTCTCAATCCACACCCACTCTCCTTCCCTTATTCCCAGCGCTTTTGCTGTCTCCGGATGGACCTCAATCACCGCATCCGGCACCCTTTTGCGGCGTGTAGGCAGAGTGAGGCCGAGACCGTGGTAGATTTCCAATGTCCTGCCGTCCGTGAGGATGAGGGGATAAGCATTCAAGACGTCCGCAGAGGGATATTTCTCCTCATAGTAAGGGAGGGGGCTGTACCCGTACTTTTCAAGTCTGGTTGACCAGATTTCACACTTCCCCGTCGGGGTCTCAACGCCCGGTTTCCCGTCAGCCCGCAGGAGCCCCTTTTCATACTTCTTCTCAAGGAGAGGGACCAAGAGAATGCCGCGTTTTTTTAATTCGTTGAATGTGATCCCTGTTTTTTTAAGCCTGAGATTGAATAGATCTTCAGGGGTCTTGACAAGCTCCGGAAAGGGAAGAGCAACCCCCATCTTATTGAGAACGTCGAATAGTACTTCATACTCATCGCGACACTCCCCGAGAGGCTCGACTACCTTCTGGCGTGCGGCGATGAAATTGGGATAGTTCTGGGCGTCGGCAATCTCGTCCCGTTCCAGCCAGGAGGCAGGGGGAAGGATGTAATCAGCGATATCGGCCGTCGGTGTTCTGAAGAAATCGACCACGACAAGAAGCTCCAGTTTCTTCAGGGCTTCGATCACCCTCATGCTGTCCTCGGAATGGACCACCGGGTTGCTGCTCGTCCAGAGGGCCTTGATCAGGCCGCCTTTCTCCAGGTCTTTGTACCAGAGCCCGGGATGGACCTTCGACCGAATCGATTCAGGTCCGGCGAAGAGGGGATACTCCGCTGCTCCGATCTGTTTTGCCTCTGCCTTTCGGTTACGTAAATCCCTCGACGTTTCGAGGTAGGAGCTGATCGGAAATTGGACGACCCCGTTCCCTTCCCTGGCATCAAAATTCCCGGTAATCGTAATCAACAGGCTGAGAAGGCGCGTCGTCTGGATCACGTTGTTATGCATCGTGGTTCCCATATGCGAAAGAAGCGCAGCCGGTTTGCTTGTGGCATAGAGCCTGGCTGCTTCGATAATCTGCTCTGAGGGAATCCATGTCATCTCTTCCACTCTCTCCGGAGTGAACGGTTCAACGGTCTTCGAAAACCTTTGCCAGACCGTCTCGCAGGTGGCCTCTTTTCCGTTTCTCAGTGGGACCTTAAAAGTTCCGGAAAGCGCAGGTGACATCTCCGTTTTCTCATATCTCACGTTTTTCGTATCATAGACAACCGGACTGTTTGACTTCAAGTCCCAGGCTAAGTAGTTGTCGGACTTCCCGCCCTCTTTCATGTCACTCTCACAAAGAAGTTTCATCTCATCGGTTCGTACGAGGAAGGGTGCATTCGTCCAATCCCGAAGAAAAGGCTCATCGTATAGTTTTTCCTTGATGATGACATTCAGCCAGCCCAGGGCCAGGGCATCATCCGTTGCGGGTTTAACCCTCAACCAAAGGTCTGCCTCTTTTGCCACTTCATTTCTTCTTGGGTCGACGACAATTAACTTGGCTCCCCTCTTCTGCCCTTCCTGGATTCTCCACCACTTCGGCGGAAAGGAGACAGCCATGTTGTGCCCCCATAGGACAATCGCTTTGCTGTCATAGAAATAGGCGCCGGTCAGCTCACATTTTACATTGATCCCATAGGTCAGGACATCGGCCATGATATGAGGGGTAAAGCAATAGGGGCCATCAATAGTCAAATGTTGCGGAGACCCGATGGCCTGGCAAAAGATACGACTGGGAATGACTCCCCCTTTTGGATAAGTCCCAAATCCCAGGGTGATTGATTCCGGACCATGCTTCTTGATGATGTCATTCAATTTTTTTGCGATCTCATCCAGCGTCTGGTCCCACGATATCTCAATCCATTTTCCTTCACCCCGTTCCCCTACCCGTTTCATAGGATGCTTGATTCGGTCCGGATGATAGAGAAGTTCATCGTAGGTGATGCCCTTAATACACAGCCTGCCTTTGTTCTGAGGGTGATCCGGGTCCCCTGCGATCTTAGTGACTCTCCCGTCTTCCTTATGAACCAGAACTCCACAACCGGACATACACCCTTCGCAAACCGTTCTGATGATCTCTTTTCCCATCTCACACCTCCAGACCAAAGGCTTCAATGATTATTTACTTTGTTTTCTGTATCTCAACAAAATAAAGACTGATCGTGCACCCTGCCCTATCCTTATCATCGGCATAGCCGTGTCAGCCTATTTAATCAGGCGCTGACGCATCTTGAGAAGGGCCAGGGGGAAAAAGACGAGACTGAAAAGGAGGAGATAACCAGTTCCCCATAGAAGGATTGTTTGATAATGCCCCGTGGCGAAGGCCCTTGCAAGATTGGCAAGATGAGTAAGAGGAAGACCGAGGGCTGCGTGCTGAGCCCACGGGGGGAGATTTTCAATCGGGAAGAACGTGCCGCTGAAGAGAAACATGGGCGTCACAAAAAGAAATACAGGAAGGTTGAACATTTCGACATTACCGACAACCGCTGTGAAGAACATGCCGACCGAACCAAAGGCAATCCCACCCAGGACCGCCAGCGGCAGGAGGAGGAAGCCCTCAGGATATTGGATGAGTCCAAAGGAAGTGATGACCACCATCATGATCGCGGCAGCAATCAGCGACTTCGTTGCTCCCCAGACAATCTCGCCCGTAATAACCTCCTCGAGAGAAAGGGGTGTGGCCAGCATGGCATCGAAGGTTTTTTGATAATACATTCTCACAAAAGAGTTATAGGTAGTCTCGAAAAAAGAGTTATACATAATACTGACTCCGATGAGGGCCGGGGCGATGAATTGAACATAGGAGATTTCGGCACCCTGATAACGAACGTTCCCGATCAGTCCGCTGAGTCCAATGCCAAAGGCAATAAGATAAAAGAGAGGTTCAAGAAAGGGTGGGATGAAGCTGATCTTCCAGTTCTTCTGATAGACCATCAGGTTTCGCTGCCAGACCCTCAAAAAACGTCTTGAGATCCTGAGGGTAGATGTTCTGCTCATTCTCTCAGCTCCCTCCCGGTCAATTTTAAGAAGACGTCTTCAAGGGTTGCCGTTCTCATGACGCAGCCCTCCCGACAGTAGTCCAGAGCAATCCTCTGGTATAATTCACCCCTGTCCTCGAAATAGACAATCAGGCGATGTCCCAAATCTTCATTAGTGACTTGATGGGATTGGAGAAAAGAACGAAGCTGAAGGGTCGGGCCGGAGATCTCGATGACGTCCCGGCCCACATGCTCACGAATCAGCTCTTCCGGCTTACCCTCCACCAAAATCAGGCCATGATCGATGATAATGAGCCGGTCGCACAACCGGGAGGCTTCCTCCATATAGTGTGTGGTCAGGAGAATGGAAATCCCCTTTTTCCGAAGCCCTTCAAGGCGGTCCCAGAGTTGATGACGTGATTGGGGGTCGAGGCCGGTGGTAGGCTCATCGAGAATCAGGAGGTCAGGAGTATTGATGAGGGCCCGGGCCAGGACGAGGCGCCGCATTAATCCTCCGGATAGCTCGGCCACGGGCGCATTCAAACGATGGTCAAGGGCAATAAAGGAAAGGAGCTCCTTGGCCTTCTCCCTGGCTTGCTTTCTGGGAATATTGAAGTAGCGGGCAAAGACCTCCAGATTCTCAAGAACCGTCAGGTCCGGATCGAGACTGTTCTCCTGCTGACAGACTCCGATCCGCGATTTGATCTGTCGCCAGTCTCGTGAGATATCCAGGCCGAAAACCTGAAGGCTTCCTCCATCCATCGGAGAGAAGCCATAAACCATGCGGACGGTGCTCGTCTTCCCAGCGCCATTTGGTCCCAGGATTCCAAAGCATTCCCCTGCCTCGATCTGGAACGAAATGCCATTTACCGCAACAAGGTTTCCAAATTTCTTTAATAGGTTCTTTGCATTGACAACAGGCTGATTGGATGAAGCGGATGGATTTCTGGGAGACCTTTCAAGATTCAACTTCTCACCTCTTCGTTAGAGAATAACACCCGTACCTTCTCTATTTTATCGGTTGGGAAGAGCATTTTGCAATGGCAAAGTGAAAGGCTATGAGTTATAAAGCAAAGACATTGGGCCGATTCATCATCTTCGTTAGCATTATTCAATCAATCCTCTTCCTTGGGCATTGGTTTCTCTACTGGACCCTGGTGCGCTTTTTCGGAGTGGTGAACCCCGCGCCTCTCTGGTCTCTGAGAGGAACGCTGGGTCTCCTTTCTATCAGCCTTGTTCTGACGTCCTTTCTTGCTTTTAGCTACTCTAACTTCGCGGCTCGGTTCCTTTACACAGCTTCCGCATGCTGGCTGGGGATTTTTTATCTCCTGATCATTGCATCAGCCCTCTCATGGTTCGTTTACAGCGTTGGGAAAGGCGTTCACCTCTCCATAGATCGGAGACTCCTGATCGAGATCCTGATTGGTATGGCTTTCCTGACAAGCCTCTACGGATTCATAAATGCAGCCGCAATTCGCACGACAGAAATCACCGTGCATCTACCCGGTTTACCCCCTCAATGGAAAGGCAAGACCGCTGTCTGGGTAAGTGACCTTCATCTCGGTCATGTGCGGAATTATGGGTTTTCCCAGGAAATCGCCAACATGACCCGGAATCTAAAGCCTGATATTCTTTTTGTAGGAGGCGATCTTTACGATGGCATTGCCGTCGATACCAACAAAGTAATTGAGCCCTTTTCACAAAACTCGGTGCCCCATGGCACTTATTTTATCACAGGAAATCATGAGGAATTCGGGGACAACACCGTGTACCTTGAGGCTGTAAAAAGGGCGGGGATGAAGGTTCTGAATAACCAGATGATTGAGTTGGATGGGTTGCAGATTTTGGGAGTGGACTACAGAGATTCAAGAAACAGGGACCAATTCAGGGCTATTTTAAAAAGGATGAAGATTAACCCTCATAAGCCAAGTATTCTCTTGAAGCATGCGCCTTTCGATCTGGATGTTGCAAGAGAAGAAGGAATCTCGCTTCAGCTTTCGGGCCACACCCACCAGGGCCAGGTCTTTCTTTTTCGTTTTATTACTTCTCTGGTTTACAAGGGATATGATTACGGCTTTAAGAGATTAGGGGATCTCCTGATTTACACCTCCAGCGGGGCCGGCACCTGGGGGCCTCCCATGCGGGTAGATACAATACCGGAAATTGTAGTCATTAGATTCGAATGATGTCCACCACAGGCGGATTAATCTTCAGGGTATGCTTAAAATCGCTTTATAAATCGATCTGCTTCTTTTTTGCTGAGTATCCTGAGCACGGCGATTTTCATATGCTGAATCTCAAAGAAGATCCTAAACTTATCGATTCTCAGCCGGTAAAATTCAGCCTTTCTCCCTTTGATCTTCTTTATCAATTTTCCTCTTGGAAAGGGATTTTCTTCGAGTATCCTTAGATCGGAGAGAACCTTAGTGGCAATTCCCATTTCCAAATCGTCTAAGTCTCTTGCAACCGCTGGCGAGAGTTCTATTCTGAACCTATTCATGCGTCAACTTTCTTTTTCTGATATACTCGCCAGTGCTTATCCCGCCCAGTTCCAAGTATTCTTTCCTCGCTTTTTCTATCGCAGCCAAAAACTTGGGATTGTTCTCAAGGAGGTAATCCTCAAAGTCCTCTTCTGAGATCCCTTTGATAATGGCTTTTGGTTTACCTTTAGAGGTCACCACAATCTCTTCTTTTTCAGCAACCCTTAGTATCTCCGAGGTTTTATTTTTAAGTTCTCTGACATTTGCAAATCTCATGATTCCTCTCCTTGTAGCCATATTCGTAGCTACAATATAGAATAGGTATCGATCTCTGTCAAGTGCCGGGCCTGAACATAAAAAAGGGGCAGGCAATTAGCCTTACCCCTCGACCTTTCATAAGCGCCCCTGGGGTGACTCGAACACCCGGCACACGGATTAGGAATCCGTTGCTCTATCCACCTGAGCTACAGGGGCGATGGTTGTAACTATACAATCGCATTTGTTTTTCGTCAATCCCAAAATTTGCAGCTAACCCCTATATCTTTCCACTGATCCCATCTCGCATTTTTTCTGCTGTAAAGATTGTCCGTGCGGCTCCATCTATGTGAAGTTTATTTTTTCAGTAACGCCTTAAGAATTGCTTCCCAGATCTCGCTCACCCCCAAACGCCGCGCCCACTCAGCAATATACCTCCGATCTACTTCTTCTCCGGTAATTTTCAGAATACCCGTGATATCACGCAGGTGTTTCTCCGAACCTCCCTCTTTATAATACTCCATTTTTTTTATGATCACGTCTTCCGGCGTAGCGAAATTTGCCTGATAAGATTCCGCCGGATGAATCCTTCGGACCCGTCCGAACCGACTGTTATCAAACGGAGTATCCTGCCTGATGATGATATCCACTTTCAGCGCGGAACCGGGGTGGATAATGTTAAATTGGCTACGATGATAAATGGCTTCTCTGATTGTCTCTTCATCAATATAAAACTCGTCAGCCGGGAATGCTGCGACCAATTCCGCGACCTGGCCCTCAACTATTTCTGCGACGATATCAATATCGTTCGTGAGTCTTGGCTCCCCATACGCCATCGCTGCAACCGAACCTGTTACAAAGTACGGAATTCCGACGTCTTCAAAAACTTCCACGACCTTCTGAAGGAAATCAAACAGTTCCATGGGAAAGCCTTTTTATCACTTCCTTCTCAACGATTCCTGCACTCCATTCTGGATGAGTCTGCTTCAGATGTGTCCTCAACATATTCCGGGCCGATGTCCATAACATAAAGCCGATCCGAATCCTCTCCGCGGGTGTCTTTCGGCGTAAGATCTCTGCCATGACCTCATCGACCACTTCTACCTGCCCTGGATCCAATCTAAAAGGCCTGTCCATTTCATCTCCTATTCCTCATGCGGTCTTTCGCCCGATCTTGAATTCTCAAACACCCGTTCTTTATACCAAAAATTCAGTTTTATGGCAATTTCCATATACACAAAAACCGCAAAACGAATCTTGAGAGGCTGCAAAGATCGTAAAAGACTAACTGAGGGACCGCTAAGGAAGACAGAAAGCAGCAGACAGCGGCAAAAGACAGAGTAGATGGTAGATGGGAATAGACGGAGAATTACTTTAGTCACCCGACGCCAGCATTTCTGCTAATTCTCATCTGCAAGGAAAATTCCTTCCACACCTGCAGCACTTCCGCTATGAACATGGGATCGTTCACGTGGTGTGGAGACACATGAAGTTCAGTCCCTTGATGGAGGTGTTTCTTCAATGTATTGAGAAAAAGTAAAGGGGCCTCTGGGTCATGGAACGGCCCGCCGGGTTGATCAAAACTGGATAGGCCGCCCAATGGAACAATGATCACACAGGGACCCTTCTTCGCGTTGCAGAGCATGGCAAGCCGCTCAGCGATCTTCACGGTTTCATGATGCTCTACACGGATGGCCGTAATGGCGGCATTATGGACATGGTAGTGTCTACCCGGAAAACGCTGCTTGGCAAATGACAAGGGACCAGTTGAAAAAAAATCCGTATTGCCAGGCACAAAGATGACGGGGATCCCCTTCTCCAGTGCAGATTGACAGCGGGTTGTCCCCGCGTCGTATTCCCCTCCGATCAGATGATTTCCCAGCTCAGTGAGCGAAATGTCGATCACCGCCTCGACCTTCTCTTCCCGTACCATCTCTTCGAGCGCCTTGCCTCCGGTTCCTGTCGTATGAAAAACAACGACTTCTCTTCCATCCCTTTCAAGGGCGCGCTTGATGCTCTGCGAACACACCTCGGTTGTGCCAAGGGTTGAAAGAAGGATCAGGGGTTTTGAAGACTTTTCATACCGGGAGTAGGCCTTTGCCATGCCTGCAACCGCCATGGCGCCATTTTTCAGGACACGTTCTGTGACACGGTTGAGTCCGGACAGATCGCAGATGGCATTCAGCATCATAATATCTCGCGTCCCGACGTAAGGGCGCGTGTTATGAGAGGCGAGGGTCGAGATCATGACTTTAGGAAAACCAATGGGAAAGGCCCGCATGATGCTCGTCCCCATGTCTGTCCCCATCGATCCGCCCAGGCTTAAAAGCCCCTGGATCTTCCCTCCCTGATAGAGGGACAATGCGCGTTCCGTTGCGCCTTTGATCATCATTTCAAGCGCCTTTCCTTCGTTCTTGATCATCCGCAATTCTTCAAGGGAGAAGCCCGCAGTCTCCGCCACTTCACGAGCGCTGATCTGGGCCTGAACAGGGCTTTCGCCGAGGATACCGACATCCATGAGCAGGACCTGCACCCCCGACTCTTCGAGACAGCGGGATAAATATGAAACCTCTTCTCCTTTGGTATCCATCGTCGCCACAAGAAGAACAGTTGGTACCGGCTCCATAGAACTCTCCTTTTGACATAAGCCCGGCATGTCTCTCCATTATTAAAAAGGAGGCTCAAGCTTTAACCACGATTAAGTCGAGGGGAGACTTGTTAACCTGCTCTGGTCGGTCTCCGGTGATGATGACTGTATTTCCTATGGTATGCCCTTCAAGCCCTTTCCCGGAGCTGAATTCTGTCCAGGGATGGATGACATAGCTCATGTTTGCTTTGATCTCCACATCGAACTTGAAGAAAGACTCAGCTAATTCTACGCTTTGCAACGCCCAGGCTCGGCGGAAACTTCCCTTACGTAAAGCGAGCTTAAAAATCTTTGTTTCTATTGCCGCGACGGTATTGCCCGGTCTGAGTTCCTCGAGAGCCAATTGGTGAATCTCTTTATCGACTTTGAGAAGCTCTGTAAAAGCGCGGGGCGCCTTTCCACCGATGGAAATAGGTACGCAAAGCTGGACATAGTAACCCCCATAGGATGGAGAAAGCTCGGTAAGAATAATGTCACCCTTTTGAAGTTTCTTCTGGCTTTGGCTTGAGTCCCCAATGGCCCCTTGGAATTTTTCCCATGGATTCGAACCAAGAAGGATAAAGGGTCCTCGATCTACGCCAGCCCGAATCATTGCATAGTCACAACGAGCCGTTAGCTCCGCCTCGGTGACTCCCGGGTGCGCCGCCTCGATGATCGCCTCCATTCCCCTATCCGCGCATTCTCCGGCCTGACGGATAAATTCCAACTCTTCGAGGCTCTTGATCATTCGGCATTCCAATAAAACGTCACCCGCAGACACAAAATTGGCAATGGGTAATTCTTTCTTAAGATCCATAAAAACACCTACGGCCATGCTCCTCATACTCACAATGCCGATCGTGCTTTTTTCCAGGCCTAAATCTTTTATCCTTCCCACTAAATCCGATCCATAGTCTCTTATCCGTGTTCCCTTCTTGAAAGCAACGGGCGCCACTGGAATCGGACATTCCCCTTTTATTCGAGCAGCCGAAAAAGGACTTGGAGCAAGATAAACAGGCTCTCCGATCAATGGAAACAGGATGTAAGTTCCATCCGCTGCTAAGCCTGTCAAGCCGGTGACATACCGGATATCGGCAGCCATTGAGCCGTTGTATCCCGTGTTTCCGGTGATGATCAGACAATCGATTCCTCGGAGTTGCATCAATTCTCGGATTTTTCGATACCGCCTGGAATACTCCCGAGAGGAGAAACGAAGCGGCTTATTTTCATTAACTTTATTTCTTTCAACCATGGGTGCCCTCCTTGTATATCGGAACTAACATTAGTAATTGCCGTTCTTTAGCCAAGGGATGTAATCCTTAATGCCTGATCTTAAATCACGAAACACAAATCCGAATTCCTCTTTCATCCTTTGCACATCGACGCCGCTATGAAGGGGCTTCTCTGGTCCAACAGGCCCTAAGGTGATTTTTGCATCCGGAATGAGCTCTCGAACCACGTGGGCAACCTCCAGCATCGTTGGATGGGCGCCGTCCGAAACATTGTAGATAAAGTGTTTCAACGATTTAGCAAGGTGAATTAAGCTCGTCGCTTCCCCCACATCCTTTGCGTACACGGTGTGACCACGGGTGCTCCCCGAAATATTGGAGAGGTCAGCAGGCTTACCCGCTACGGCGCTTTCGATCATCACCCTGATCGGATCGGGGTGAGATGCGGCAGGTCCGTAAACCCTCCCAACTCGGAGAGCCACAAAACTAAGCCCATAAGTCTTGGCGTATAGAAAACCGAGCTGCTCTACCGCACGCTTGCAATTCCCGATGGGTGAAAAAGAGACGGGGGGCAAGTAAGCATCCTCATTCCAAACTTGGCATTCATGGGGCAACCCCCGGTAGCAATCGACCGAGCTAATAAAGGTCAAACGCCGAATCCCCGCATTTCTCGCTATCTCCAATAAATTTTTGCTGCCCTCCAATTCCACCTGGACCAGCTGGTGAAGTCCTGCCTTCATCGTCTCCGGTTTCGTAACCGTAGCGGTATCAAAGGCTCCATGAATAATCCCCTCGACAGAGTACTGCTTGACCAAGCCAAAAAGGAAAGGCCAGTCCAGCACATTGCCCGCAGCTTGTTTAACTTGTTTATCCCAATAAGGGGCGAGAATAGGATGGGGCTGAATCGCGTGTCGCTGGACGAGGAGCACCTCTTGCCCCTTATCCACTAAGGAACGAGCTATATTTAGACCCAAGAATCCGCCACCGCCTGTGATTAGGATCATTGTTTTTCCACCTCCTCCATTTCAAACTAATTTTGGATTTGAAAGTCCATCAATCCACTATCTTCTTTTTGAAATCCCTCCCCGTCTTTTTTGAATTCTTTTCAAGTGCCGAGGATCGATATTCGCCCGGAGGGCTTCATCGAATTTCCCCTGAACCCTTAAAATCAGGTCAGTGACTTCCCTTACCGCGCCGCTGCCACCCGGCTTTTCGGTAACATAGCTGGAAATATCTTTAATCACGGGGGTGGCATTGGCGACTGCTATCGGCAGACCGATCTTCTTCATCATCCCTAAATCTGCGATGTCGTCTCCGACATAACAAATTTCTTCCGGAGTGACACGATACTTCCTCAAAATTTCATCCAGAACCTTATCTTTCGGCATCACCACATAGAATTCCATCCCCAGTTCTTCGGCGCGCCTTTTTATTGGTTTGGATGCCTTCACGGTAATAAGGACCGTGTGGACGCCCATGGCTTTCAAGAGAAGAGTCCCCGTGCCATCCTGAGAGTCAAAACATCTCAAATCCCCGCCTTTAGAATCATAAATGATCCATCCGTTAGTAAATACGCCATCCACATCTAATATTAACAATTTTATCTTCTTTATCTTTTTTATCAGTTCAGCCTTATCCACCGTGAACTCCTTAGAACAATGATTTTGTTTGCTCATCTATAGAATGTTTCGGCTTCAACCTCCCAAATAGGCCTTTTTTACACGTTCATCTTTGGCCAAATCCGAGGCCTCTCCCTCCACAACAATGTATCCAAGTTCTAAGAGATAGGCCTTTTTCGCAAGCTTAAGAGCCATTCGGGCATTTTGTTCCACCAAGATAATACTTTTACCTTCTTCGTTAATTTTTTTGAGGGTGTTGCTGAATTCTTTTACTAATAAAGGTGACAATCCAGTGGTGGGTTCATCCAATAAGATCAACCGGGATCGAGACATGAGGGCGCGCGCGATCGCTAACATCTGCTGTTGCCCGCCACTGAGGCTTCCCGCCTGGTTTTTATACTTTTCCTCCAAGGCAGGGAATTGTTGATAGATGACATCAATGTCTCCGGCTATTTGCGGCCTGTCTTTACGAAGGTAGGCTCCCATTCTCAAGTTATCGAGCACCGTCATCGTTGAAAAAAGCATTCTTCCCTCAGGAACATGGGTGATGCCTATTTTGACAATCTCAGAGGCCGGCATCCCATCAATTCTCCGACCTTGAAACCATATTTCTCCCGAGCTTGGCTTTTCTAAGCCGGAGATCGTCCTAAGAATCGTTGTCTTCCCCGCGCCATTCGCGCCAATAATAGATATGATCCCCCCCTCTTCTACTCTTATCGAGACACCTTTCAAGGCTTCCGCTCTCCCATAGTGAACCCGAAGGTCTCTTACGTCGAGAAGCATTTCATTCTTCCTCTTCTTTCCCTAAATAAGCCTCGATCACTTCTTGATTCTCGATGATTTCTTTATGCAAACCCTCGGCAATCTTTTGTCCATGGTTCAGCACAATGATCCGGTCACATAAATTCATCACCGCCTGCATATTATGCTCAACAATCGCGATGGTCATGCCCCTGCTTCTGATTCGACTAATCAGGTTTAATATCGTCTGTATTTCCGCCGGGTTCATGCCGGTTACCGGTTCATCCAACAGAAGCAACTTTGGATTCGTGGCAAGGGCCATGCAGATGCTGAGGGCTTTCTGTTGTCCGTGAGTCAGCTTTCCTGCCGGTTCATTTTTCAGATCATCCAACCCCATGAATTCAAGTATTTCGAGGGCACTTTGTCTTAATCTTTCTTCCTCTTCGATAGCGGAAGAGGTGTGCAAAAACCTCTTCCACATTCCTGTCCGATAACTCATATGGTGACAAGTAAATACATTGCTAAGGGCCGATAAGCTCATAAATAAGTTTGATATCTGAAAGGTACGGCTTATCCCAGCCTGAGCCACCTGATGAGCTTTTAATCCGGTAATATCGTGGCCGTCAAAAACCACCTTTCCCCTTGAGGGCGAATAAAAACCGCTGATCACATTGAACAGGGTCGTTTTACCGGCCCCATTAGGGCCGATCACTCCCAATATTTCTGAATCAAAAATGTCGAGGTCTAAATGACTCACGGCAGATAAACCTCCAAAGAATTTACTTAAGTCTCTGACCTCTAATCGGACTCCCCTCACTTCTTTACTCCGCAGATAACAATAGCTTCTTAATCCATTGGGGTATTCTTGCGTTCCCTGCAAAGGGTTTCCAAATATGTTGCCGCAGATCGAATATGCCCAAGATTCCTCCGGGTAGAAAGATCATGAGCAATATCAGTAAAGCACCGGTGAGTATAGGCTCAATCTCTTTGGCAATGCGCAGCGACTCAGGGGCAAATGTCATGATCAACGAGCCGATGATCGGGCCTAAAAATGCGGAACCTGTGCCTCCCAATATGGCATAAATATGTACGTTGATGGTTTTAAAAATATTGAAAGCATTAGGATTAATAGACCCGATATAATGGGCATAAAAACTACCTTCCAGCCCAGCCGCAGCAGAAGCAAGAATGAATGCAATGATTCGATACTTAAAGACATTTACGCCAATCGACTCTGCAAGGTGGGGATTCAAACCAATGGCCATCCAAGCCCTTCCGGTAGAGGAATTATAAAGGGCCCAGAATGAGAGGACGACCACCAGGAACAGAGCCAACATCAGAAAATAATAGGGTATTTTTGAAGTAAATGGAATCAGGCCCCAAAAAGGAATCACAAAGGGATCGGGTGAAGGGATATATTCTATCCCTGTGAAGCCGCCTAACCATTTAATATTACCGAATACTAAGCCTATTAACATGCCAATGATCGAAGTCAGAATCAAAAAGCCGAATCCGGGGTTCCTGACAACGAGATAACCGATTGCCCATGCCAACATTCCCGTGATGATTGCAGCTGCGGGTAAAGCAAACCAGAAAGAGAGTTCAGCTTTTAAAACTAATGCCGTGGAGGCATATGCGCCTATCCCCCAGAAAGCAGCGACCCCTAAGCTGATTAACCCTGTGCGCAACATCATAATAAATGTCATGGCTAATATTGCATTCATACCCGTAATAATAAGGAGATGAATGTAATATGGGGAATGGACCACGAAAGGAATAGAAATAAGGATGATGAAGAGGAAGGATAGGGCGATTAACTTTTTTTTTCTGAAGTTAATTATTCTATATTTCCAATCCTGCGGTGCCAAGCAAGCCCCCCGGTCGAAAAAATATGATGATTCCGATCACAACGAAAAGGAAAATTTGCGCCAGACTACCCAAGAAATACTGGCCAAAGACTAAAGTGATCCCTAACACCAATCCCCCTAAAACGGCCCCGAGCATACTCCCCATGCCGCCGAGCATGATGACCAACAAAACCGATAGAATAATGTTTGACCCCATTTCGGGATAGATGACATAGACAGGCGCCATCACCCCTCCTCCGAAGCCAGCTAAGGCACAGCCAAATCCCATCGTCGCAAGATATACTCTGTTTGCTTTTACGCCCTGCAAGGTGGCGGCCACGGGATTGAGCGAGACGGCACGCATGGCTCTTCCTATTTTCATCTTCTCATAAACAGTGAAAGCTGCGACGGCTATGAAGAGAGTGAGTACCACCAATACGAGTTTTTCAATCGGGATCGATAGGTCGGCTATGTTTAGTATGCCTGGAAATACCGGAGGGACACTCCTGCCGATGGTTCCAAAAATCAGCAGGCCCGCCTGTCCGATGATCATCATCAGTCCTATGGCGGCAACGATATTGGGAAGAAATTGCCCTCCTCGATGCTGGATATACCTGAAAATAAATTGATAACATAATAATCCCAATAGGGTGGTGGCCACGACAGCCATCAAGAGTCCTATAAAGTAAGGGACTTTCATAAAAGTCAAAGAGCCCCACACAATATAGGCCCCCAACATATAGAACTGACCATAGGCAATGAAGAATATCCGGGAAACACTGAGAATTAAAACAAGTCCTACAGCAAGAATCACATAGACCAATCCTGTAACGATTCCATCTATAATTAATTGGCCCAAGAGAGTTATCAAAATGTTACCTCTATCTATTTTTGCTCAGGCCCATAAACGATCTAAGCCCGCCCTCACCTCCTCCCGTAGGGACAATGCATGAATTGCCCCTACAGGGGGGGAATTGTCACGCGCTTCGTGTGATTCCTCCATTATTAACCCCTCTTCATCCCCCCTTAAGGCAAGGGGGGAACATAAAGGGGTTAAGGGGGAGGCCAGGAGGCGGATGGGAGTAGTATTACTTCCAGCCCCAAAATTTTTTGTTAAATTCAACTGCATCGTCCGGGGTCAAATTTGCAAGGATCTTAGGCTTTCCCTTCACGGTTTGTTTCATCACCTGGCCATATATGACGTCCACGGCTTTAGGATTACCTACATCCGGACGACTGATCGTTTTTCCGGACCCATTGATTCCTTCAAATCGCATCCCTTTGCTCATTACCTCTGCCACTCGATCTGTATCAAGGCTTTGCGCTTGTGTTAATCCCGCTGTCATAATATAAAACGCATCCGAAAAACCAACTGCCGGAGATTCCCATTTCCCGTACTTAGCGATCCAGGCATCCTTAAATTCCTTAGCGACCGGCGGAGGAGATTGCATTTCAAAGGTATACTGCACAGAAATCAACCCTTCAATGCAATCCAGCGGAACAATTTTTTCAAACATATCCTCAGAAACGCCAACGAAGCTCCATATTTTCCCCTTGTAGCCAGCCTGCCAGGCCGCTTTGTAACAAAGCGCATCTCCTTGAATTCCACCGCCGGTGGCACAAAAGGCGTCCGGATTTAACGTCTTGACCTTGGTTCCGACGACACTCATGTCCGTCGCTTCCGGCGGGTAAAATATGAGGTGGTCATCCGGCAATGCCGGGCCAAAGATCGTGGCATGTTTCTTTGCAAGACCGGACCGGATTTGACCTATTTTATTATCCGGAAATACTTGAAGACTGTTCTTTATGTTCGGATAATTCTTGGCAAACCATCCCCAAGCAGTTGGCATGCCGGTCTGTAAAGATGTTCCCTGGAAAAGATATTTATTTTTGGGATTAAATATGGTCGGGCTGGACAAGATAGCGACCACCAGCGCCTTATTCTGCTCGGTCACAGGAAGCCAGGCATCAATCGTCTCATCCCCTATGATAAAGTTCACCTTGTCCTGATAAATCAATCTTTCCGCGGCCGCCCGTGCCGTTTCCGGAACAAACTTAGAATCATATTTGATGAGCTCTATGTTGTACTTATCCTGGCCAATAGTCAATCCACCCTTTCTATTAACCAATTCAGCCATGAGCTCAATCCCTTTCACCATATCCGCGCCCAAGGACCATCCTAAGAATACAACGACTCCTATTTTCAGTGTCTTGGGCGCCGGTGTTGCGCCCCAACCTAAAGTCGTCAAAGAACTAATGAGTGCCATAAAAAACAAAAAAACGATTCCTTTTTGTATTTTTCGCGCCATGCTCCTCTCCTTTCTCACAAGAAATTTTGTTTTACCCATCAGAGATGCAGTTGATTGCCTTTTTACCTCCTTTCAAGATATCGTTATGCCATTGCGCTTAGATTATTCATGAACTTACCCGGACATCATTTCGTCAAATAGTTTTAATACCGTCTCAACATAGGGCGGATCATTGAAACCCACATCGAGCGACACCACTTTGATGTCCGGTTTGATATTCTTCATTAAAGTTTCTCTAAAAGCCTCCATTCCCGGAATGGTAAGCCTCATCAGCTCTTTTATGAAGTCAGAGAAGCCCTTTGGCGGGGGTGTCCCGGCAGACGGTTTGGAGCTCTCCCCTGCTCCGATCATCCCTCTCATTGGAAGGACCAGCGCGGTTGGTCCCTTTGCCCTATTTAATTTTTCAGCCATTAACCTCCCTGTCGCTGCGGTTTCCTCCATACTGCTTCCGACCGTGAGAATCAAGGTATTGTGTTGGTGCCGTGGGCGATCTCCATACTTAGCGGGGAAGGGTCTATCCTTTCCCCAATGGAATGCCTCAATCGCCCCCGGAGACACGATTTGGGGGATACCCATTTCGCAGGCAGCTTCAAGCCTGTGAATTCCGGCTGTACATGCTCCATCGGTCACTGTATTCAGTAATTCAACTCCTGCGGATAGGTCCATACTAAAAGTAATCAAGCCGTCTCGTATCGCTCTCTCAAACAATCTTCCACTCATCCCAGTCACATGGAAAACTGCCACCTCATACCCTTTTTTCTCCAGGGCCGGCTTTAATTGATTCATATACCGATTGACAGAGCCTCCGAGGGAGGTGACCCCCACAATTTTCTTTTCTGTCACCCTCCTCTTTTGATAAGCCTCAGCCGCCCCCGAGATGGCGCCAGCGGCTGTCTCCATGACCCAACGGGACATACTATTCAAGCCCCATAAGCCAGCCGTCCAGGGAATCATGATCACATCATCTCCGCTTACCATATCAGGAGTGATAAGTTGAGAATAAGCAACCGTCGTCACCACGACTTTAGGTAGGCCAAGGGGTATTGCTTTCATCACCGTCAGTGCAAGGGAAGTTGCCTGGGATCCCCCAACGGCTATGACTCCCTCCAGGGCCCCTTTAGAGCACAATTCCTTTACTATTACTGATGCCCCTTCAGCCATTTTCGTCAGAGCTAAATAATTATCATTAAGCGCAATCACTTCTTTAAGGCTCGACCCAGCCGCCTCGGCTACTTGTTCCCGGCCGATGGTAGGTTTGAAAGGAACCGCCCCAAGGACTCCTACATCGATCACAGTGGTTTTATGGGAATGGCCTTCTATTTGGTGCTTAAGATATTCAATCTGGTCTCCTTTCGTATCGATTGTGCCGATAAGAGCTATTGAGCTAAACATCTATCCCTCCGTTTAGATCAGGTTAGGGTTTCAATTTCTACCTGAATTTTGAATCGTGAAGGTTTCTTTGGATTCATTCTGGACCATGACTCAAGTTGTTACTGATCATAGGTTGAGGGAGGGATGATTTAGTGATTCCGGGTTCCGTCCAGTCTACAAAACAACATAGCACATATCAAAACATAAAATGATTGTCAAGAAAAATAATTTTCGAAAGAATGACTTGACAGCAGATGAATGGAGAGATATGCTATAAAATAGTAATCAGGAATGGTTCCGAATTGGCTAAGATCACCAAAGAATCAATAATCACACAGCTAAAAGAGAAGGGATTGAAAGTCACCCCCCAAAGAATGGCGATCATTGAGGTGCTGATCGAGAAGAAGGACTCTCATCCCGGCGCCCGGTTGGTTTATGAGGAGGCAAAAAAGAAAAAGAAGAGTTTGAGCTTATCGGCCACCTATGCGACGCTCAATGAGCTTTCACGCCATGGCATCATCAAAACACTTCAGTTTGATCAGATGGAAAACCGTTACGAAGGGAATCTTGAAGAGCACATTAATCTGATCTGCGAGAGATGTAAGAAGATACTGGATTACAGGGTTTCCATTGGCGTTGACCAGGGGGAGGTGGCGAAGAAAACCGGCTTCTCGATTACTGGCACCAGGTTAGAGTATTACGGGTATTGTCGAGAGTGTCGCAAGACAAAGGAACCAGGGGAGGTTCGTGACAGAGGAGAGATGAAATAACGGTGCCTATAACGATTCCCATTCAAAGGAGGTTTTTATGAAAGAACCCAAAAAGCTGACCACCAATGCCGGCGCACCTGTGGTCGACAACCAGAACGTGATGACCGCCGGATCGCGCGGACCGATGCTACTTCAGGATGTCTGGTTCCTGGAGAAACTCGCCCAATTTGATCGGGAGGTGATCCCCGAGCGCCGAATGCATGCAAAGGGTTCCGGCGCCTATGGGACCTTCACAGTCACCCATGACATTACCCGCTATACCAAGGCCAAGATCTTCTCTGAAGTAGACAAGAAGACCGAAACCTTCACCCGCTTTTCAACGGTGGCCGGCGGGCGTGGCGCTGCAGACGCCGAGCGCGACATCCGGGGCTTTGCGACCAAGTTCTACACCGAGGAAGGAAACTGGGATCTCGTGGGAAACAACACGCCGGTATTCTTCCTGCGCGATCCCCTAAAGTTCCCCGACCTCAACCATGCCGTCAAGAGGGACCCCCGCACCAACATGCGCAGCTCCCGAAACAACTGGGACTTCTGGACATCGCTGCCGGAGGCCCTGCACCAGGTCACCATCGTTATGAGCGATCGGGGCATTCCCTATTCCTACCGTCATATGCACGGCTTCGGAAGCCACACGTTCAGTCTCATCAACATGAAAAACGAACGCCACTGGGTCAAGTTTCACTTCGTCACCCAGCAGGGTATCCGCAACCTGAGCGATGAAGAGGCGGAGGCGATCGTAGGCAAGGACCGGGAAAGCCACCAGCGCGACCTGTACGAAAGCATCGAGCGGGGCGACTTCCCCCGGTGGAAAATGTTTGTTCAGATAATGCCGGAGAAGGATGCAGCAAAATGCCCCTACAACCCATTTGACCTTACCAAAGTCTGGCCCCATGGGGATTATCCCCTGATTGAAGTGGGAGTTCTCGAGCTGAATCGCAACCCGGTAAACTACTTTGCCGAGGTCGAGCAGTCGGCCTTCAACCCGGCCAACATCGTGCCAGGTATCGGTTTCTCGCCCGACAAGATGCTCCAGGGGAGGCTGTTTTCCTACGGTGATGCCCAGCGCTACCGGCTCGGCGTAAACCACCACTTGATTCCGGTCAATGCTCCACGCTGCCCGGTCCACAGCTATCACCGCGACGGTGTCATGCGCGTCGACGGTAATCACGGGAGTACCCTCGGCTACGAGCCCAACAGTTATGGTGAATGGCAGCAGCAGCCGGACTTTTCCGAACCGCCTTTCAGCCTCGAAGGCGCCGCCGACCACTGGAATCATCGCGCAGACGAAGATTACTACTCCCAGCCCGGCGCCCTCTTCCGCCTGATGACCGCCGACAAGAAACAGCTCCTCTTTGCCAACACCGCCCGCGCCATCGGCGGGGCGCCGCGGGAGATTCAAATCCGCCACATCGGCAACTGTCTGAAGGCCGACCCGGCATACGGTAAGAGTGTGGCCGACGCACTGGGTATTTCGCTGGCTGAATTATCCAAAGAGGCACAGACTTTTCCTCGCACCGAGGCTCAGATGTGACAAGAGAAACGAGTCGAGGCCCCCCGGGAGCGAATCGAACAGGAGAACTACTTATAAACAAGCTATCAATGAACAGACCAACCAGTTAACAACGGGTTCAGGGCGGACTTGGAAAAGTTGAGGCTTTTAACCAAGCCACTTTGCCCGTTTGTTGAGGCTTAAGCAAAAACCAATCTCACGCTGAAGGAGGTACCAGAATGACAGGCTATGTTGGAAACATCGAGAAGCAGACATTGAAGAACAATTATTTCAGGCAGGTTTTATTCACCGGTAAGAAGGCCCAGCTGGTTGTGATGTGCCTTCAACGAGGAGAGGAAATTGGTAATGAGGTCCACCGTAAGGTAGACCAGTTCTTCAGGATTGAGCAAGGCGAGGCAAAATTCATCTTTAATGAAAAAGAGGAGCATGTTGTCCATGACGGAGAGGCGGTCATTGTCCCGGCAGGAACCTTCCACAACGTGATAAACACCGGAAAGGGAAAATTGAAATTGTACACTATCTATTCACCGCCCAACCACCCTGACGGCACGGTGCACAAGACCAAGGCCGAGGCCGACAAAGCTGAGAAAGAGGAGCATCATCCCCGCTGAGTGGGTATGACTGGCGCTTAAACTTCATGCCGAACTTGAACATGCCTTTTTCATCGACATCGAAGGGCTTCCTCTCATGGGTTTCTCCATGAAAAAAGGAGCGGGCTATCCGGCAACCTTTCCTATTCATTAGGAAAATTTACCTACATCATCTGGATTAATGGCAAGAATTTTTTCTTTCTTAATTGGGGATCTTGCCTTTCTCACAAGCGGGGCAAATTTGCGAGGGGCTCCAGTTCGAAAGGCTTTTTTGGCATCGCTTAATATTCTCTTCTGAAGTGGCGAGGACAGATCCGCATTCTGGACAACCTGTTTGAAACGTCTCCTCATCGGGTCGGTAATTTGAATAACCGACCCCGGGGGATCATAAAGCTCGAAGACCATCTTCCAATAGATGCTGGTCAATTCCACTGCTTGAAAGAAGAATTCCATATAACTTTTGAAATACTTAACAAATATATCTGCTGTAATCCCATGTTTTTTCAAGTCCTCATAGGCGCTCTTATAGGGGCCAATCCATTTCATTCCCCTCAAGATTAATAGGAGGCCATCAACCCAATCCTCAATCTCCCCTTCCTTTGGGTATATCCCATGGCTTTCCACGAAAGCTCTTTGGATGAAATAGCGAAACCACTCCGGCGCATTATCGGCGCCATGAGGATTAAGATCAACCCAGAGATGAAACGATTTATCTATAAAATCTTCCCGGGGATAAAGAGTATGAAATAATGCGACATCCTGGTATATTTCACATTCGCGGTGGATCTTCCGATTCTCACCCCTTCGGTAATAAGGGCCTGCAATATCATTTACGAGCGGATGAATGATCTGATCAGCAGCCATATGAGAAAGATACCCGCAGGCAAAGGCAAATTTGTCTTCATCGTTGCCTTCCCATTCCTGTTCCTCCCAACGACTGTCCTTCCAGGTCAGTTCAATGAGCGTAAGAGGAAATTGGTTAGGCTTTTTTGAATGAAGAAGATACGACCATCCATCGACGCCAAGGGGTTTATCCGATTGCTCAAGAAGAAGGCTCTTCATCCCTTCCCATTGACTTCCGTAATAGGACAAGTCCGGACTTATGGACCCGAGATTGAGGAACGGCTTTCGCTCATCCGTATCAAGGATATTGATGAACTTTTCATAATCACCTCCATCCTGAAGGACCTTTACGGCTTTGTTGCAGATTAAGAGGTGAGCAATATTAGCGGGCATGATCATCTCCTCTCAAAAATAGGAACGTGTCCCCAATCCATTCGATTCAAACGCCAATCTACTTTGAAAGTGGACTAAAAAACTCAGTCAGAGACATACCCATCAGACTGCGACCTCGAATTCTGACAGATCACGGGCATAGTCCAGACATGCGGCAATTTGGTCATTGGTGAGGTCTGGAAACTCTTTGACGATGTCTTCAAACGTGCTTCCTGCTGCCAGATATCCAAGGACAAGGCTAACGGGGATTCTTGTCCCTTTGATCCGAGGTCTGCCCCGGAGGACATCCGGTGAGCTCGCAATGTGATCTTTCCAATTGACTTGCATATTAAACTCCTTTCACAATCCCTGCCCAGATTTACTAATCAGTCCATAATTG
>Ga0214473_10001602_pt1 | contig 29449 bp, 27 predicted proteins | sample RVTome_7_FD_203509 | JGI IMG/M metagenome (GOLD analysis project Ga0214473, IMG submission 203509) | Soil microbial communities from uranium-contaminated site in the Upper Colorado River Basin, Wyoming, United States - RVT98D197 | ecosystem: Environmental > Terrestrial > Soil > Contaminated >...
CAGCGACAGAAGCAGAAAGAATCCCGCGAGCCAGCCGAGCTGCACGGGTGTCCAGACGAGCTCGAGCCCATTGAAGGGCAGTCGTTGCGCCGCTGCCCAGCAGACCGGAATGGAGACCCCAAAGAGTGCCGCGCACACTGAATACGCGGCGACGAACCGCGGCAGCAGCCGCTTGCCCGCGAGTGCGAGCCCCGTACCCGCCGCGCCATGGCCCAGCAGCGCGAGACTGATGATCATCGCGGCGAAGGGATGCCATTGGATGATGGCGAGCAACCGGAATAGCAGCACCTGGTAGACCAGCGCCGCGCCGGCCAGCAGGCCGATTGAGACCGCCAGCAGTGCAGATTCGCGCCGCGTCATCAGCGCTTGCCGGTCAGGGGCACGAAGGCCACCGGCAGGATGGAAGTCGTGGTGACCTTACCCTTCGTGTCCTTCTGCAGCAGGATCAGGTCCTGCGTATGGAAGGGTCCGCCAACCGGAATGACCATCCGGCCGCCGGGTTTCAGTTGCTCCACGAGCGGTGGCGGGATGGCACTCGCGGCCGCGGTCACGATGATGCCGTCGTAGGGGCCGTGCTCGGGCCAGCCGTAATAGCCGTCGCCGGTCTTCACCCGAATGTTGCGGTAACCGAGTTCCAGGAGACGTGCCGCGGCACTCTCGGCGAGCGGCGCGATGATCTCGATTGTGTAGACGTGTTCGACGAGTTTGGCAAGCACTGCCGCCTGGTAGCCGGAGCCGGTGCCCACTTCGAGCATCACCTGGCGTGGCTTCGGTTCCAGGAGCTCGGTCATCAGCGCCACGATGTAGGGCTGCGAAATCGTCTGCCCATGACCAATGGGCAGCGGTCGGTTCGCATAGGCATTGCCGATCGAGTGCACCGGGACGAAACGGTGGCGCGGCACGGAATCCATCGCGCCTATCACGCGCGTACTGAAGCGCGGCCGTCCGGTGGCGTAGGCAGTTTCCACGGCGTCGCGCTGGATCCGGGCCAGGAGCGCCTTGCGCTCGGCGGCGTAGCGGGCCTCATCCGACGCCGCCAGCAGCAGGCAAGCGCAGGCGAGTAGCAAGACTCGCAGCAGGCGTTGCGGCATGATGTCCTCAAACGGCTGCAGTACCCACTATAGTTTACTGCGGGGCGCAATACCCCCTGTCCTGCCCTTGCCCCGCCGTCCTGCTAGAGTGCGTCCCGCACCCAGCGGGGTCCCGGGCATGACCATCGGACTTGCTCTTGTCGGCGCAGTGCTAGGACTCTACGTGGGCAACATCGGCCCGGGGATCCTGGGCCTTGCCGGTGGCGCAGCGCTCGGTTACCTGATTGAAAGGGTCATCCAGCTCGGGCGCCGAGTGAGTCAGCTCGAAGATACGCGCCGGCTGGGGCCGGTGCCGGTTTCACGGCCCGCACCAGCAATGGAGAAGCCCGCGCGCGCGCCCGTTGAGTGGGAACCCGCTGTCCCAGGGCCTCGCGACGAACCGCTTCCGCCGGCGCCGCCGGCCAGGATCTCCAGCGATGCTCTGGGCATCGCGACCAACCGCATCGAGATCGCGATTCGCTTCGCGCGCCAGTGGCTGACTACCGGCAACGTCCCAGTCAAAGTCGGAGTCATCGTTTCTTTCTTTGGCGTCGCGTTCCTGCTCAAGTACGCCGTCGATCGTCGGCTGTTCGCCTTCCCGATCGAAATGCGCCTGCTCGCGGTCGCCGCCGCCGCGACGTTCCTGCTCGTGGTCGGCTGGCGCTTGCGCGATCGCGCCCGTGTTTATGCGTTGAGCCTGCAGGGCGGCGGACTTGGAATCCTGTACCTGACGACTTTCGCCGCCCTCCGTTTTTACGACCTGGTCCCGCCAGTCTTTGCATTCGTGCTGCTGGTCGCGCTGACGATCGGAGGCGGGGCGCTCGCGGTCCTGCAGAATGCCCGCAGCCTTGCGACGCTCGGCGCCATCGGCGGGTTCCTCGCGCCGGTCCTCGTTTCGACCAATGCCGGCAACCATGTAGTGTTGTTCACCTACTATCTCGTGTTGAACTCGCTGATCCTCGGAGTTGCCTGGCACCGACCCTGGCGCGAGCTGAACCTGATCGGCTTCGTCTTCACGTTCCTGATCGGCGGGATGTGGGCGTGGCGACGGTACGAGCCCGGGATGTACGCGAGCACACAGCCCTTCGTGATCCTGTTTTTCCTGTTTTACCAGGCCGTCGCGATCCTGTTTGCGCGGCGCACGGTGGTTGCCATGCGTGGCATCGTGGACGGCACGCTGGTGTTCGGCACGCCCGTGCTGGCCTTTGCCATGCAGGGCGTGATGCTGCGTGACACCGAATTTGGTCTCGCATACAGCGCGTTGGCTGCCGCGTTCTTTTACGTGACGGCCGCCACCCTGCTGAATCGTGGCAAGTCGCCGATTTTGCGATTACTGGTCGAAATCTACATTTCGCTTGCCGTGGTATTTGCCACGTTGGCAATTCCACTGGCGCTGGACGCGCGCTGGACGGCCGCGAGCTGGGCGCTCGAGGGCGCGGCACTCGTCTGGATTGGCCGGCGGCAGGACCGTGTGCTGGCGCGCGCTGCCGGCGTCTTGCTCGTGATTGCGTCCGGAATCGCCTTCATGGATCACGGCTGGCGACGCCTCGAAGGCCCGCCGGTGCTGAACGGAAACCTGCTGGGCGGCCTGCTGATATCAGTGGCCGCATTTGTCTCCGCGCGGCTTCTGGAACGCGCGGCAGGGCGCTGGGCCGTGCTCGAGACCTGGATCGCGCGCGCGTTCATTGCACTGGGCGTCGCGTGGTGGATCGCAGCCGGTGTACTTGAGATTGTCGAGCGCACCACGCCTGCAATTCACGCGGCGGCCTTGACGGCTTACTTTGCGTTCAGCGCGCTGTTGCTGGCACTGATTGCGCGTCGGCTCGGATGGCAGGCCGCACGCGGCGCCACCTTCGTATCGCTGCCGTTGTTCGCGATCACGCTTGCCACGTACGCATTGGCTGGTCAGCATCCATTTTCGGAGTACGGCTGGATCACCTGGCCGATTGCGATCGCGGTTCAGCTGTGGATTCTTCGGCAGCATGCAGCGCCATTGCCTGGATCCACTGAGGTTGCGCATGTGGTGACCGCGTTGCTCACGGCCTTGTTGCTGATCGCGGAAGTCTCCTGGCAACTTGAACAGCAAACGCCGGGTGCGGTCTGGCCGGGCTCCGCGGCCTCCATGGTGCCCGGCCTCATGCTGCTGGGTGTTTTCTGGTTGCGGACGAAAAGCGCCTGGCCCGTCTCGGCGTTTCAACGGGCCTACACGCGCTGGGCCAGCTTCGTGCTGCTGCTTCTGCAATGGCTGCTCGTTGCATACCTGAATCTGGGCACGAATGGTGATCCCGCGCCGCTGCCGTTCCTGCCGATCGTCAACCCTGTGGACCTCGCGAGCATCTTCGCCCTGCTGTGTGGCTGGCATTGGTTGCGCGCCCGCGGGGAGGCGTCCAGGAACGCCTACGTGTGGCTGGGCGGCATCGCCTTTGTCGCTTCGACGCTCGCGTTGCTGCGTGCGGTGCATCACCTGGGCGACGTGTCATGGCGCCTGGCTCCGATGCTCGATTCGGTGCTCGTGCAGGCGTCCTTGTCCGTCTACTGGGGCATGCTGGCCTTCATGGCGATGGTCTATGGCGCGCGCCGCGCGCAACGCTGGTTCTGGATGACCGGCGCCGGTCTAATGGGTGTCGTCGTCGCCAAGCTGTTCCTGGTCGAACTCGGCAACACGGGTACGGTAGCCAGAATCGTGTCATTCATCGCTATCGGCGGCCTGCTGCTGGTGGTCGGCTACCTTGCGCCTGCTCCGCCCCGGCGCGCAGGCACGGCAGATGCGTGACCGTGCCTCGATGCGGTTTCAAATTGTGATCCTGGCGTGTCTCGCCATGGCTGTGGCATTTGCCGCGACACCATCGGACGACGCGATGCCGGCCCCGGATGCCTACGCTTATGGGTGGCCGATCGAGCTGGAAGCGCCGGCTGACTTCTACGAATTCGAGTTGCCACTCGAGGTCTACCGCTCCGTCGCGGACCCTGCGCTACGTGATATCGGCGTCTACAACGCGCGCGGTGAACCCGTGCCGCGGTTGATCAGCGCACCGGCGAATCCGGGGGCCGCGCCCGAAAAGACGGCCGAAATCAGTGCCCTGCCCATATATGCGCCGCCGGGCACGCCATTGGGAGAGCTGCGGCTTGCCCTCGAGCGAAGCGACGGCGGTACGAGCGTCCGGATCGAAACTGACACGCTTGCCGCCGGCACGGAACCGAAGGTGCTCGTCGCCTACATCGCCGATCTCGGTCGACCGGCAACCGACCTGCGTGCCATTGAGCTGGAATGGCCGCGTGAAATCGAACCGCTGGTCACACAACTCACGGTCGAAGGCAGCGCCGACCTCGACGTGTGGTTTGCGATGGGCAGCGGCGCCATTGCCGGGCTTCGCCAGGACGAGGCGAACATCGAGCGGCGCCGCGTTGAGCTCGGCACTCGTGAGGTCCGGTACCTGCGTCTGAGCTGGCGCGCTGTGCCGGAGGGCTGGCGCGTGACACGACTCCTCGCACATCATTCGCAAGCGGCGCCGGAGGCTGAACACGAGTGGTTGACCCTGTGGCCGACCGGCCGCGACACGGCCGACGGAGGTTACTTGTATGACATGGGTGGCTCGCCGCTGATCGATCGCTTGACGCTGGCGCTGCCCGGGGAGAACAGCCTGGTCCGGGCAAGCGTCTATGCCCGGGCGTCGCTCGAGGAGCGCTGGCAACGAGTGCATAACGGACTGTTCTATCGCCTGCGTCGCGAAGGCGATGCGGTGACGAACGAATCCGTTGCGCACGCGCCGCAGCGTGCCGCGCGCTGGAAGGTGGTTGTCGAACGCGGCCAACCGGAGTTGCGTCTCGGTCTCACGCTCGGCTGGCGGCGTGACCGGGTGCTGTTCGTTGCCCAGGGCGAAGCGCCATGGCGGCTCGTGGCGGGCAGCGCGCGCGATGCCGAGGACTACTTTCCGCAGGCCAGGCGCTTCTCCGATCCGGAAATGCGCAAGCTTCTCGAGGACACTGGACCCGTCGGCGTCGCGAAACTGGGCAAGCGCGAGGAACTTGGCGGTCCGCTGCGGTTGGAGTCGCCACACAGCCCCGCGTGGCGGCGCTGGCTGCTGTGGCTCGGGCTTGTGGCCGGTGTATTGCTGGTGGGTGGCATGGCGTGGCGATTGGGGCGACAGCCTGCCGGCACGCGCAACGCGTCGTGACTAGCGCCACACTGCTTGTGCCACACGTACCAGGTTCTCTCCGAGGATTCCGCCAATCGCGGTACGCGGGTAGCCGAGCCGCGTGAGTCCCGCGGCTACGTCCGGAATCGCCTCGGGCCCCAGGAAACCCATGCCGGCGCCGTAGCCCCATTCCGGCGGCCAGAGCTCCCGACTCTCGCGACCGGGCTGCTCGACAGCCGAACCCCCGAACATGTAGTCGAGACCCAGCGCAACGTGTTCCGCACCGACCAGCTGTGCGACGTAATCGATGTGCCGCACGGCTGCATCGGCAGTCGGCTCGCCATCGCCCAGGAAGAGTCCGACGCCGTTGATGCCGATGACGCCGCCGGTGGCCGCGCAGGCCCGGATCAGCTCGTCCGGGACGTTGCGCGGGTGATCGCACAAGGCGCGCGCATTCGAATGCGAAAAAATGACCGGTGTCTGCGACTGGTCCAGGATCTCGCGTGCCGTGCGGTAGCCGGTGTGCGAGCAGCACTTGATCATGCCGACGCGATCCATCTCGCGCAGCATGTCGCGCCCGAGCTGCGTGAGTCCCTCGTCGTCCGGATCGTGGCAGCCGCTGCCGGCGAGGTTTCGCCGGTTGTAGACCAGCAGCATCCAGCGCACGCCGATCTGGTACAGGAATTCGACGAGACTGAGCTGATCGCCGAGTGCATGGACGCCCTCGACGTCCAGGCACACGGCCAGCCGCCCGGACGCCTTCGCGGCGCGCAGGTCGTCGGTGCCAAGGCCGAGCACGTACTCGTCGGGACGACTCTGGACGTAGTGCCGGATGCTGGCGGCCATGCGGGTCAGCACGTCGAGCGGCACGTGGCTGTCACCGATGTTGATCGTGACGACATCGACGCCGGCCTTCCGGTACCGCGCGATTCCGGGCAACCACTGCTCGGTATCCGTGAAGGGCAGGCAGGCGTGATTGTCCCAGACGATGCCGGACTCGATCATTGTGCTAGCATTCTAGCCAATGAAAATCTCCATGTACGATGCGTGCGTCCCGCCGGGCATCCGGATGCTCAACAACCTGGCGGCGATCCTCGAGAAAGCTGCGGCGCACGCGGAGGCGAAGAAGATCGATCCTGAGGTCCTGGTCAATGCGCGCCTGTTTCCGGACATGTTCCCGCTCGCGCGACAGGCGCAGATTGCCTCCGACACCGCCAAGGCCGGTGCCGCGCGGCTCATGGGCCTTGAGCCGCCATCCTTCGAGGACAACGAAAAGACATTGGCCGAGTTGATCGCGCGCGCGAAAAAGACGGTGGTCTATCTCGAGACGCTGAAGCCGGCGCAATTCGAGGGTTCAGAGGACCGGACGGTGAACTGGAAGACGCGCACGACCGAGCGCTCGATGCAGGGACTGCCGTACCTGGTTCATCAGGTACTGCCAAATATCTACTTCCACGTGACGACGGCCTACAACATCCTGCGCCACAACGGCGTCGAACTCGGCAAGATGGATTTCCTAGGTCGCTAGCTGGCCGAAGCGCCCGCCCTGGTAGTCCCGTATCGCCTCGGCGATCTCACGCTCGCTCGTCATCACGAACGGCCCGTAGCCGACCACCGGCTCGTTGAGCGGCTGGCCGCTCAGCAGCAAGGCCGTGGCGTCCGTTTCAACGCCGATCGTGAAGTCGCGGCCCCAGCGCTCAAAAAGCACCAGTTGCGATTCGCCGGCGAGTTTTGTGCCGTTGACGGTGACGGGCCCGTGCATGGGCACAATCGCGGTCGTGTGGCCGTCCGGCGTCGCAAGCGTCGCCATTTTTCCGGCCTTCAGTCGCAAGTCCCAGACATTGATCGGCGTGAAGGTTCTCGCCGGGCCCTCGTGCCCGTCGAATTCGCCGGCGATCACACGCACCTGGCCTGCAGCACCCGCCAGCGTCACCGACGGGATGTCGTTGTCGAGCAGTGTCTGGTAGCCGGGCGCTGACATTTTGTCCTTCGCGGGCAGGTTGACCCACAGCTGCATCATTTCCATGGTCCCGCCGTCGCGCGTGAACCGCTCGGAATGGAATTCCTCATGGACGATTCCGGAGGCGGCTGTCATCCACTGCACGTCCCCTGGACCGATGCGCCCGCCATTGCCGGCGGAATCGCGGTGCTCCAGTTCGCCCTGGTAGACGATCGTGACGGTCTCGAAGCCGCGATGCGGGTGCTCGCCCACACCGCGACGCCGTTCTGCGGGCTCGAACTTTCTCGGTGCCGCGTAATCGAGCATCAGGAACGGGCTCAATTGTTCGCGACCCAGGCCGTCGTAGGAAAAGATGGACCGGACCGGAAAGCCGTCGCCGACCCAATGCGGCGGACGCGCGTCGTAGACACCCTGGATTCTGCGCATCGGCTCGGCCCTCATGAAGCAGCGCGGGTGAGGCTGGCTGGATCGGGTGCGACGAGCGGCGCGCCCCTGGCGCCCGCGACCCTGCCGAAGCGGCGGCCCCCGACCCAGTCGGCTGTGGCGATCTCCATCTCTTGCGGTGTGCGCGCGACGAAGTTCCACCAGACCAGGATTTCCTCGCCGAAAGGCGCGCCGCCAATCAGCAGCATCCGCGACGCCGTGGGCGAGGCGAGGTCGAGCGACCCACGCCCGGTGCCGAGGTAAAGGAGGGTGCCCGGATCCAGGCGCTCGCCATCCAGGGCCGGCGCGCCTGCGAGGGTCAGCGCCGCATGCTCGAAGGCGGGATCGAGCGCCAGCGTCGTGCGCGCGGAGCCGCTCGTCGCAAGGTCCAGCCCGACCAGCGGTGTGTACACGCGCGCGGGCGATTGCTGGCCGGCGCAGTCGCCCGCGAGTACGGTGACGTGGAATCCGCCGAGTTTGAGGATCGGCAGCTGCGCGTAATGGTGGAAGTCCGGTTCGCGATGACGCTCGGCATCCGGCAGTGCGATCCACAGTTGTGCCAGATGAAAACGCCCGGCGCGATCCGCCGGCGACTCCTCTGAATGCGAGATGCCGCGGCCGGCCGTCATCAGGTTCACCTGTCCGGGATGGATCCACTGCTCGCAGCCCAGGCTGTCACAATGCAGCACCTCGCCCTCGATCATCCAGGTAAAGGTCTGCAGGCCGATGTGTGGATGCGGGCCGATATTGAGGCCTTTGCCCGCTGCGTACGTCACGGGGCCGGCGTGATCGAGGAAGCACCAGGCACCGACCATGCGCCGATGCCGGTTCGGCACCGCGCGGCGGATCTCGAAGCCGTCGCCGATTACGGTCCGGCGCGCGTCCAGTCTTTCCACAATGCCCATGCATCCGATCCTTCGAAGAGCTGTTCCAGGCGGACATCATGCGACGCGGTGGCGGGCGGTGACAATCGGTAGTAGCCTCTTGGCCGATGTCTTTCGATGATCTCGAATACGTGGGCTTCTGGCCGCGGGTCGGCGCTGCGTTGATCGACTCGCTGCTCGCGGCAGTCCTATGCCTGCCACTGGTCAGCTGGATCTATGGCAGCGACTATTGGACCAGTCCTGGATTGATCCAGGGGCCAGCCGACTTTCTGATCTCGTGGGTCTTGCCCGCCGTTGCCGTCGTCCTGTTCTGGCTCTACCGTCAGGCAACACCCGGCAAGATGGCGATCTCGGCGCGCATTGTCGATGCGCGGACCGGCGGCAAGCCCGGCATCGGGCAACTGATCGGCCGCTACCTGGGCTACTTTGTATCGACATTCCCATTGTTCATCGGCCTCATCTGGGTGGCCTTCGATCCGCGCAAGCAGGGCTGGCATGACAAGCTGGCGGGAACGGTGGTCGTGCGGCCCAGGATGCGCGGGCCGGAATCCGTCAAGTTTCAGGACCAGGATAGCCATGCATAGACTACTGGTGGCCCCGGCGCTGTTGCTGTCCCAGCTCGCGCTGGGCGGGCCGGGCGACAACTCGCCTGAGGAGCGCCTCGCGGCCGCCGGTTACAGCTTGCCGGAGCCGGCAAAACCCGTGGCAACCTACGTCACCTCCGTGCGCGCCGGCAACCTGTTGTTCCTGTCGGGCCACGGGGAATGCGGCGGGGCCCTGAAGACCGGCAAGGTTGGCCGTGACCTCACGCTCGAGGAAGGCGTGCAATCGGCCGAGCGCGTGGGCCTGTGCATGCTCGCGACGATCAAGGCCGCGGTCGGCGATCTGTCGCGAGTCAAGCGCTTCGTGCGCATCCTCGGCATGATCCAGACGACCGAGGACTTCAAGGATCACCCGAAGGTCATGAACGGCTTCTCGGACCTCATGGTGGTCGCATTTGGCGAGGATGGGCGCGCGGCCAGATCGGCGGTTGGCATGCAATCGCTGCCCTCCAACATCCCGGTCGAGATCGAGGCAACGGTCGAGCTGCACAACGGGCCATAGCCGGATGCTGTCGTGCGAACCTTGCTGACCGTCATACAGGGTCTCGCGATCGCCTACGTGGCGTTGTGCCTGTGGCTCTTCGTCATGCAGCGCTCGCAGATCTACTTCCCGGTGCCGGAATCGAATCCGCCGGGCGCGCAGTCGATCAGGATCAAGAGCGGCGACGCCGTGCTGAAGGTCTGGGTCGTCGATCGAGCGGACCCGCGCGCGCTCATTTATTTCGGCGGCAACGCCGAGGATGTATCCGGAAGCCTGCCGTCCTTCGCGGCGGCCTTTCCCGGCCATTCGCTGTACCTCGTCAACTACCGCGGCTACGGTGGCAGTACCGGCAGGCCTTCGGAATCCGCGCTGTTTGCCGATGCGGCTGCGATCTACGACGAGCTCCGTGCGCGGCACCCGGAAATTTCGGTCATGGGTCGCAGCCTTGGCAGCGGAGTGGCCGCGCAGCTCGCGAGTGTCCGGGAACTCCAGCGCCTCGTGCTGGTCACGCCCTACGACAGCCTCGTCAATGTGGCGCGCGAACACTTTCCGCTGTTCCCGGTCGCGCTGCTGATGCGCGACCGCTACGATTCGGCGACCCGTGTGCGGGACATTCGCGCGCCGGCACTGGCGGTCATCGCGGGCGCTGACGAGATCATTCCGCGTGCGCGGTCCGAGGCCCTGGTGGCCGGATTTCCACCGTCACGACTCCAGGTAATCGTGCTGCAAGGCGCCACGCACAATTCCCTGGATCTTTTTCCCGGCTACCTGCGCGCCGTGGCGAACTTTCTGGGCGCGGACTGAGCCGAAGATGTGCAGGATGGCCTGCCGTGCGACTATATGCAGAGAAGGGGCGACGATCATGCTTTCGTTGTCGAACCACCGGGCCGGTCTTGCGCTGCTGGCAGTCGCCGCACTGTCTTCGGGCTGCTCGATTGAGCGCTTTGCCGCGAACAAGCTTGGCGACACGCTCGCCGGGGCCGGCACGACCTACTCGGCGGACGATGACCCGGAACTCGTCGGCGCGGCGCTGCCGTTCAGCCTCAAGCTGATGGAGAGCGTCCTGGCTTCGACCCCGGAGCATCGCGCGCTGCTCGCGGCGACGTGCGCGGGCTTCACGCAGTACGCCTACGCATTCGTGCAGCAGGAGGCCGACGCCATCGCCTTTGAAGACACGGAACGGGCGTGGCTTGCGTTGGACCGCGCACGGCGGCTGTACCTGCGCGCGCGCGACTACGGACTCCGGGGCCTCGACGTGGCGGTGCCGGGATTCAGCACGAAACTCCGATCCAGCGCTGCCGAGGCGGTTGCGCAGGCGGGTTCCGCCGAGGTGGACCTGCTCTACTGGACCGCGGCCTCCTGGGCCGGCGCCATTTCACTCGGCAAGGACGATCCTTCGCTGGTCGCCGACCTGCAGCTCGTATCGGCCCTGATCGACCGGGCACTCGCGGTGGACGAAGCCTGGGATCGGGGCGCGATTCACTCCTTCCTCGTAGGTTACGAAATGGCCCGCCCGGATGCGATCGGCGACACGGCCGCGCGGGAGGCGAGCGCGCGGAAGCATTTCGACCGCGCGATCGCGTTGTCACAGGGCAAAGCCGTGGGTCCTCACGTCTCGTGGGCTGAATCGGTTTGCCTGCCGCGCGAAGACCGGGCCTGTTTCGAGCAAGCCCTGCGGGCGGCGCTGAAGGTCAACCTCGATGATCATCCGCCCACGCGGCTCGCAAACACCATCTTCCAGCGCCGTGCCGCATGGCTGCTGGCCAACGTGGATCGGTGGATCCTGCCCCCATTGGACGAGGCCGACGCAAGCGAAGAGAAATCGCGATGATCAAGGGTCTGCGTTTGTTGTTGCTGGCCATCGGCGTGCTCGCTGGCATTGGCGGATCGACTGCCGATGCGGCCGGACAAGCGGAGCTTCGCATCGCGACCGTCGCGCCGGCCGGATCCTCTTTCCACAAGCGCCTGCAGGCCCTCAGCACCGAGTGGTCGCGTGGCGCCGGTGGCGTCTCCATGAATATCTATGCGGGCACGCAGGGTGGTGAACTGCAGATCGTGCGACGCATGCGCGTCGGGCAGATCCAGGGCGCGATGCTGACATCGATTGGCCTCGCCCAGATCGAGCGCTCGGTGACCGCGCTGCAGTACATGCCGCTGATGTTCCGCGACTGGGAGGATGTCGACCTGGTCCGCGAGCGCCTGCGCCCGGATCTCGAGCGGCGCCTGCGCGAGGCGGGATACATCGTGATGTTCTGGGCCGATGCCGGCTGGGTGCGTTACTTCTCGAACAAGCCCATCCAGCGTGTGAAGGACCTGAAGGCGCTGCGTGTGTATGCGAGCTCCGGCGATCCGGAGAGCGTGGCGATGATGAAGGACTACTACACGCCGGTCGTGCTCGAGCCGGACCAGATCCTGCTCGGGCTGCGCAATGGCATGATCGACGCGTTGCCGGTGCCGGCGTTCCTGGCCAACTTCAGCCAGGTACCGACCTACGCCCCGTACATGCTGGACCTGCGCTGGGCGCCGATCACCGGCGCGTTGATCGTCACCGAACGCGCCTGGAACAAGCTTGACCCGGCGACCCAGGCCTGGCTGCGCGAGACCTCCGAACGCGCGGGCCACGAAATGCGCCGCGCGAGTCGCGCCGAGGACGAGCAGGCCGTGCAGGCGATGAAGGACAAGCAGGGCTTGAAGATCATGCCGCTGTCAGCGGAGGCCGAACGTGAATTTCGCGCTGAAGTCGCGCGTATGTATCCGCGCATTCGCGGCACGCTGGTGCCGGCGCCGATGTTCGACGTGACCGTCGAGACGCTCAAGGCCAGGCACGCAGCCGGCTCGTGATGGCGCTCGTTCATCGCGCCGAGAACCTGCTGCTTGCGGCGGTGCTGGCCTTGCTCATGCTGTTGGGCGTGGCCAACGCGACTACCGCATTCGCCAACACCGATGAGCTGATCCGCCACCTGACACTCCTGGTCGGCATGCTGGGCGGCATGGCGGCCGCGCGCGATGGAAGGCTGCTTTCGATGGGTACCATTGCGCAGGCGCTACCCGAGCGATGGAAGCCCGCGATCGAGGCCTACACCGGCCTCGTCGGCACCACGGTGTCCGCGCTTCTGACATTTGCGGCCTGGCAATTCGTTTCGGAGGAAGCGGGGTCGTCGAGTCTGCTCGCATTCGGCGTGCCGCGCATCGTGCTGCAAGCCACGATGCCGCTGGGATTCGCCTTCATCACGCTGCGTTTGGCCCGTCATGCGGCCGCCGGTTACGCCGCACGCATTGCGGTGCTCGCAGTCGCCGTGGCCCTTACCGCGGCGGTGGCGCAGCTCGAGGGCGGACTCGCGGCACTGCGCACGCCACTCCTGATCGCATTGGCCGCCGCCACCCTGTTTGGCGCTCCGCTCTTTGTCGGCCTGGCGGGCATCGCGCTGATCTTTTTCATCAGCGCGGGGGATCCGATCGCGTCGGTGCCACTCGACCATTACGACCAGGTCACCAATCCGATGCTCGCGACGCTGCCGCTGTTCACGCTCGCGGGCTACATCGTCACCGCGAGCGGTGCGGCGCGGCGCCTGGTGCGCCTGCTGCAAGCCTGGACCGGGCACCTGCGCGGCGGGCCGGCGGTTATCACGGTGTTTGCCTGCGCATTCTTCACGGCCTTCACGGGGGGCTCCGGCATCACGATCCTCGCGGTCGGCGGCCTGCTGATGCCGATCCTGATGTCGTCGCGCTATAACGATCGCATGGCGCTCGGGCTGGTGACGGGCGCGGGATCGCTGGGTGTGTTGTTCGCGCCCTGCCTGCCGCTGATCCTTTATTCGATCGTCGCGCAGGTTTCCATTGAGGAAATGTTCCTGGGAGGCGCCGTGCCGGGGCTCCTGATGGTCGCGCTGGCCTGTGTCTGGGGCATTGCGGTGTCGCCGAAGGCAAAGTTGCGTTCGCGATTCAGCTGGCGGCGCGCGGTCGTGACGACCTGGCGCGCGAAATGGGAGCTGCTGCTGCCGGTCGTGCCGTTGGTGCTGATCTTCGGCGGCTACGTGCTGCCGGTACCGGCCGCCGCGATGACGGCCGCCTACGCGCTGCTGATTGCCGCCTTCGTGAATCGGGACCTGCCGCGCGGCGCCAGGCTCGTGGCGGTCATGTGCGAGTGCGGACTCCTCGTGGGTGGCGTGCTCCTGATCCTGGGCACGGCGATGGGCCTGACCAACCTGCTGATCACCGAGCACGTACCGGACCGGCTCACGATCTGGATCGACCAGGCCATCGATTCGCGCTGGATATTCCTGCTGATGCTGAACCTGCTCATGATCGTGCTCGGCTGCCTGATCGAGATCTTCTCGGCCATCATCGTGGTCGCGCCACTGATCGTGCCGGTCGCAGCCGCTTTTGGCGTCGATCCGGTGCATCTCGGCGTGATCATGCTGGCCAATCTCGAGTTGGGCTACCTGATGCCACCCATTGGACTGAACCTCCTGATGTCGGCGTCGCGGTTCCACCGCCCGATGCTCGAGGTCGCACGCGCCAGCCTGCCGATGTTCATTGTGCTGGCGATCGGCGTCGCGCTGATCACCGCATTCCCGCAACTGACGCTGGCCCTGCCGCGGTGGATCCTTTGACCGGCCGCGCGCACGGCGGGCTTCTGGCAATACTGCTGTCCGGCGCATTCGTGGCGCTGGCGGCGCAGGCAAGCCCGGCCGATCTCGGCACACGGGCGGAACGCACGGGCTTTCGCGAGACCGGACGCTACGACGAAGTCGAGCGCCTGTGCGCGGCCTTTGCGAAACGTTGGCCGAAGCGCGTGCGTTGCTTCGAATTCGGCCGCACACCGCAGGGCCGCCCCATGCTCGCGCTGGCTGCCTCGGTGGACGGCGTGTTGACGTCGAAAGCCGCGCGCGCCGCAAAGCGCCCGGTCCTGCTGTTCCAGGGCGGCATCCACGCAGGCGAAATCGACGGCAAGGACGCCGGTTTCCTGGCGCTGCGTGACTTGCTCGAGGGCAGCGCCGCGCCGGGTGCGCTTGCGCGCGTGACCTGGCTCTTCGTGCCGGTCTTCAATGTGGACGGCCAGGAGCGCTTCGGTCCATGGCACCGGCCGAACCAGCGCGGCCCCGAGGAAACCGGCTGGCGGACGACCGCGCAGCGCCTGAATCTCAATCGCGACTACATGAAAGCCGAGGCGCCCGAGATGCAGGCGATGTTGCGCCTGCTCGAAGCCTGGGATCCGATCCTCTATGCCGACCTGCACGTGACCGACGGAGCGAAGTTCCGCCACGATATTTCGATCCAGGCGGAGCCGTCCCTTGGCTGGGACCGCGAGCTCGGCCGCGCCGGCTCGTCCCTGCAGCAGGATGTCGTTGCCCGTCTCGAGCAGGCTGGCTTCCTGGCACTGCCGTTTTATCCGAGTTTTGTGACCGCAGACCAGCCGGAATCAGGATTTCAGGTGGGCGTCTCGCCGCCGCGCTACTCCACCGGCTACTGGGCGAGCCGAAATCGCCTCGGCGTGCTGGTCGAGACGCACTCCTGGAAGCCGTATGCGCGCCGTGTGCAGGCGACACGCACGTCCATCCTGGCGCTGACCGAGCTCGCGGCACGCGACGGCGGCCACTGGCTGGAACTCGCCCGCGAGGCGGACGCGCGGGCTACCGCGCTCGGCGGGCAGGCCGTGAGCCTCGCCTGGGCAAACACCGACGACGTCAGGACGATAGATTTCCAGGGCTATGCCTACACGCGCGTGCCGTCGGAAGTCTCGGGTACCGACTGGATCCGCTACGACGAATCGAAGCCCGAGGTCTGGCGCGTGCCGCTGCAATACGCCGTGCACCCGACGTTTTCACCGGTTGCGCCGCGGGGCGGATACCTGGTGCCGCCCGAACACGCGCTATGGATGGCGCCGAGACTCGACCTGCATGGAATTCGCTACGAGATCCTGCGATCGGCACAGCCCGGCAAGGCCGTGCAGGCGTTTCGTGCCGCGACGGTAACGCGGGCGGCGACGAGCCTCGAGGGTCGCTACCTCGTGAGCGTGACGGGCGAATGGCGGGAGGAACTGCGCGATATTCCGGCGGGCACGCTGTTTGTCCCCATCGGCCAGCCGCGCGCGACCGTTGCGATGGGCCTGCTGGAGCCGCAGGCGCCGGATTCCTTCCTGGCCTGGGAGTATTTCGCGAATGCCTTCGAACCCAAGGAGTACATGGAGAACTACCTCGCCGAGGAAATCGCGCGCGAAATGCTGGCAAAGGACGCTGCACTCGCCGCCGAATTCGCGCGCAGACTGCGCGAGGATCCGGCTTTCGCCGCGAGCCCGGCACAGCGCCTCGAGTTCTTCAGCCGCCGGCATTCCGCCTGGGATGAGCAACTGAACCTGTATCCCGTGTTCCGGGTCGGGCAGCGTCCGGTCGAATGAACGGAAAAAAGCGCGCGGCTGCCCCCTAGCGCTGGTCCATCCCGGTGCTGCGATGCCGGGCGCTGACCAGCATTGCGAAGGCCTGCTCCACGACGGCATCCTGCCCGTCATTGGTCAGGATCGTGAACATCAGGGTCAGGTCGCCCACCTGCAACTCGCCCTGGTTCATGTACTTGAACTCCTCCGGCGCCCGGTCCGTCGCGACAAAGTAGAAACCGACGCCACCCAGGCCTTGCAGGCGGCGGATTTCGATGTCCTCCTCGACAACCTGCCCGCGGAGCCGCTCCGCGGCGCCCCGCACGATTTCGCGCAGCGTCTCGGCATCGGGGGCCGGCCGGTCGGGTGGCTGCGCCCAGACCGGTGTGATCAAGACCTCAAATGGCGCGCCTGCCGCGGGATGCAACTGGATCGTCGGTGACCCGCCGTCGGGCGGCTGGTCCACGGTGTCTTGCCAGCCCGGCGGGACCACAAGCTCGAGGCCGTCCAGATTGGGCAACTCGTATTGACGGACCTGCGACTCCTGGGCCTGGCCGGTCGGTACTGCGGCGGCCAGGGCCACGGCGAGCGCAATCGCGCAGACGCGGCGGGCTAGGACTCGGGTCCGCCGGATACGAATCCGACCTTCTGCAGTCCGCCGCGCTGCAGCGTGAACAGCACGTTGGCCACGTAAACGTACTGCGCGCGGCGATGCGCATCCACGTGGATTTCCGGCTGCGGTTCCTTGGCGTTCTCGATCGCAACGTAGTTCCGGAACGATTCCTGGTCGATTGGAGTGCCGTTCCAGAGGATCGTGCCGTCGAACTCGACGTAGATCTTGACGACCGGCGGCGGCTCGGTCGGGGGGTTCGGGTTGTCGCGCGGCAGGTCGATCTTGACGGCATGCGTCATGACCGGGATCGTGATGATGAAGATGATCAGCAGCACGAGCATGATGTCGACGAGCGGAATGACGTTCGGCTCGACCATCGGATCCGCGCTGTCGCCCTTGACCGAAACCGCCATGGAAATCCCCCACCGGGCTGCTGCCGTCCTTCGGCGCCCTGTCGGGCCTGAGTTTGCCCGTCATCCCGGCAGGGTGCAACCAGACCGCGGGAGCGGCGTCCGGTAATATTGAACCGGCCGGCTGGAGGGCCCGGACCGGCTTCGATGGCCGGTTCCAGGCCGTCGCCGGGGCCGTTCCGGTGGGCATCGGTGTTATCCTTTTTGAGAGGCGCGCCGGGAGCGCAGACGCGCGGGGGAATTGATGACCAGAGCCACGAGTGACATCCGGAATATTGCCCTGGTGGGCCAGGCCGGGGCGGGCAAGACCCTGCTGGCCGAGGCGCTGCTGTTCGGCGCCGGCGCCATCCGCGCCAAGGGCAGCCTGGCCCGCGGATCCACAGTCTGCGACCATGATTCACAGGCACGCCGGCTGCTGCATTCCATCGATGCCACGGTCTGCTGGCTCGAGACCGGTGGCGCACAGGTCAACCTGATCGATACCCCGGGCTATCCGGATTTCATCGGCCGTACGCTGCCGGTGCTGGAGGCCGTGGAAACGGCGGCCGTCGTGGTCAGCGCAGTCAACGGCGTCGAGCCGATGACGCAGCGGATGATGGACGCTGCGCGCGAACGCGGACTGTGCCGGCTCGTGATCGTCAACAAGATCGACGCGCGCGAGGCAAATGTCGAGGCCACGCTGGAGGAGATCCGCGAGCAGTTCGGCAGGGAATGCCTGCCGCTGAACCTGCCCGCCGCAGGCGGCACCAAGGTCACCGACTGTTTTTTCCGCGTCAACGGCGAGGATGCCGACTTCTCCTCCACGCAGGCCGCCCATACCGAGATCATCGACCAGGTCGTCGAGGTGGACGACGACCTCATGGCCCTGTACCTCGAGCAGGGCGAGGAATTGCGGCCGGAGCAGTTGCACAACCCCTTCGAAAAGGCGCTGCGCGAGGGCCACCTGATTCCGGTGTGTTTCGTATCGGCCGAATCCGGGACCGGCATCCCGGAACTGCTCGAGGTCCTGGCGCGCCTGATGCCGAATCCTGCGGAGGGCAATCCACCCCCCTTCCTCAAGGGGGCAGGCGACGACGCCGAGCGCGTGAAAGTCGTGCCCGAACCCTCGCATCACGCCATCGCGCACGTCTTCAAGATCATCATGGATCCCTTTGTCGGAAAACTCGGGCTGTTCCGCGTCCACCAGGGAATCATCAGGGCGGGTGCGCAACTGTTTGTCGGCGATGCAAGGAAGCCGGTCAAGATCGCGCACCTGTTCCGGATGCAGGGCAAGGAGCACAGCGAGATTCCGCAGGCCGTGCCGGGTGACATCTGCGCCGTGGCCAAGCTCGACGAACTGCATTTCGACGCGGTGATGCACGACTCCCACGACGAGGACAATTTCCACCTGAAACCGATCGCGTATCCGCCGGCGATGCTGGGCCTGGCCATCGAGCCGGAACGACGCGGCGACGAGCACAAGCTCGCCGAAGCGCTGCACAAGCTCGCGATCGAGGACCCCTGCGTGCGTGTCGACCACAACAGCGCGCTGAACGAAACCGTGCTGTACGGCATGGGGGACCTGCACCTGCGGGTCATGATCGAGCGCATGGGCGAGCGCTACGGAGTCGCGGTCAAGAGCCACCCGCCGAGCATTCCGTACCGGGAGACCGTCACGCGGCCTGCCGAGGGGCATCACCGCCACAAGAAACAGACCGGCGGCGCGGGGCAGTTCGGGGAGGTGTACCTGCGCATCGAGCCCCTCGCGCGCGGCGCGGGTTTCGAATTCGTCGACGATGTGGTCGGCGGCGCGATCCCGAACCAGTTCATTCCTGCCATCGAGAAGGGCATACGCCATGCACTGGCCGAGGGCGCGGTCGCCGGTTTCCCGTTGCACGACATCCGCGTATCCGTTTACGACGGCAAGCACCATTCTGTGGACTCGAAGGAGGTCGCCTTCGTCTCGGCGGGCCGCAAGGCCTTCCTGAATGCCGTCGGCAAGGCCGGTCCGACCGTGCTCGAGCCGGTCGTGCATGTGGAAATCACGGCGCCGGGCGCAGTCATGGGCGACATCACGGCCGACCTGGCGACGCGGCGCGCACGCATTGACGGCAACGAGGCGCGCTCGCGCGGTCGCATCGTCGTCTCGGCCTACGTGCCGCTCGCCGAGATCACCGACTACCAGACCAGGCTCAAGGCGCTGACGGGCGGCGAAGGCAGCTACACGCTGCAGCTCAGCCACTACGACCCGGTGCCGCCGCGCAAGCAGCAGGAACTGGCCTCGGTCTGGAAGCCGGCCGTCGGCGAGGAATGACCTGCATATGAACAATCGAGCGGACACCCGGATCATGGCCGTGTTCTGCGACTTCGAGAATGTCGCACTCGGCGTGCGCGATGCAAAAATTCCGTCCTTCGACATCCACAAGGTGCTCGAACGCCTGCTGCTCAAGGGCAACATCGTCGTGAAGAAGGCCTACTGCAACTGGGAGCGCTACCAGGATTTCAAGGGCGCGATGCACGAGGCCGCCTTCGAGCTGATCGAGATCCCGCACCTGCGGATGTCCGGCAAGAATTCCGCCGATATCCGCATGGTCGTCGACGCGCTCGACCTCTGCTACACGAAATCGCACGTGGACACCTTCGTGGTCATCAGCGGCGACTCGGATTTCTCGCCGCTGGTCAGCAAGCTGCGCGAGAACAACAAGGTCGTGATCGGCGTCGGCGTCAAGAATTCGACGTCCGACCTGCTGATCAGCGGCTGCGACGAGTTCATCTATTACGACGACCTGGTGCGCGGCGAGGCTCGTGGTCGCGGCGCACGCCGCGAAAAGACGGCGAAGGCTGCGGCGAAAGCGCCAGCCAGCCCCGATGATCGCCGCCAGGAAGGCATCGACCTTGCCGTGGAGACCGCGGAAGACCTGTTCGCGGAGCGCGACGCGGAGGAAAAGGTCTGGGGCTCGATGGTCAAGCAGGCCATCAAGCGGCGCAAACCCGGCTTCAACGAGAGCTACTACGGCTTCAAGACCTTTGGCAAGCTGCTCGAGGAGGCGCGCGATCGCAAGCTGATCGACCTCGAGTTCGATCCCAAGTCCGGCGGCTACATCATCACGCGGGTTGCGGCGGGCTGAGATGCGCAAGCACGTGGTTTGCCGTGCCGACGACCTGCCGGTCGGGAGCATGAAGTCGTTCAAGGCAGGGGAAACCCGTGTCGTCGTCTATCATCTAAAGCGCGGTTTCTTCGCGACTCAGGCCCAGTGCACGCATACCTTCGGCCCGCTGGCGCGCGGCGAAATCGTCGATGGCTGCCAGGTGGAGTGTCCGCTGCACCGTGCGCGCTTCGACATCGCCACCGGCGCGGTCGTGCGCTGGGCAAACTTCCCGCCCGGCATCCAGCTGCTGGATGCGCTGCGCGCCGAGCAGGCGCTGCGCACCTATCCGGTCGCGGTCAAGGCAGGCAAGGTGGAGGTGACGGCATGATGCGTAGCGCGTCGATCACGCGGTTGCCGGCCTTCCTGGTGCTGGCGGCGGCGGCCGCCGCCTGCGAGGGGCAGTCCGGCGTCATCGCCACCGAGCTCGTGCGCGTGGAACTCACGACGCTCGCGAGCGGTCTCGAGCATCCCTGGAGCCTGGCTTTCCTGCCGGACGGGCGCATGCTCGTGACCGAGAGGCCTGGACGACTGCGCTATGTCGCGGCGGACGGTCAGCTGTCCGCGCCGATCGAGGGTCTCCCGGCGGTGCGGGCCGTCGAACAGGGCGGCCTGCTCGACGTCGCGCTGGATCCGGATTTCGCGGCGAATTCTACGATCTACCTGTCGTACGCCGAACCGGGCGACGGTGCGCTCTCGGGCACCGCGGTCGCGCGCGCGCGCCTCGAGGGCGGGCGACTTGCAGACCTCAAGGTGATCTTCCGCCAGCTGCCCAAGGTCGACAGCCAGCATCACTACGGTTCGCGTCTCGTGTTCGCGAAGGACGGGACACTGTTCGTGACGCTCGGCGATCGCCTCAACCAGCGGGGCCTGGTGCAGGATCCTGGAACGCATATTGGCAAGATCGTGCGCATCGTGCCGGACGGCGGCGTGCCATCGGACAACCCGTTCATGGGCCAGGATGGCACGCGACCCGAAATCTGGTCGCTCGGTCATCGCAACGTGCAGGGTGCAACCCTGCACCCCGTGACGGGTCGCCTGTGGGCAATTGAGCACGGTCCGCGCGGTGGCGACGAAATCAACCTGCCCGAAGCCGGCCGCAATTACGGCTGGCCGGTGATCACCTATGGCCGCGAGTACCAGGGACCGGCGATCGGCGAAGGCACGACGAAGGACGGCATGGAGCAACCGCTGCACATCTGGGTCCCTTCGATCGCGCCCTCGGGCATGACGTTCTACACGGGCGATGCCTTTCCAGCCTGGAAAGGGCAGCTGTTTGTTGGCGCGCTGGCCGCCAGGCTGATCGTCAGGCTCGAATTCGACGCCGACGGCAAGGTGAAGCTGGAGGAGCGCATACGGATCGGGGAGCGCGTCCGCGATGTGCGCCAGGGACCGGACGGTGCGCTGTACCTGCTGACCGATGAAGACGCCGGCCGCCTGCTGCGCCTGGCGCCCGCGAAGTAAGCGAGTGGATCGCACCGAGCGCTTCTACAAGATCCGGCGCCGGTTGATCGAGAAAGGCGCCCTGACGCGGCGCGAGATCGAGGAAGACCTTGAAATCTCGCACGCGACCTTCAAGCGCGACATCGAATACCTGCGCGACCGGCTCAACGTGCCGATCATCTGGTCGCGCGAACGCCTGGCCTACGTGATCGATCCGGGTGCGGACGTCACTGAGCTTCCGGGCGTCTGGTTCAGCCCGGCCGAAATCTACGCGCTGCTCGAGATCGAACACCTGCTCACGCGGCTCGAGCCGGGGCTGCTGGGTCGCCAGCTCGATCCGCTGCGTGCCCGGCTGCGGTCGCTGCTCGAGCGTGGCGATCGCGGGCATCGCGAGATCCGCCGTCGCATCCGCGTGCTGGCCCTCGGCTCGCGCCGGGTCAACCGCGAAGTATTCGAGGCGCTGTCGGTCGCATTGCTCGGCCGGCGACGCATCGGAATCCGCCACCTCAAGCGCGGCAGCGGCGAGCTCACCGAACGGATCGTGTCGCCGCAGCGCCTCGTGCACTATCGCTACAACTGGTACCTCGACGCCTGGTGTCACGTGCGCAAGGACCTGCGGGTATTCGCGGTGGATGCAATCCGCGGGGCGCAGGTGCTGGACGTCCCGGCGCGCGAAGTCGCGGATGAAAGCCTGGATCGCGTACTGGGCGCCGGCTACGGGATTTTCGCGGGCGCACAGACGCAGACCGCGGTGTTGCGCTTCACGCCGGATCGCGCGCGCTGGGTCGCGGACGAAGTCTGGCATTCACGGCAGGTTGGCCGTATCGAGGGCGACGGCAGCTACATCCTCGAGCTGCCCTACAGCCAGGAGCCGGAACTGGTCATGGACCTGCTGCGTTACGGCGGCGGCGTCGAGGTGCTGGCGCCGGTTTCACTGCGCGCCACGGTCGCGCGGGAACTCGCTGCAGCGGCGCGGCAATATGGCTGATCGGCGCAACGGGAAGCGATGCCATGGATGCGGGTGACTTCATTCGGGGGCTGGGAGCGATGCTGTCGACCGGCTTGCTCACTGCCTGTCCTGCCACGCCCGGACCACAACAGGCCGCGCCGGTCGCAGCAAGCCACGCAACGATCGTGGACCTGGAGGCGCGCTTTGCCGCCGCTTCGCGCGAGCATGGCGCCAAGGCGGCGTTCCTGCAGTTTCTCGCCGAGGAGTCGATCGTGCTGCAACCGGGCCCGACCTGGGGGCGTGCTGCCTGGACCGTGAACGAGGACCTGCCCGGCACGCTCGACTGGCTGCCGGACCGGGCCCAGGTATCGGCCGACGGTGATCTGGGCTTCGCCTCGGGGCACTGGATCCTGGAGCCGCGTGACCCGAATGGCCGCCGGGTCGAAGGCCGCTATGTCACGGTCTGGAAGCGGACCGGCGAGGACTGGCAGGTCTGGTTCGACGGCGGGTTTGGGCGCAAGCCCGCGGGCGCCTGGGACGCCCGCGGCGACCAGCCGGCGCTCGGTCCCTTTGCCTGCGAGCCCGGTCCGGCCGTGCCGCCCGGTGAGCTGCAGCTGCTCGACCTTGCAGTCTCGGGCGTCACCGCCGGAGAAACACACCAGCAGCGTGTCCAGGCAAGGCTTGAGTCGTCCATGACCCTGTTCCATGCCCCGTCGGTCGAGGGTGCGAGCGATGATGCCGCGCGCAAGGCGGCGCTCGACGCATTGCCGGCGACCCTGCAGTACTGGCCGATGGGCGCCGGCGTCGCCACATCCGGCGACCTTGGCTACAGCTACGGACTGTCCGCGCCGGCCCCGGGCGCGAGCGCCGATGCGGGTTATGTCCATATCTGGTGCCGCCGGAATGCCGAATGGCGGCTCGTGCTGCAGCTGCGTTCCAGGCTGGCGTCGGCCTAGCGGGTTGCGACGAAACGTGCACCCGGCGGGCCGGGACGTTGAGCGGCGGCCCGCAGCATGACTAAGGTGTGCGGATGAATCTCGAGGTCCTGCGTGGCAATCGCAACCTGCTGTTCTGGGTCCTGCACACGACGGGCTGGATCGCCTATGGGTTCGCCCTGTACGTCGGCTCGGCCGTCTACGTCAGGGAACCCGGCTACGAGAAGGTGATCGCGGTCGCGACGGTCTCCGGCATCCTGCTGTCGGCGCCGCTGCGGCTGCTGTATCGGCGCCTGTGGGCCAGCGGGCCGCGCGCAATCCTGGTTGGCACGGCGATCGCCTGCTGGCTGATCGCGCTGGTACGGGCTGCGATCATCAACACGAGCGTGAGGGAGTTCATCAAGTCCCAGTGGCTGGCGGACCACCCGCCCATGCCACTCGAGATCTTCGCCGGCACGCTGTACTCGATGTTGCTGCTGCTGTGCTGGAGCGGTCTGTACTACGGGATCAAGTTCTACGAACGCCTGCAGCTCGAGCGCGAAGTGACGCTCAAGGCCTCCGCGCTCGCCCAGGAGGCGCAGCTCAAGATGCTGCGCTACCAGCTCAATCCGCACTTCCTGTTCAATACGCTGAATGCGATCTCGACGCTGGTGCTGGACGGCCAGAACCGCACCGCCAACCTGGCGGTGTCGCGCCTGTCCGAGTTCCTGAGATACACGCTGGACCAGGACCCGATGAAGAAGGTCACGCTGCGCCAGGAGCTCGATGCGCTGAATCTGTATCTCGCGATCGAGAAACTGCGCTTCGGCGAGCGTCTGAAGCTCGAGTTCGACGTCGACGAACGCTGCGAGACGGCGCTGGTTCCGTCGCTGCTGCTGCAACCGCTGGTCGAGAATGCGATGAAATACGCCATCGCGCCGCGCGAGGCCGGCGGAGCGGTGACGATCTTCGCCGGCATCGAGGACAACGGGCTGCGGCTCGCGGTCGTCGATGACGGGCCGGGCCTTCCGGTCGGCAGCAGCGGCGGCAACGGCCGCGGCGTCGGCCTGCGCAACACCCGCGAGCGTCTCGCGGTGCTTTATGGCGACAGGCACCGCATCGAGATCACGGATGCCGGCCCGGGGCTGCGGGTCGAAATGCGCTTGCCGCTGGAAATCTGAGGGCGATGGCAGACCCGATACGCGCGATCATCGTCGACGACGAGTCACTGGCGCGTCGTGGGCTGGAACTGCGTCTGGCCGCGTTTCCGGATATCGAGGTCATCGCGCAATGCGCCAATGGCCGCGAGGCGGTGGACGCGGTCGCGTGCCACGCGCCGGACCTGATGTTCCTCGACATCGCAATGCCCGGTATCGACGGCTTTGAGGTGCTGCGTCGCATCCCGCAGACCAGCATGCCGATGATCGTCTTCGTCACGGCCTTCGACCGCTTTGCGATTGAGGCATTCGAGGCCCATGCGCTCGATTACCTGCTGAAGCCACTGGTCGACGAGCGCCTCGCCCGCGCGATTGCGCATGTGCGCGAGCGGTTCTCGCAGCGCCGCTCGATCAGGCGCCGTGAGCAGCTGGTGGCAATGCTGGCACGCGTGACCGGCGAGGGGCGGCTGGACGCCGACGAGTTGCTGGCCCGCGGCGTGGATGGATTGCCGCGACGCTGGCCCGAGGTGCTGCCGATCCGTCTCGGCCGCGAGACGGTCCGCCTGCCGGTCAGCGCGATCGACTGGATCGATGCCGCAGGCGATTACATGTGCGTGCACGCGGAAGGGCGCACCCACGTCGTGCGCGCAACGATGAAGCAGTTCGAGGAACGCCTCGATCCCGGTAGCTTCCTGCGCGTGCACCGCTCGACGATCGTGAATGTACGCCGGGTGCGCCGCCTGAAGCCGCATACCAACGGCGAGTACTTCCTGACGCTCGAAGGCGGCCACGAACTCAAGCTCAGCCGCAGCTACCGCGATCGGCTGGAGCAGATACTGAAGGACCGCTAGGGTCTATCGGGCTGGCGCAGGGCGCCTCAACACTGGTTGACCGTGCAGTCGTCGGTGGGTGCCCGTTCGGGTTCGCCGCTTCCACACCAGCCGAAGAACAGCTGGAACAGCACGATCATTATCGTCGCCACGGATTCCATGACACCCCCCGTCACTGTTCGCGAATGGTCTCATTGGCCCTGGATCACGGGCAGATTCTAGGGCGCAGCGGGGCGGGAGAGGGTGACTGAGGCCGGTCGCCGGTCGCGCCACCGGGGCATTTCATCGCAACCGGTGTGCAGGCCGTATCCCAAAAGAGAAACCCCGCCGAGGCGGGGTTTCATTCTTGTGATTCCTGAGCAAACGGCAGAGCGCGCTGTCAGGTCTTCCGGCGGCGCCGCAGTCCAATCCCCATGCCGGCGAGGCCAAGGCCCAGGAGCCCCAGGGTGCCCGGTTCCGGAACGTTGGTCGAACCGCAGGTATCGCCACTGCTCGGCGGAACGGAACCACCACCAGTGCCGTAGTCCCCGACCCAACCGGAGCAATTCGGCTGGATGCCCTGTACATGCGCCACGGAGATCCAGCCGGCTGCGTTGGCGAGGAAATTGGCTTCCGTTACGCCACTGACCAGGAACGTAATGCTGTCAGGGCTAGCCGCATGCGCTTGCGGGTCGAATGCGACGCAAAATTGCCACGGACCTGTGTTGGCGGGGTCCTTACCACGGCAGGTTTCCGTGTCGAGGTCCGGATCCGTAATGAGCGGGTTCTGCACCGAAAACGTGGTGTCGCCGACGAGGCTGAAGAAGACACCGGTGATGAACTCGGGACTGACCACGCCGGGTGCCAATGTGATGCTTACGCCACCCTCGGTGTTCGTGATCGTGGCCGTCAGCCACGGCGAGGCCGAGGCTGGTACTGTGCCCGTGACGATCTGGTCGTAGGTGATCGTGAGGGCGTTGGCCGGAGCCGGCAGTGCGCTGATGGCGATGCTGGCGCCAATGGCGGCGGCGATCCCGGCGATTCTGTTGGTCACACGCATTCAAGCTCTCCAGTTCACACGCCAAACGAGGAGTCGAAAGCCTCCCCTTCTCTACCTGATGCACGGTACATGCCATATCTCATAAGATACTGATTTATATCATATATCGTGTCGATTATGTCATCGGATCAGGTGGCTTGGCGGACGTGTCGTAAAGAAATCCGACACCGCGTCTCACTGCTTGAGCACCCAGTCGATCACGGCTCCCTGGATCGCTTCGCCGGCACGCTTCTGGGCGCCCGGATGATTGACGAATATGACCACCGCATACACCTTTCCCGACTCACCCGTGACGTAACCGGCGATCGTGCTGACATCCTTGAGCGTGCCGGTCTTCATGCGGATGCGGCTCGGGTTCTCGACCTTCCCGAATCGCTGCCGCAAGGTGCCGTCGAGTCCCCCGAGCGCCAGCGAGGCCAGGAACTCGGGCGCGTAGTGGCTTTTCCAGGCGCCGATCAGGACTCGCGCCATGCTGTCACCGGAGATCCGCGCTTCGCGCGAGAGACCCGACCCATTGCCGATCACGAGTTCCGGAAACTCGAGGCCGCGGCCAACGAGCCACTCCTTGATTGCAGCCTCCCCAGCGGCGGCAGTTGCCGGTGTCCCGCTTTTTTCGGCAGCGACTGTCAGCAGCAAGGAGCGCGCCATCATGTTGCTGGAATACTTGTTGGTGACGCGCACGATCTCCGCCAGCGACAGCGATTCCTGCGTCAGCAGCAGGCGGGCCGTCGGCGGCGTGGGTGCGCGCAACATGCCGCCGTGGAACTCGCCTCCCTGCTGGCGCCACAGGGTCACGAAAGTGCCGTATGCGTACTCCGCTGGCTGCAATACTGCACGGTGAATCGTTTCCGGTCCGCAGCTCGCTGACAGCCGGCCACTGACGAGGACGCGCTCCGGCGCGTCTGCTTGGCTCGTGATGACGATCCGGTGATTTCGGCCCGCGCAGCGGCCGCTGGTCAATACCGCGCGATTGACGATGACGAGCCCGTCCGGGTAGGGCTGGATCGCGACCTCGACGCCGCTGCCATCGTCGGCCGGGCGAACCACGAAGTCAGTGGACTGCCAGTTGACGAGCAGCGCGTCGGGCAGCACGTTGTAGGTGCGCCAGTGCTTGCCGTCGAAATCCTCCGGGCGTTCATCGAGTGCCGCGAACCGGGACTGGTCGATGACGATATCGCCTTCGATGACCCGCAATCCGGTCTGGCGAAGGTCGGTCACGAATCGCCACCAGCGCTCGATGGTCAACAGCGGATCCCCGCCGCCCTGCAGGTACAGGTTTCCCTTCAGGACGCCCTTGACCACCGCAGTGTCGGACCACGCACGCGTCTTCCATGCGTAGGCCGGTCCCAGCAGGTCGAGTGCCGCCCACGTTGGCAGCAGCTTCATCGTCGAAGCGGGCGGGCGCGGGTCGGAGACATTGACCTCGACCAGGCTTTCCCCGGTCGCAATATCGCGCACGACGACCGTCACGGCGGAGTCCGGCACGAGCTGCTGATTCAGCACGGCGCGCGGGCGCTGGGGCAGGCCATCGGCATGGGCCGGCTGCAAGACGAGCATCGCGGAGAGCAGCAGGCCGGAAGTACGACTGATCATTTGGTGCAATACTAATGTGCGTGGTCGCAACTTGCAGCGGGCGCCGCAGTCATAGCGCTGCATCGGATGCACGACCTGGAGAGCTGACCAGATGAATGGACTTCTGCAGATCCTGTGGATTGGCGTCGTGGCGCTGGCCCTGGCCGGCTGTGGCAGGCAGGAATCGCCGTTGGCGGAACCAATGGTCGAGACACCCCCGGCTGCGTCGCCGCAGGCGGCATCGCCGGTGGCCGCGCCGGCAGTCGTCAGCGGCTTGCCCGACTTCACCACGCTCGTGGCATCCTACGGCCCGGCGGTCGTCAATGTTTCGACAGTCGCACAGCCCGAGCGCGACGAGGCCGCCCCCCACGGTCTTTCGCCAAACGACCCGCTTTACGAATTCTTCCGGCGCTTTGGTTTTGGGGGGCCACGGGGCCAATCGCCGCCGCCGGCCCGCGGCGAAGGTTCCGGATTCCTGATCAGCGCGGACGGCTACCTCCTGACCAATGCCCATGTCGTCGACCGGGCCCGCGAGGTGACGATCCGGTTGACCGACCGGCGCGAATACCTGGCCCGCGTGATCGGTGTGGACGATCGCACCGACGTCGCGGTGCTCAAGATCGATGCCGACCAGCTGCCATTCGTCCGCATCGGGAATCCGGCCGGACTCCAGGCAGGCCAGTGGGTCGTCGCAATCGGTTCGCCCTTCGGCTTCGACAACTCGGTCACCGCCGGCATCGTCAGCGCAACCGCCCGATCCTTGCCAGGCGACGCATACACGCCGTTCATCCAGACCGACGTCGCGGTCAATCCCGGCAATTCCGGCGGGCCGCTGTTCAACCTCCAGGGTGAGGTGGTCGGCATCAACTCGCAGATCTACAGCCGTACGGGTGGCTACCAGGGCGTGTCGTTCGCGATTCCGATCGACGTTGCGATCAACGTCAAGAACCAGCTGGTCGCAACCGGGCGCGTCCAGCGCGGCCGCATCGGGGTGACGATCCAGGACGTCGACCAGGCGCTTGCCGACTCGTTCCGCCTGCCGCGCCCGCACGGCGCGCTGATCAGCCAGGTCGAGGCCCAGGGGCCAGCGGACCGGGCCGGCCTGAAGGCTGGCGACGTGATCCTCGCCGTGGATAGCCGCGCCGTCGAGCGTTCCGGCGAACTGCCGGCGATCATTGCGGGCATCAAGCCGGGCAGCGATGCGACGCTGGAGATCTGGCGCAATCAGTCGAAGCGCAAGGTCCGCATCAAGGTGGGCGAACTGGAGGAAGAGCCGGCGGTTGCGGCGCGCCAGGTGCCCGGTGATTCCGACACCGGCAAGCTCGGGCTGGCCGTGCGGCCGCTCACCGGTTCCGAGCGTCAGGAACGACGCACGCGGGGGCGCCTCGTGGTCGAGGCGTCTGACGGTCCGGCGGCCGATGCCGGCGTGGAACCCGGCGACGTGTTGCTCGCGGTGAATGGCGCCTCG
>Ga0214473_10001603_pt1 | contig 29439 bp, 22 predicted proteins | sample RVTome_7_FD_203509 | JGI IMG/M metagenome (GOLD analysis project Ga0214473, IMG submission 203509) | Soil microbial communities from uranium-contaminated site in the Upper Colorado River Basin, Wyoming, United States - RVT98D197 | ecosystem: Environmental > Terrestrial > Soil > Contaminated >...
GTTTGTGAAGGGTGTGCCTCTGCCGCCAGCGCTGCCGGGAGCGGTCTGGATCAACAAACCCAAACCCGACCAGCAGGCGGCCTGATTATGAAAATATCTGTCTCATTTTTATTGACACATTCCACCGGTCCGGGCCGTGCCTGTGAGGCCTTGACGTCGTTTGCCAAAGACGGTATATATTACCTGTTTACACTGCTGGTCGAGAGCTCTGACGTAGGGCAGCAGTCCAACAATCTCGGTTTGAGCGGTGGTATGAAATGAGCGAGCCGACACCACGTTTTTGGCAGATATTCCTCGAAGTTTTCCAGTCGCTCCCCAGGCAGGGACCGGGCAACCGAACCTGTGCTGCCAAGGCGCTCGCCCTGTGTAGCCACCTGCCGCTTTCACCCATGGTGCTGGACCTCGGCTGCGGTGTCGGCGGGCAGACGATTTACCTTGCCGAGTTGACCTCGGGTGCTATTGTCGCTATCGACAGACACGCCCCGAGTATTGAGCGGCTAAGGGCAACGGTCTCCGAGCTTGGGCTCTCGCAACGAATCTCGCCGGTGGTCGGCGACATGGCCCACACTGGTCTACCGCCTGCGAGCTTTGACCTCGTTTGGTCCGAGGGGGCACTCTACAACATCGGTATTAAAAATGCTCTGCGGACCGGCCACGGGCTTCTCCGCCCCGGCGGCTACCTCGTCTTCACTGACGCGGTCTGGCGCAAGGAGAACCCACCGGTCGAGGTGAAAGAGAGCTTCGACCTCGACTACCCGACAATGGGCACGATCTCTGATGTCCTGGCTACCATTGACAATTCCGGGTTTTCGCTGATTGGACACTTCACTTTACCGGACGACGCCTGGTGGGACGATTTCTACACGCCGATGGAGCTTCGCATCGAGGAACTGCGCGATAAGTATGCGGCCGACAATGAAGCGCTCGCCGTGCTTGATCAGCTCAAGCAGGAGCCCGCGATGCACCGGAGGCACTCAGATTACTATGCCTATGAGTTCTTTGTGTTGCGCCGGGTGGAGTGAATGAGCCGGGATCCTTGTTCAGTACAGCTAAAGCGCCAGCGTCCCTTGCGGGTCGTGGCGGAAGAGCTTGGCGGGGACTTCGTCGTAGATTCGACCGTCAAGCAGGCGCCCTGACTGTTTCTTGTTCACGCCGCCCCACTGTTTGAAGAAGAAGGCGACGTCCTGAGCCTTACACTGCTTGCGAATGTCGACCACCCAGGCTCGGTCCATCGGACGTGCCCCCGGACCCGACTCGCCCCCTACGATCACCCAGTCGATACCGGTAAGATTCAACTCCGGCAGCGGCCCCAGTAGCGGCTCCAGCGAGAGAAACTTGCCGTATGCGCCGCATCCGTGCAGGTCGTCGATGCGATGATAGAACCGCTTGCTTTCAACCGTGACGCCCATCCAGACGTTGTCCGGCCAGGGCAGTCTGGGGCTGAGCCTGGCCAGTCGCTCGGAGCGCTTGGTCAGAATCTGGAAAACGTGTTGCGGTACCGACATCATAACATCGAAAAGTCTACGGATAAAATCGACCGGGACTTCTTCGTGGAACAGGTCGCTCATCGAATTGACGAACACCAGCCGCGGCTTGCGCCAGGTTCGCACCTGGTCGAGTATCTCCGGATGCAGGGTGACCTCGAAGCCGTTTCTGTACTTGGGCGCACCCATCGCCTGAAGCCGCCGCGCCATCCGCTCGGCGTAGCAGTTGGTGCACCCGGCTGAGACTTTCGAGCAGCCGGTGACGGGGTTGAAGGTGGAATTGGTCCACTCGATTTTGGAAGCTGACGACACTGTTACGCTCTGTAGTCTCGAAACTTGTTGAATATGTATTCTACGATCGTTGCACCTGTGCGGTTTGGAGATGCGAAATAAAGGTAGTAGACAATGGCACCTGCTTTGGTTCGCATCGGTATGGGGGGAGGCACATAAGAGAATCCCGCTTTCTCCTCCAGACGCTTTCTGAAGGCTTCAGTAATCGCCTTATTACCATCATTAATCTTTTCGTCGAAATGGAATAGATTCCTATCTGAATAGGCTGCGGAAAACCACGAATCATCGCCCCAATAAGTGTCCATACGCGCTTTGTCGCTATTTCTAACCTTCGAGGGATCTCTCCGAAGGGCATTTCTATTAATGTCATGGATCGGGAAGTTCAGAAACACTTCAATGCTACGTTCCCGCCCAGCCCACTGAATGATTTTCCAACTTAGTGAAAGCTTGTATGGGTCTAGCAGGCACAACGCCCGTTGGTAATCCGAATATCTCACAACGGGAAACACTTCTTTCAGCAGTACTTCATTGCAGTCTCCGTGATAAATGCTTACGTCCGCACGATTCCCTATCTTTTTCTGTAGGTACTTGGCTTTCTTACCGTCCAAATCAATGAAGTGATAGTGGTTGAAGGGTGGATTGACATCGAGAGCATGCAGGGGACTTCCTTTAACGAGTTCGTGAGACCCCTTTCTCAAGTGCTCGCCGGAACCCGAAAAAGCATCTATGTAGTGGTGCCTAAACCTTTTTTGTCTGGTTAGTATTAGGGAGTATTCTTCTGCATACCTCTTAATGATCTCGTGCTTAATCTCTGACCAATTACCTATTTCGTCCAATTGAGGTGTAGGTTCATCCGGCTCCAACTCTCTGTCTCCCATTGTCTCAGTTACCTTCCAATATAGCTCTTGCCTACGAAGGCAACATCACTTAATCCGGGTTTGATGCCAACAAAAAAGCAGGCCTCTCGACCTGCTCATACCTATTGCACTCACCTGCCGCTTCGCTTTTAGGAGGAGTACCGAATGTCGAAACCGCAGGGGTCTCGACCTACTATACTGGATTCCCGCCTTCGCAGGAATGACATTTGGGCGAATGTACCGTCGCTACCCTACCGCGTGTGCAGCAGTTCTTCGTCGGGGATGCCGGCCACCTGGATGCCTTTCATGGCGCCGCCGAGTCCGCGTGAAGCATCGGCCACGATATTGGCGTCTTTGTAATGCGTGGTCGCCGCCACGATCGCCTTAGCCCGCTTCTCCGGATTGTCCGACTTGAATATGCCGGACCCGACGAACACCGCCTCGGCGCCGAGTTGCATGCACAGGGAGGCGTCGGTCGGGGTGGCGATCCCGCCGGCGGCGAAATTCGGCACCGGCAGCATACCGGTCTTGGCCACCATCCGCACCAGATCGATCGGCACCCGATGTTCCTTGGCCGCCGCATACAACTCGTCCTCGGGCGTGACGGTCAGCGCCTTCATGGCCGCGCCGATCTCGCGCAGATGCTTGACCGCCTCGGAGACATCGCCGGTGCCGGCTTCCCCCTTGGTGCGAATCATGGCCGCGCCCTCGGAGATCCGCCGGAGCGCCTCACCCAGGTTGCGGCAGCCGCACACGAACGGCACTTTGAACGACCATTTATCGACGTGGTTCTTGTAGTCGGCCGGGGTGAGCACTTCGGACTCGTCGATGAAATCGACCTCGAGCGCCTCCAGCACCTGCGCTTCCGCGAAATGTCCGATGCGACATTTGGCCATGACCGGGATGGTCACCGCCTTCTTGATGGCTTCGATCACGTCCGGGTCGGCCATGCGCGCCACGCCGCCTTCGGTGCGGATATCCGACGGCACCCGCTCCAGCGCCATCACCGCCACACCCCCCGATTGTTCGGCGATCTTGGCCTGATCGGCCGAGACGACATCCATGATTACGCCACCCTTGAGCATTTCGGCCAGACCGATCTTCACCCGATGCTGTTTATCTGAGAAATCTACCATGGTTATCCTCCTGTAAAGCAGGTTTCTACTATAATTGAACACCGCTGGTCGGTGGAAGTTCGGTCCTTCCGTCCGCGACGCGCTCCGGACAAAACCGCGCGCCTGCGGTCACGACCCAACGCGGCACCTCCAGAAGCAATATAACATCGGCGAACAGCAAGGCACAAGCCGTAAAAAGAAAGCGGGCCGCTTATGGAGCGACCCGCCATAACTTGCCCGGCGATCGGGCTGTCTTATCGCGTTATTTGCGACCCTTGCGATACCGGCCGAAGTGCTGCTTGCTGAGCGCTTTCTTGAACGAGGTCTCCTGCGTCTCCCAGAAACCGCGTAAGTCGCAAGTGCTGTACTGCTCGCAGCGACAGCCGTCCGGCTCCGTGCACAGATTGAGATGGATCGGGCCGTCGATCGCCTGGATGACGTCGAGAAAGCTGATATCTTTGGCTTCCCGAGCCAGAGCATACCCGCCTTTGACGCCCTGGTATGAGACCAAAATGGCGCCGCGCGTGAGGTCCTTGAGAATCTTGGCCAAGAACTCGCGGGGCACCTTCTCCGATTCGGCTATCGAGTTGATGGATCCCAGTTTTCCTTTGGGAAGCCCTGAAATATTCCGTACTGCTCTGAGGGCGTAATCTGATTTGCGAGATAAACGCATGCTGTCTTCCTTTGCTTCAGTGTTTAACTTGCCGTCAATCTGAGTGTCCAATACTGGGAATGGTGTCCCCACCATTCCATTTTTGATCGGCCATTATATATAAAGAGATGCACTTTGTCCACTACAAAATTGTCTATGTGTAACTTTTTTTCCAGTTTCCATGGCCGTCTATTGCAGCCAATGTTGAAACCGTCGGAAAGACCGATAAGTTCACCAAAAGATACCGTTTTGGTCCACAAAAGAGGCGCCAGGACCGACCGATCCCGGTTTGGACCTGGCCGGGAACCGGGTGAAGGGCGACCTGTTTACCCCGTATAATGCCGACTCTGCTGTTCAAGCCGGAAGGCAAAGAAGTCCAGGCCGACGAGGGCGAGACCATTCTCGACGCGGCTCTAGACAACGACGTAGCCATTGCCCACGATTGTGGCGGTCTCGGCGCCTGCGGCACCTGCCATGTTCTTGTCGAGGCCGGACTCGAGACGCTTCACGAAAAGACCGACGAGGAGCTCGACATGCTTGAGGAAGTCGAGACGGCCGCCGAGAACTCGCGTCTGGCCTGTCAGTGCCGGATTGGCGGCGATTTGGTGCTGGTGATCCCGGACGACTGATAGCGGCCGCCGGACCAGCCAGCCGCTTTTTCGGTCATCTGACACCCCCTTTTGGTAAGTAATCCTGCGGACGTACCTTGCCTTCGCCGACCTAGCGATTAACCAGTCCTCGAACTCTGCCGATAATCATATGAGACGAACCAGGTTAGACCGTATCGGAATGGCTGCAAAACTCGCCACACAGACCGGCTACTCGCTGTTTGAACTCATCATCGTGATTGTCATCGTCGCGATTCTCGCTACCGTGGCCATGAAATCGCTGACTTCGACCAACGAAGTAGTCCGTATGGAGGAAACCAGACTCGAACTGGAGCAACTGGCCTACGCCGTGGCCGGCGATCCGACTGCGATTTCCGGCGGGACGCGGACCGACTACGGCTACCTCGGCGATGTCGGCGCCTTGCCGCCCGATCTCGATGCGCTGGTATCTAATCCCGGCGGGCTCGGGACCTGGAACGGTCCCTATCTACTTGACGACTTCTACGCCGCGGCCGGCGGGCCGGCGTCAGAGTTCAAAATCGACGCCTGGGGTCGACCGTACGTTTACTCCGATGGGAACAGCATCATCTCCACCGGCAGCGGCGGCAATATCACCCGAAATATCGCCAATTCCGCCGATGACCTGCTTTACAACGCGCTGACGGTGACGGTGGTCGATCTTGACAACGATCCGCCGGGGATGACCTATCGCGACTCGGTGCGGGTTGTGCTCGTCCACCCCGACGGCGCCGGCGGCTACCGGTCGCGCTCCGTCTACCCCGACGCCAACGGTCTCCTGGTCTTTGACTCCATCCCGATCGGCCGGCAGACCCTGCGGACAGTGTACCTGCCCACCAACGACACGCTGACGCGACTGGTCAACATCGATCCCGACCGCGACAGCTATCTGCAAACGCAGCTGTCCAGCGACGTGTGGTAGTGGAATGACAGGACGTATGCGACAAAGTGACGGCTTCGGCCTGATTGAACTAACGATGGTGATAATCATCGTCGGCATCCTGGTAGCCGTGGCCATGCAGTCGGCCACGGTGATAGTTCAGGATGCTCGAAGAGTAAAGACCGAGCAGGAAATGGAGATGCTGACTAAGGCGATCGTCGGTGATCCCTCGATCCTCTCCAACGGCCGGCGCGCCGATTTCGGTTATGTCGGCGACGTCGGTGGTTTTCCTCCGGACTTGCAGGCGCTCTATGAAAACCCGGGGGGTTACGGCACGTGGGCAGGACCGTACTTGCCGCCGGGACTGGCGCAGGACTCGACCGGTTTCAAAACCGACGAGTGGGGTAGTCCGTACAGCTACAGCGGTGAGGTGGCGATCACATCCACCGGCAGCGGGTCGACCCTCACCAAGAAGATCGCCGACGCCGTGACCGACTACACGCTCAACAGCCTCAACGGCACTATCAGGGATGCCGACGGCGCGGCGCCGGGAGTTATTTATAGCGATTCGGTCAATATCAAAGTCACGATTCCGGACGGCGCCGGCGGCAGCACCACCAAGAGTTACGCCCCGGACGCAGCCGGGTCGTTTACGCTGGACTCGCTGCCGGCGGGGACACATCCCCTGCGGTTGATCTACATCCCCAACGCGGACACGCTGTTGCGGTGCGTCACCATCCTGCCGAGAAACAAGGGTACTGTCAGCTACAAATTCGCCTCAGCCTATTTCAGCGGCGGAGGTGGAACGGTGGAGTATGAAGAATTCACTGAGGGCAAGAGGTCGTCCGATGGCAACTCCGTCACGATTCCGACCCCGCCCGGTACCAACGGAGGCGATTTACTGGTTGCAGCAGTAGTGACCGACGGCAACAAGGCGTCGCAGTTGACGCCGCCCGGCGGCGAAGGTTGGACCGAGCTCAATATAAGTCAGCAGACGGGTGCGGTTACGTTGGGCGTTTGGTGGAAGCTGGCCGACGCCGCAGAGTCGTCGAGTCATCAGTTTACCTGGGGTGGCAACGGCCAGGAGGCCTATGGTTGGATAATGCGTTTCAACGGTCAGGATCCGAGCGCACCAATAAATGCATCGGCCGTCGACGGAGGGTCCTCCAGCGCTCCCGATTGTCCGTCCGTCACGACCACCGTTGCCAATACTCTCATCGTGCGTATCGGCGGCTTCGACAACGACGCTATTACCGTCGACAACACCGGTCTCAGCGGACACACTTCGATAACTATGGATGCAAGCAGCAGTGGTTCCGGGAATTGCTCCGGCGGCGCCGGCTACAAGACCCAGGCTGCCGTCGGCCCGGCTGGAACGGCGACCTTCGCCCTGACGAGTGCCGAACAGTGGCGGACAATGACGATAGCAATCGCCCCCAGCCCTTAAAAGGAGTGACAAGACGTGGTCGCGGGAAGGTTTTGTGGGCCGCCCGGAGAGTCTTAAGGTTCAACCCGATGGGCATTAGAAATGCGGTATGAATAGACAAGGCAATAACGGTTTTACTCTGATCGAAGTCATCCTGGTGGTGATCATCGCCGGGATACTCGCGACCGTAGCGCTGCGCTCCGGCGGCGCCATTTATGACGCAGCACGCACTGAAGAGACCAAGCAGGAGTTTGATGCGCTGGCCGTGGCCATGGTGGGTAATGCTCAGTTGCAGAATAACGGCGTGCGATCACACTTTGGCTACGTCGGTGATGTCGGCTCCATGCCGCCCGATCTCGACGCCTTGTATGCCAACCCCGGCGCCTATGCCACCTGGAAGGGACCATACATCGACAACCGCTACACGCAGAAAACCGACGACTACAAGAAGGACGCCTGGGGCAGCTTCTACAGCTACTCTGGGGTCAATGTCACGTCGACCGGCTCCGGGTCCGACATCGTGCGAAAGCTGGGCAAGAGCGTGACCGATTTCACGCTTAATCAGGTTACGGGCGTCGTGCTCGATCTGGACGGGACGCCGCCGGGGATGGTCTATCGGGATTCCGTGCAAGTCCGGCTGACAGTACCGGACGGAGTCGGCGGGACCACGGTTAAGACCAGCTTCACCGATGTCGGGGGTTACTTCAGTTTCGATTCCGTTCCCATCGGCAATCATGAGTTGGACGTGGTCGAAATGATGACTCCCGACACACTCTGGCGATTCGTGTCGGTTCTGCCCGGTTCGCGTCCCCATAGTGAATACCGGCTTATGGAAAACCTCTGGTTTGCAGCCGAAACCGGCGGCATACCAAACCTGGTCGGCCATTACCCCCTGGATGAGGGTTCGGGCCAGGTGGCTCACGATTTCAGCGGGTTGGCCCTGGATGCCAATCTGCAAAACGACCCGGCGGGCAGCGGTTGGGCTGTCGGGAAGATCAGCGGAGCGTTCGATTTCGACGGCGCGGACGACTATTTCGAGACCGGCGTTTCTGCGACGGAGTTGCAGTTGACCGATGATTACAGTCTGAGTGTCTGGATTTACGCCGAACCATCCCAGAACACGTGGGCGGCCATAATCTGCAAATGCACGCCCACCGGCAACGACAATCACTGGACGTTGCAGTGGAACAACGCCGGCGGAAGCTCCAAGAGGCTGATTCTGTATCATCCGGGGGGCAGCAACTGGACCAGCACCTACACGCTGGCCGACGCCGCGAGCGCCTGGCATCATATCGTGCTTACGTATCGTCATTCGCCGGCTCGCGTGCAGTTATACATAGACGGCGCCTTTCACAGTGAAAGTTCTTCACTCACACAAGGGCCGGGTTCCGGCAGCGGCAAGTTTCGCATCGGCTGCGACCGCGCAACCTATCGGTGGCACGGCAAAATCGATGATGTCCGAATCTACGATCGCGTCCTGACCACGGGAGAGATCGAAACACTGTACAACATGGGCAGCTAATATGGACAGGTCGCCGATAGATAACAGAGGCTTCACCCTGATCGAACTGGTCCTCGTAATCATTATCGTCGGCATCATGGCCGGCGTGGCCGTCCGCAAACTGTCCACTTCGGTGGAAACGGCCAAATATGAGCACACCAAGAAGGAACTCGATGGTCTGGCTCAGGCCATGGTCGGCAGTCCCGATCTGTTCGCCGACGGTGCGCGGACCGACTTCGGGTATGTCGGCGACATCGGCGCCATGCCGCCCAACCTCGACGTGCTGGTGAGCAATCCCGGCGGCTACTCGACCTGGGACGGACCATATATCAGTCGCGGCGTCGATCCTAACGAGTTCAAGCTGGACGGCTGGAAGGTCGCCTACGTCTACTCGGACACCCTGATCCGCTCGGTCGGCTCCGGCTCGAACATCGATAAGGTCATAGCCGTCTCCGGCGCGGCGCTGCTGAATAACGGCGTCGAGGGGTACTTAGTCGACGCCGACGATGAGATGCCCGGAGCGGTTTACCGCGATTCGTTGGAAATCCGGCTGACATATCCCGACGGTGTGGGCAGCCTCACGACCAGCAGCATCAGCCCCACCGCCGAAGGGAACTTCTCCTTCGCCGGCGTCCCTATCGGTAACCACAAGCTTGAGATCATATACACGCCCGACAGCGACACGACGACCTTCACCGTGAGTGTGACGCCTCAGAGCGTGGTCAGGATACCGATCACCTTCCCGGCCGATTTGTGGTAGTCGGCGACGAACCGGCAAGCCGGTCATTCCCGCGCAGGCAGGAATCCATTTTGTCCACGTTTCCGATTACCGGCCGCGTGGCCCGGACGTTCGTTCGGGTTTCTCAACCGCCCAGCGAGAACCGCCAGCCGCAGTAGTACTCCCGGCCGGCGTGGTCATCCGGCGGGCATCCGATGCACTCGGTGGTGATCCGTGGATCGATTGCGTGCGCGAACCCGGCGTACTCGACCAGACCGACCGATTTGCAGGGGAATAGCGGCAGTTCCTTCCGTCGGCGCGCCGCTTGCACGCGACAGTCAATCATATAGAACTCGAACGAATTCTCCGTCTCGTTGCCGACCGCCTGCTCGTTCACCAGCGCGTACATCCGCAGCCCCAACGCCTGTTTCAAACCGTCCAGCCCGCCGCCTTCGGCAATACCGTGCCGCTTCATAATCCGCTGCGCCTCGATGACGGTGAACTTCTCCCAAGCCTCGGCGTCCAGTTGCATGGCCGCCGAAAGTCCGTACCGGTTTTCCACCGCCTGGAACCACAGGCCATCGTGGGCCAACCAGTTCTTGGCGAAATCCGTGAGCGTCTGTTCCAGGTGAGTTCGGCTGAGTTTCGCCAGTGGGTCGTTCATCTTCGCTTTCTCCGCGTTCGCTGGGTCCGGGCCGCTATAGTTATTTCGGGCCGGCTGTTTACAAAAGGTCCGTTACCCGGTATTATAGAGATAAGATGCGAGTTCCGAAAGCAATTAGAACCGGCCCGTCGGTAGGGCGGCATAGTTTTCGCTTGTAATGGATATCCGTATGCCGATATACGTCTTGCTTATTGGAGATTTCGAATGAAAACCCTCGGCTGTTTGACCATTGGTTTGCTTCTTGCCCTAACCCTGGCTTCCGTCGTCCCAGCCGGGCAACTGACCGACAATCTGCAAGCTCAGGTTTTGTCTCATCCCGCCGACCAAATACTCTCCGTCTGGATCGAACTGCGTTCCGACCGAACGACGCCGCTTTTGGCGGCCGCCTTGGCCGATCAGCCGCTTACCCGCGCCGAACGCCATAGGCGGGTGCTGGCGCATTTGCAGACGAACAACCCTGAGCGCCAAAGGGAACTGGTCGCAGCGTTGCGCCGTATGGAAGCCGCCGGTCAGGCGCACAACATCAAAGCGCACTGGCTGGTCAACGTGATAGAGGCGGAGGTTGCCGCCGGCGTTCTGACCGATCTGGCGCGGCGTGACGATATCGATATGATCTACGCCCCGCCGCGGCTTACAGCGATCGTTCCCGACAAGTCCGACGCCGGCGTCGTTATGTCGGCCGGAGTGAGCGAGAATCTAACCTTCATCAACGCCGATGACGCCTGGGCGGCCGGTTACACCGGCGTCGGACGTCTGGTCTGCACCTTTGACACCGGGGTCGATGGTGACCATCAGGCGCTGGCGGGCAGTTGGAAAGGCAACGACGGCAACTTCGCCGCAGCCTGGTTAGATCGTCGCTACGACGGTCAAGCGCTGCCACGGACCATTCCCAATTGCGGCTACACCCCCTGCAACACCAATCATGGGACCCACACCCTGGGCAGCATCGTCGGGCGCGACCCGTCGACCGGCGACACCACCGGAGTGGCGCCCGGCGCCCGGTGGATTTCCGCGGCCGTGATCGACATCACCGGAACGTCGATAATCGACGCCTTCGAGTGGGCGGCCGATCCCGACGGCGACCTCAACAGCCTCGAAGACGTACCGGACGTCATCAACCATAGTTGGGGGGTCTCCGATGTCGGTTGTCAGAGTCTCTTTTTCGATATGATCGACGCAACCGAAGCTCTCGGCATTGTCAACATCTTCGCCGCCGGCAATGAAGGCTCGGGCGCCGCAACAATTCGCAATCCCGCCGATCGGGCGCTCGATTCCATCGACTGCTTCGCCGTGGGCAACGTCGATGCCCGGTCGGCGACACCGGTAGTGTACAGCAGTTCGTCACGGGGGCCGTCCGACTGCAACGGCGCCATCAAACCGAACGTCACCGCGCCCGGCGTGTCCATTCGTTCCACCTGGCCGGGCGGCAGCTACAACACTATGACCGGCACCTCGATGGCGGCGCCGCAGGTGTGCGGGTTGGTGGCGCTGATGCGACAGAAGAACCCCAACGCCACTGTCGACCAGATCAAAACGGCCATCCTGACCACCGCCCGCGATTTCATCTACAGCCTGCCCGACAACGACTACGGATGGGGCGTGGTCGACTGCATGGCGGCGCTGAATGCCCTGCCCGTCGACAACTTAGTGCCGAACGTGCAAGTATACGCCTTCGATCACCCACCCATTGTGGCCGGCGACACCGTGCGCGGAACCATCGTCCTGCGCAATATCGGCAACGACGTCACCAACCTCTCGGCCGTCCTCAGCGGCGCCGAACCGCTTATGACCGTCCTAGCCGGCAGCGCCGACTTCGGCGCCATTCTCACCGACGACACCGTGCGTTCCGCTGATCAGATCGAAGTGGTCGTTTCGGATCTGGCGTTGGAGGGTTCCATCCTATCGCTGGATTTGAACCTAACCGGTTCCGGCGCATATAGCCAAACGCGAAAGCTGTGCTTCCTGGTCGAGCCGAGGCTGGAACGCGCTGTCGCCACTCACGATGTCGGGCTTATTAGATTCAGCCTGACCAGCTTCGGCAGTTATGGTTTGGGGGATGACTCGTTCTTCCCGGCTGGCGGCGAGGGGTTCACCTTCGAAGGTTCCCCCGACTACCTATATGAGGGCGGCCTGATAATCGGCGCCGACGCTGCCCACGTCTCGGACGGCCTGCGCAACGCGACCGGCGAACTCGACGGCGATTTCGGCGTGCTGCCGGGTGGGAACCTGACCGTAATCGATCCCGGACCGGCCGGTTCCCAGCAGATCACGGCCCGCTTCGGCGACCATCGCGCCGAGAATCCGCTGGGGCTGGAAATCACGCAGCATTCGTTCGCCTACCCCGACTATCCCAACGACGATTTTATCATTCTGAGGTATATTATCACCAACACCCAGCCGTTCGCCGTTGACGGCCTGTACGTCGGTCTTTATCTCGATTGGGACGTGGTCAACTGGCTGATCAACGCCGGCGGATTTAACGTCTTTGACGAATTCGTCTGGATCGCCCGCAACGACGGCGGCAGCATGATCGAACCTCGCGGCGCTATGCTTCTGGAAGGACCGCTGGCGACCGGCCTGACCAGCCCCGGAACACTGGTAACGTGGGATGACAACGGCGACGGTTTCACCGAGGCCGAAAAGTACTGGGCCTTGACCAACGGCACTGTCAGCGACAGCTTCTATATCAACTCCAGTACCGATCTGATCCAGTTGATAGCGGCCGGTCCCCTCAGTCTGAGCACGGGCCAGATCGACACGGTGGCTTTTGCGCTTTTAGCCTCCAATGACCTGTCGGGGATGACCGACGCCTCCGACCGCGCCCGCGACGCCTATGTCGGTCTGGTAACCGATGTCGACGACGATCCACCCGGCTCGCTGCCCGACGGATTCGTTCTGCATCAGAACTACCCGAACCCGTTCAACCCGACCACGACTATTTCGTTCGTGCTGCCGCGGAAAAGCGACTATCGTTTGAGCATCTACAACATCGCCGGGCAAAAAGTCACCGAGTTTGCCGGTCAGGGGCGCCTCGGCGTCAACCGCATCGTCTGGGAGGCCGAGGGGATGGCGTCGGGCGTTTACCTCTACAAGCTGACGGTCGGCGACCACACCGCCGGCCGCAAGATGCTGCTGCTGCGGTAGCGGGGTAGCAAGTAACCTTTTGCACTTCGCGCGCGACGCGGTGGGCGTTGCCCATTTACCTTTTGCCAATCTTTCCATACCGCCGTATAATTCCCTCGCTGTCAAAACAAGTCACCCTAGACTTCTGTAACCGGAGCCGACCATGCCGCGAAAACGAACCGACCGCGCCAACCACCGACCGATCATCTGCGTGGGGGTTTACTACCTCGTCGGGGGGCTGTTCGCGGTCGGCCTGGCGGTCCCCGAGGGGCGCGTTTGGGGCTTCAACTGGTGGGCGTACCTGCCGACGATGTGGCAATATCTGCTCGCGTTGATCGCTTTGGCGGGCGGACCGGCGGTTTGGTATTTAAGCGTCCGGTTACACCGCCGCACGGCCCGAGAGGAAACCGCCGAGACCCGATCCGGTTACTACTATATCGCGGTGCCGTTCGTGGTTATGTCCGCGCTGCTGTTTGCGTTATTCCCCGGCGCGACACACTTCCTCGGCGACGGTTATCAGTTGTTGTCGCGGCTGGCCGACGGACTCGGTTCTGTGAAATCGTGGGATGTGGGCGCCTCGCTGTTGAACGATGTGGTCTTCTCGATCACCTCCGGCGAGAACCCGCAACGGGCGCTGACGACTTATCGAATCACCTCTGTGGCTTCGGGTGTCCTGACGTTGGGTATTGTCCTAGTAGGGGCGTTAGCGCTTTTCCGGAACACGCTGCCCCGCGTCCTTTTTCTTGTCGGAGTCGCGACCGGCGGTTATGCGCTTATGTTCTTCGGGTACGTGGAGAACTACGCGCTTCTGATTGCAGTGCTGACCCTTTACGCCTTGGCCGGACTGCTGGCGCTGAAGGACCGCATCTCAGCCTGGTGGACGCTGCCGGTGATGGCGGCCGCGACATTTATCCACATCTTCGGCCTGACCCTCCTGCCCAGTCTTGTCTACTTGTTGCTCAGGCGGACCCGGCTGGCGGAGCGTATGGCCGGCCTGCCGGCGCGGACGAAATCGATCGCGGCTTTGGCGGCGCTCGCCGCGGGTCTGGCGCTGTACCACTATCTGAACAGCACCTGTTGGTTTTTCACTTTTGCTTTCCTGCCGATCATCCCGGATCAGTTCACGGTGGAGGGGGACTACCTGCTGTCGGCTAAGCACGCCGTTGACACGCTTAACCTCCTGGTTATGCTCGTCCCCGGCCTGTTCGTACTGATGGTGGGCATTGGGATGACGAGCGGTCGGAAAGCGCTCGATTCAGTCGAGCATCGCTTCTTGTTGATCCTGACGCTATCCGTGCTGGCGGCGGTGTACGCTTTCAATCCCGGCATCGGTATGCCGCGCAACTGGGATCTGTTTTCGATCGTCGGCGTCCCCCTGGCTTTGCTCTGTTACTATGCTCTCTTATCGTCACGGACGACCGGCATGGTTCCTATCCTGGCTTCGTCCCTGGCCTGTTTTCTGGGACTGCTCATGCTGGCGCCACGGGTGGCGGCCCAGTCCGCGCCTCAGGTCGCAATCGCGCACTTCAAGAACTACCTCGAACTCGACAAGATCAGAAACCGCAACGCCCGCCGACTGCTCATCGACTATTATCGGCAAGTCGGTGACGCCGCCACCGCCACACGCGAGCAGGCGTTGGCCGAGCAGGATTTCCCGGAGTCCACCTACAACAAGCGCGGCAAACAGCATCTGCAAAGCGGCAACTTCGACCGGGCCGAGGCCGATTTCCGAAGAGCCGTCGAACTCAATCCGCTCTTCTATGATGCCTACGCTAACATGGCGAGTTGCCGCATCGTGCGCGGCGAGTTGGACAGCGCGCTGATTTTGCTTGAGATTGCCGACGGACTCAACCCGTACAATGCCGCCACCATCAGCAACATCGGCACCGTTTACCTGCGCCAGAACGACCTCAACCGGGCGCTGCAGTCGTTTCACGAGGCGCTGCGTATCGACAGCCTGAACCAGAACGCAATGGCCGGCCTGGCCTCCGGCTATCTGAAATCCGGTCAAGCGGAGCGCTCGCTCGAGTACGTGACCAGGCTGTTCGAACACACCGACATCACATTCCACTACTTCCAGCAGGCGGCGGAGGCCTATCTGGAGGCGGGCTGTGATGACCAGGCCCGTCAGGCTTTCCGGTATGCGAAGGAGCGGGGACTCGGCGCCGATGAGATCAAGGCGATGACCGAACGGTATCCGCAGTTGGCGGAGTGACTGCGCGACTCGCCTGCAGAATCTTTCTATCAATTTCCGCAAGATTCGGGTGGTGTCGACCGCGCTCTTCGAATAGATTGACCACATGAGTAACCAGAGCCTCGCACAACAGTCCGTCGACTACTACCGCGTCGAGCAGGCCATCCGGTTTGTCGAGACCAATTTCCAAAATCAGCCCTCGTTGGACGAGATCGCGGCCAGCGTGTATCTGAGCAAATACCACTTCCACCGCCTGTTTAAGCGCTGGGCCGGTATCGGCCCGGTGCGCTTCATGCAGTTTCTGACGCTGGACTACGCCAAACAGCGCCTGGCCGAGTCGCGAACCCTTCTCGACACGACGTTCGACGCCGGACTATCCGGCCCTAGTCGGCTGCACGATCTGTTCGTGACCTTCGAGGCGATGACCCCCGGCGAGTTCAAGCGGCTGGGCGCCGACCTTGCGATCGCGTATGGTTTTCATCCCACGCCGTTCGGTCTCTGCCTGGCCGCGACGACCGAGCGAGGGATCTGCTATCTTGGGTTTGTCGACGGCGACAACCGCTCGGCGGCGCTGCACCTGTTGCGGCAGCAATGGCCCAAGGCCAGTCTTTCTGAGAACCGGACGGGGACGCGCCCAGTCGTGCGCCGGTTGTTTGCCGCTCCACCCTCCCCGGACGGTAGGCCCTTCCACCTGTTGCTCCAAGGGACCAACTTCCAGGTGAACGTCTGGCGTGCTCTATTGACGCTTCCCCGATCGCTGGTCGTGAGCTATGAGGATGTCGCCGCTTACCTCGGCAATCCCCGAGCCTATCGGGCCGTGGCCGGCGCGGTGGCTGTCAACCCGGTGGCGTTTCTGATTCCCTGCCATCGCGTGATCGCCAAGTCCGGGAGCATCCATCGCTATCGCTGGGGCGCACCACGGAAGAAAGCAATCTTGGGATGGGAAGCGGCCGGGACCGAGGGCGGCAATCATGCATCGTCGCCTTTGATGCCGGTCGGAGAATCCGCTGCAACGGCCGACTGATCGAATTTGTGCAGATTGCGACCGCCAAACTCAGGACTTGAACAGGCTCGCGCCCTCAAGGCGGCTGTTCTGATCCCCTAACCGCCTCCGTATCATTCGCTGGCACAAGCGGTTGCCTGACGCCCCAGATTTCCACCGGAAAAGCATTCCGGTTGCATTACTTGTGGTCCCGGCCCCAAGTGCGGATAGCGGAAAGGAGTGTTCGGCATGATTAAGCGTATCACGATTGTTGTCGCCGTCCTGCTGCTGGTCATCACCGGCTGCAGTAGGCGCCAGTCTCCGGTGGCTCCCGACGACTCCGCCCTGACGCTGAACGGCGCCGACGACAACCAGACCCTCGCCACCGGCGGCCAGGTGGTGTCGGCGCAGTTGCAACTGTTTGTCGGGTTCGCCAACGGTCAGCCGGTAAACTTGCACCGGATCGTGTCGGCCTGGGATCCTGCCACCGTCACCTGGAATCAGTTTGCCGGAGCCTACGGTACCGAGATCGAGGGGTCATTTACGCCCGGCCTTAACGGCTGGCATGTGGTCGACGTCACCGGGCCGGTCCGGAGCTGGGTCGCCGGCGATCTGAACAACTACGGACTGCTGTTGGAGCAAGCGGCGCCAAGCTTCTCGCCGGTCGTCATAATCAGCAGCGAGAATATAGCGCTGTCTCCGTTTCTGGAAATCTGCTATCTGACCGCTACAGGCACAGCGTGTGACACTGTTCAGCCCGACGCGGACGTTTTCATCGATGAAAGCCGGCCCAACGCGCCGAACGAAGGCAACAGCGCGCTTCTGGTCGGACAGATGATGACTCCCGGAACACAAAAACAGGCGCTGCTCCGGTTCGACCTGATCGATATTATTGCCCAGGCGGCTCCCGCCACGGTGGCCGGCTGGGTCTGGGAGGATACCGATCAGGACGGCGTCTACGATGCCGACGAATCGGGTCTTGAGGGAGTGGCGGTAAGGCTCTATGACTGCCGGGAGGAGACGCTGTTGGCCGATGTTCTCTCCGATGCGGCGGGTAGCTACCGGTTCGACAGTCTGGCGGCGGGTAGTTTCCAGGTGGAGTTTGTCCCCCTCGCCGGCTTTCTGTTCAGCCCCATGGATCAGGAGCCTGGCGACAGCCTCGACAGCGATGCCGACCCGACCACCGGACGCACCGCCTGCTTTGCGCTGGCCGAAGGTGAAGCGGCTTTGTTCACGGCCGCCGGAATGTATGTTCCGGTGGTGACCGATTCGGGTTGCACCCGTTCCAAGGGGTACTGGAAGAACCACGCCGGCGGATGTCGTCAGACGGATGAGGTCACGCCGCTGTTGCCGATCTGGCTCGGCGAGGCCGGCGGCACGAACAGCCTGTTGGTCGACAGGACCGAGACGGCCGTGGCCGTCTTGTCGCAAAAGAACTGCGGCTCACCATCGAACGGCATCACCAAACTGTACGCCCAGTTGCTGGCGGCCAAGCTGAATATCGCCTCCGGCGCTCTGGCTGATGCCGTCAGCGATGTGATTTCAAAAGCGGACGCTTTCCTGACCCACCACGACTGGACCGCCTGGGAGACGCTCGACTCTGCCGACAGATCGTCCGTTCTCGAGTGGAAGGACCTGCTGGACCGGTACAATAACGGTATGATCGGGCCGGGTCTCTGCGACTAACTTGCTATAGAAGAGCGCTTTTTTCACGCGGCGGGTCCGGTTGGCTCCGCCGTGATTTTGTTTATTTCGTCGCCATGACTCGCTAGCTTGATCCGCCTCGCACGGCCATAGTGGATTATGCGGACTTCAATTCTCCTTGTGCAGCACGGGATACCGAATTATATTAGGGCACAGGGAGTTGGCGGCAATTGCCCCCGACGGGAGTTTCCGCCGCTTCTGCAGTGAACAGGCCTGAACGGATAGGACAGAGACGCGAGAATGGCTGATACGAGCAGCACCGAACGCTGTGATGACTGTCCCATGCGGACCCACGGGATATTGCGCGGCACACCCCAGAAAGTCCTCGACCGCCTGGCCTGCTGCATGGCCACTTACCGCTTTCCCCCTCATCACGTGATTGCTCTGGAGGGGAATCCCTGCCGCCAGGTCGGCTCCATTCGCAGCGGCCGGATCAAGCTCTCCAAGTGTGGTGAGAACGGTCGGGTGCAGATTGTGGGCGCGGCCGGGGTCGGCTTTGTGGTCGGTTACGAGGCTTTTCTCGGTCGTCCCTTTCAGTCCACAGCGGAGACCCTGACCGATGTCGAGATCTGCATGGCTTCGCATCAGGATATTCTCCAACAGATGGCCGATTGCCCGGACCTGGCCAAGGGGCTGGTGGCCTTTCTATGTCATCGGATTGAAGAACTGGAACGCAAGGCCTTGCATCTCGGCACTCTGTCGACCCGCCAGCGGCTGGCCGCCTATTTGCTGTCGATCGGCTCGAACGACGACGGTCCCAACCAGTATGCCGCCGATCAACCCCCTCTTACCCGGCAGGAGATAGCGGAGACATTGGGCATGGCTAAGGAGACCCTGATCCGGCTGTTGGCCAAGTTCGAGCAGCAACAGATGATCCGGCTCGACGGCGCGACTGTGGTGATCAAGGATCCAGCCCGGCTCAGACATGTGCTGTCGGCCACCCACTGACGTATGGCTTCGGGGCGCTTTGCTCCCTCAGACCAATCCTGGTACTCAACCCAGAGCGACAGCATCGGGTGAGTTCTTCACAACCCAACGGATCACTCCGAGACACTAAAACGCACCTGTCGCTACGCCACAGGTGGGGTACCGGAGTCGGTTTATGCTTGGTGCGCGGCAGACCTACTGGTCCGCCCGTCTTTGGGTCACTCAGGGCCTTGAGGCTCAAGGGGCAGACGAGGGGCGTCGGCCGCCCACACGGTCAAGCCGTGAGTTTGTGTGGCTAGTCTTGGTCCTGGAGAGCCAGCGCCATCGCTATGCTCTCCCGCTGGTACGGGAGCGGACCCAATTCGGCCAGATCGACATGCTGGAAACCCATGCGCTCATATAGGCGGTTGGCGGTGACCAAAAGTCGGCTCGTCGCCAGCACCACATGAGTGGCCTTGAGATGTTTGGCTTCCTCAATCGCAGTTTCGATCAACTTGCGACCGATCCCCAGACCCTGACATGATTTCGTGACGCCCAGCTTGGCCATTTCATACTTCTGGTCGGTGTGTTTGAGCAAGGCGCAGGTCCCCGACGACTTGGTCGCCAAGAAGAGCGAAGAACAGTTTTCCCCCCTGTCTGATGATGTGCTTCTGCGGGTTCCCCAGCACGATGCGGTCGTACGGCTCGACCTCGAAGAACTCCTCAAGCCATTCGTAATTCAATCGGCGGAAGTCGTCGTCGTACCGAACATCGTACGGGACAATACGAATCTCACTTTTCGCGGAACCGGTAACGCCGCTGTCTTTATCCACCACGGGTGCTCGATTGCTTCGGTCCGTTTTGTACCAAGTCTACAACAACCCGACTCTTTTTCAGTTTCCGAGGAAGTCGCGTCGTTTTTTTGATTGGGATTCAATCTTGTCGAGGCAATTCTGAATTGGTCTTCAAATAGTCCAGCCAGCCTTCCACACCGTACTGGCTCACCATCCTCATGACTCTATGCAGTCCTTCACCGTAGACGGGGTCGGGGTCTTTCAAGAGCCTGTCCAGAAGCTGCCGGGCTTCGCCCGAGGTGTCGTCCGATAGAATCGTATATGAGGCATACTGGCAACTCCCTTCGCTAAGTAGTTGCTCCTGATACTCGGGACCGTTTTGATACAGCCACACATGCATCAGCTCGTGTGCCGCAACTGACCGAAACATAGCGATGGGGAGACCATAGAGAATATGAACGTGGAAGTTCTTCAATGTGAATATGCGGGGAAACTCGGTCTGCTTCTCATACACGGTGACGCCCAGCCTGTCGCCCGGGTATCCTTCGGCGGCGTCGTTTAATTCACCCTGACTCGCCAGGTTTAGGCCGACCTTTCCTGTGATACGGATTCCCTTGGCGGCGAGCTGCTCCCGCAAATCCTCCATAATCAACTTGGCCCCATCAAGCTCCATTATGGCCGACGCACGGCATGTTGAGCAGGTCAACCGACCGTCAGGGTAGGGCTCACCGGCGGAACCAAGCTCGCTCGGCAGAAACCTCCCGCAACTGTTGCACTCAGAGACTTTTTCATGATGCTCGGCGCAGACGAAATTGCCGAAATCGTCATAGTAATGCTGTCCGCTGATGGCTTCGCCGCAGACAATACATCTGGCGGCGACATGGTCAAGGTAACAGGATGTATGGTAGACGGCTGAGTCATCGCCGATCCAGTCCCCCATGATAGGTTTGCCGCAATAGCCGCAGCGTTGTGTAATGTTCTCGGCGTAGCAGGTACTATCATAGTATCGGCCATCATGCTTGAAGTAGGTAGCGGGGATAATCGGCTTACCGCAGTGAGCGCACACAAAGTGGTTCTGATGATAAACCCGGCCTTCCGCTTCTACCCAGGCGGAGTTGCCGATCGGCTTCTTGCAGGTTTCGCAGAGACGCTCTCCGGCCGCACTTGACGCCGCCCAAATCAGTGTCAGCAAACCGAGGACAATCGCCGGGGTGAGCCGGGATAAAGTACGGTGATTCTTCATAATAACGTTACACACATAATTCGGCTGTTCGCGTCAATATAAGTCTGCGGCAATAGTCATGAAAGAAGATTCAGCTTCTTCGTCTGCCGGAGGCGACCCGACCTGCTATAGTTTGACAAATTCGCTAAATGTAGTATTCTTAGGCAGTACTGACGTCTGTTCTTACTTTGGCGACAGCCCTCACGGCCGAACGAGATCCGACGTATTGAGCAACTGTGTGCGAACAGCGAATTGAGAGGACGGTTTGGTATGGCGACATTTCCCAGTGTGACTAAAGGGTTAACAAGACAGTCGGCGTCTTCCGCTATGGCTATTCTGTTTACGTCGATCGGGCTGTGCCTGGCGGCAACCGCATCCGCACAGGCCGAAAAAGTAATGGAGGTCCGGCACACGGTCGAGTTCTCCCTTAACGATATCACCTTCGATCATCTCCAGGGTTACGACATAGTGCGACTCGGCGGCGGCGACTATGTTGCCGTGGAGGGGAAACCGATGCTGCCCGCGCGAGAGATCAGGATCGCGCTGCCGTCGGGTATGGCCGCTCGGACGGTCAGGATAGCGGCATCGTCGCTTCAGGAGATCGACGGAGAGTTTAATATCCTGCCGGCCCAGCCGCCGCTGCGAGTGGGGGAGGCGCTGGATGATATCATCTTCGCGCCACCTGACGCAGAAACCTATGCTTCCAGCCAACCGTATCCGTCCACACCGGTGGAGTTGGTCACGCAGATGGACCTGGCCGGCCAGGCTATGGCCGCCGTCAAAATCTGTCCCTTCGAGTACGTTGCCTCCGAGAAGAAGCTGCGGTACTACAGTTCGATCACTCTTGAGATCTCCGGCGTGGACGGCTATGTCTGCGGCGACTACCTGCCGCTGGATATTTCGGAGAAGGACCGCCGCACTTACGAAGTGACCGTGAAAAACATGGTCGTCAACGAAGACGCCGTAGCCCTGACCGGTTCACCGAACGGCGCGCAGAAAATGGCCCTGCCGTCACCCGGACCGTTCGCCCATGTCATCATCACCTCAGAAGGCAACGAACCGTACTGGTCGCCGCTGGTTGAGTGGCACACCAAGAAAGGGGTGCGCGACACAGTTATCACGACCACCTATATTTACGCCAACTACTCCGGCTCGGACAACCAGGACAAGTTGCGCAACTTCGTCATCGACGCTCACGACAACTGGGGCACGCTCTACTATCTCATCGGCGGCGAGGGGGGCACGGTGCCCTTCGAATACCGCAGCTATGACGGCGACAACATCCCCAGCGACCAGTACTACGGCGATTATGACAACGATTGGATCTACGAAGTCTACGTCGGCCGCGTCACCGCCGAAGGCAGCAGTCAGATCGACTGCTTCATCGCCAAAGTCCTCAAGTATGAAACCGATCCGCCCCTTGACGACTACGCGTTGAATGCCTGCCTGTTGGGCATGGACCTAACGCTGTCTTCCGAGCCACCCTATTACACGCTGACGGCCAGTGAGGACATGAAAGAGTCGATCGACAATTATTACATTCCGGCGCGGTTCAACGTCACCGAGGTCTACGACAGCGAACCGACCAACCACAAGAACGAATTTGTCGCCGCCCTCAACGCCGGCCAGAACTTAGTCAACCACAGCGACCATTCCGCCGCCACCGTGATGGGCACCGGTGATCGCAACCATTATTCCTATTTGACCGTCTCGAACGTCAACGGTCTGAACAACGACGGGCGGCCGTGCAACGTCTTCTCGCTGGGCTGCCACCCCAACGAGATGGACTACGCCGACTGCATCGCCGAGTACTTCGTGATCTACAACAACCTGCAGGCCGGTGTATCGTACACCGGGAACACCCGCTCCGGCTGGTTCTATGTGGGTGATCCGTACAGCCTCTCCGGCCTGCTCGATATGTACTGGTGGCGCGGCCTGCTGGTGTTCAATCAATATCGCCTGGGTGAGGCGCTGGCCTGGGCCAAGGATAACTGCCCCCATAACGCCAGTTGGTTCTACGTCCAATGGACGTTGAACCTTTTGGGTGAGCCGGAGATGCCGGTCTGGACCGACAGCATCAAGACGCTGGTCGTCGACCACCCGGCGACTTTCCCCACCAGCGGCACGACATTCGACGTCCATGTCGAAAACTCAGACGGCGATCCGGTGAACTTCGCTTACGCCTGTCTGTGGAAGGGTGACGAGATCTACGAAACCGGCTTCACCGACCCGCTGGGTGACGCCGGTCTGACGGTCGGTCCGGCCTCGCACGGAGAGATGTTCGTGACCGTCACGGCCCAGAACTGCGTGCCGTATCAGGGGACGGCCGAAGGCACCGGCAACCTCCCGCCGGTGGCGTCGTTCACATATAGCCCGCCCGCACCGTCCCGCCACGACAGCATCCTGTTCACCAGCACGTCCTACGACGAAGATGGTTCGATCTCGTCCTGGGACTGGGATTTCGGCGACGGTGATACGGCCTCCGGTGAGAACGTCAGCCACCAGTACGCCGCCTACGGCGAGTTCACGGCCACTCTTGTCGTCACGGACAACTTAAGCGCCGGCGACACGGTTCAGGCGGTGGTGTCGGTGACGGCAATATGCGGCGACGTCGACGACAGCGGCGGCGACCCCGACATCGCCGACCTCATCTACCTGGTCGACTATATGTTCAATGGCGGACCGGAGCCGCCCGTGCCGGCTGCGGCCGACGTCGACGGCACGCCCGGCCTTGAGATCGGCGATTTGGTTTATCTGGTGGACTTCATGTTCACCGACGGACCGGCCCTCGTCTGCCAGTAGGTATCCGGACCGGCTCTCCAATCGGCGTCGGCCGGAATCGTTGACGGGAGGGATTTGAGCGGAACGATTCGGCGCATCTGTCCGGAGCGGTCCGTCATAATCCCGCCTTTTCCGCCGGTGACCAATCGGTCAAAAAACTGGTGCGCTTCAAGTCCAGGTGGGGGACCGATGTGCTTCTCATAGCGTCGCCCTGAACGGAGTCGATGGGTGCGGGTGTCGAGCCGGGACGCCCGACACTACCAACATTTTCACTGGTGTTCTCGTCAGTTTCCCCTTACTTTTGACCAAATTCTTGAGGCCATAGTTGGTTTGAACCGTATTTGACAGAGCGCTGAATACGAAAGATTGCCGGAACCAAAGGACTTTCATAGAGACCCGATTAATCGCTTAGCGGTATATCCATGAGTCATTGTCATATAGTTGCTTACGTGCGCCGAGTCACTGGATTGATTGCCATCATGCTGCAAATCAGATTTTTTCACATTTCTTTACTTTTTTCAGTTTCTACTGCCAGGCTTTGGCAGGCTCAGTTTGTATGCTCAACTTGCTGCGGTGTTGGAGGTCGAAACCTGGGCTTGCTCTGAGCGCAGCCGAAGGATGGTTTCGACATCGAGAATTGCCGAGCAGGTGGCGGCAGACTGATTGAAATGAATTAGCTAACACCTCGTTATCGGATCGACCCGTTGGCCGTACATACGTAAAGGCCGAAATTCGGTGACCAGGAGGTTTGAGCGTTATGAATAGCGGCAAGAGCGATACCAGAGGATCTGATTTGAGAAGGTCAGTCTCCCTTCTGCTGTCGGTTCTGTTCTGTGTGGCGGTTTTCGCCCCACCGGCCGCGGCGCGAGGTTGGGACCCCTATAGCTGGCCGTTTCCCGAACAAGACCAAAGCGTTAAAGCGCCAAGCGGAGATGATGGGGGGTGGAACGATGGCCAACACAAGTCTGGCTCACCAGTCAAAGACCCATTGGGGTGTTGTGATATTCGACTGACGGCTCCGACGTTCTTCCTCTAACAAGAAGGAGTATTAGTTACCATGAATGCTTCTTCTACTAACCCTAAATGGAGGCTAGCATGCTTTCCAAAAGGAACAAGGGGATAGGAACGCTTACATTTCTTTGCATGACATGGATGTTGTGCAGTATCGCGTTCCCGCTTGTCCTAGAGGCAAGCATAGCCTCGGACCCGATTGTCAACGAGACAGTAAGTGACAAAATATCATTGATACTGTTTTCGTTGACCGAGGCAATAAACAATCCAACCGACCTCAACATTAAAGTGTTGTCGGTTGCTCTACCCCCCGAAAAGGAAACGAACCGGTTTCATCGCGCCTTTGACAACGTCTCACAGGACTCACGTGGATTGAATCCCAGGATAGAAATGAGTCTTTTGGGGTGGTCCAGAACCGACGGAGCCACTGTTCAGGTATCTTTCATGCTTGAGAATGTTACCGTGCTGGACACCATCAAAGTGGAGTTCAGTCCGGGACCGATCCGATTCGTTCCGGGGACTTGGAAACCGGAACTGGCTGAGCAGAGATACCAAGAAGAACACTGGAGCTACAAAGGACTCAGCCTTGAGTTTCTTAACTCCACCACCAACTGGGACTCTGTACAGGCTGCGACCCTGCCGGTGGAGGAACAGTATTGTCCGGTCATTTCGAACCTGGATGAGGTGCTTGATGGTATTGAGAGTCTTGTCCAGCGGTCAGAAGAGATGGCGCCTTTTGTGGACGGCATCCATCAGCCGGTGATTGAATCGAGAGGCGGCAGGTCTATGCAGAGCAACAACCTGTTTTGGCCACGTTCTCTGTACGGTTCGTACACTCGCTTCACAGAGGATGTGAGCCGTGCGGAGTTCAGCAACCACCTGATATTCAGCCGGATCTCAGCCATGTTCGGCATGGAGTACAACGATCCATGGGACTGGCTGGATCATCGCTTCATCCAGAGCGCAGACGCAGACTGGCACCGTTTGATCGGTTCCTCACAGAATCCGGGGAGACCGAGCGAGCTTCACTGGTTCAACGACATAGGATCGTATGGCGTAGGTGGTTTGGGCTTCAAGCACCCATGCGACATCTCGTATGTCAGCATGGAATGGTATGTCGTTGACCGGTACAATAACGTGGTCAAAGTGTACAACCTGAACTGGGACACCGGCGCACTTACGATGGAAGATGAGCTGGAGCCGTTCACGGATCCTGTTGACGCCGACGCCGCCAGGTTCCCCATGGGAGAGAACCCTCTAAACGATTACTGGGAAATCGCTGTCCTGGATCGTGGTGCGCGAAACATCACGATCTTCGATCTCTCGGGAAATCTTCAGAGGACCCTGCCGTCTTATTCCACTGATCCGACAGCGCTTTGCTTCCTGAACAACTACATCACCCACTACAAGATGCCCTATCTGTATGTCGTTGACAACGGCAACAAGCGAGTTCTGGGGATGAATACGAACGGGATGGGAAGCCCGAGCACGACAGCGCCAGGAACATTCCAGTCCAATTCATGGCTTTCATCAGTGTCATGTGACGCTTATGGAAACATATACGTTACTGACAAACAGAACTGTGTGGTGTATGTTCTCCGGAACCTGGAGCTCATCGCAACATTCGGTCTTGGACCTGGAACATCCGATGACGAGCTGTACTACCCAACCATGACCCATGTGGCCGAGGGCTGGGCGTATAGTGAAAGCGGCAGGAATGTTCCCATAGTCCGCGGCGACGTTCTCATCGCAGAGGTGTTTGACAACAGCACCGGCCTGCGGAGATTCGTCCTGGGTTTTGACATACTTGGACATGAACTGTCCTATTATCCCCAATACATGCCGGGGTATGGTGACCGGGTCAGGATTGATTGGGATGTCTCCAATACCACCAAATCCCGGCGGCGAGTCTGGGCTAATGGCGTCTTGTTGGACGAAATTTGGGACGAGGTCAACGTTCCCGGAGGCCATTACCACCAGTACTGGATGGGTGAGGATGACCCGGACTCAACGTACTATAAGTTCGAGATATATGTTGAGTCCAAGTACGATCCGGGTATCAACCATACCCTCTGTGACTCGATCTATGTTACGAGGTACGTAAATCCAGGACCTCATATCATAGTCGAGGAAACAGGTACAATCGACCTAACCGGCGAGATCCCGGATTGGTGCGGCGTCCATGGCAATGACACCGGAAAGGCGTGGATGGTCTATATCAATGCCTATGACAACTGGAACGACTCTAACCTCACTTTCTACTGGGAGGGTTCGAGTTATATGTTCTTCGCGGAGGACACCACGTTCGATTCCACCTGGTCGTATTTCGTCAATGATCAGGATAGCATGTTCTTCAAGATGTTTGGCGCTCCCTGGGATGTCCCCAGTGGTGGCCAGTATAGGAGCATGTTCTTTCTCATGATTACTGATGAGCCATATGAACCGAGCAAAGGCTATTGGGAATACAACTGGCTCGATACACTGTACATATACGATTGGTTCTACCGTCTGTCTTGTCAGATGCCGTGTACCGACGACTGCCCGAAACCCGATCACGGATGTCCCATGCTCTATGTGGTCATGGACGGGGAACGTCAATTCATCAACAACCTGCTGCCTCAGGCTGCTGGGGGAACCCGCGACGGAACTGATTACTACGTCATTGACATTCCAGATGAAGGAACCGTCAGTTTTGTGATCAGTGAGAATGAAAACGAGATCACACGCTTCGACCAGTTGGGTGTGGAGGTCCTGGACGTTCAATGGGGAATGGATCTTATTCTCACTGACAGAGAGAGGTTCTGTACCTCAACAGGTTTCCTGATTCCGCCCATCACCGCGATTACTGATGACGGCGAGGACATCACTCGCCTTCTGTCAGAGAAGGATCAACTATCGTACGTTGCTAGAGATCCGGGTCACATCGATCTGGAATACAGAGTAGGCGGTGACGACATCGCTCTGCTAGGACCAACTCCTCCGACAAAGGCCTTCAAGAAGCTGGCGCCTGGTGCGTCCAACATCATCACACTCTCCGCACAGGTTGACGGCGAATATGTGGTCGTCCAGAATATCTATGCCAGAATGACTGACACCAAGGTTGATCTGGTAGAGATGGGTGACTATGTCGGCATTGACGGGATTCTTCGGTTGCGCCTGGAATGGACGCAGGAAATATCAATCGATCAGCTTCCGTATACCCAGTACGAAACTGTTAGTGTTCCGGTCACCAAACCGGAACTGGTTTCTGCGTTCAATGCCATCAAAGGCGATATAACCGGCCTTGTGCATGAGGTTGACGGCAGCTATGCCGTCCTGAATCCCGGCGAGGAGATAACGCTGGTGTATGAAGCCACTCCGGCGGCGCCTCTCACCAATAAATTCGCTGTCTTCAAGGCGGTCGGCCGTTACAGCAACATCACTCCGGATGATGTTATCCTGCCGGATAGATTCGAGTTCTCTCAGTATCCGAACCCCTTCAACCCAACCACAACCTTCAGTTTTAGCCTTCCGAAGGCTGAGCACGTAAAGATCACGGTATATAACATCCTCGGTCAGGAGGTTACGACACTGGTTGACAGGGTTTGTGAGGCAAGTAATCACACGATCGAATGGAACGGCAGAAGCGGCAATAACGTCAGAATCGCAAGCGGGGTTTACTTCGCCAGATTCTCTGCCGGCGAGTTCAACTCGACCAAGAAAGTGATGGTGCTGAAATGAAGACGTCTCTAATCCTATTGCTGATTCCTGTCCTTTGTCTCTTCGGTTGCTCGAATGACACGAGCGAGCAGGAAGGCGCACCGAATGTAGAGCAGGACATCGGTTCGATGGCGGATGACTGTTGCGGCGCCATCTACTATGAGTGGGTCGATGGAACAGCACCGGCCGGAGGAACACACCTTTGGCTTGCCCTTGAGTATCAGGGTCAGGCTGTTGCCTACGGAGATCCGGTGTTTGTTGAGGGCTCGTATGACACAGTCCTCCGGGTGAGTAGCGGCTATCTTGACGGGTTGCCTGACAACCTCTTGTTCAAGAGGGTATACTCAACCCCTGACGCCCGTGATGTCGGCAACACTTCGAAATCAATCATTGCACGGGAGGCATTTCCCGTCGAAGCTGATATCGGAAGCAAGGGTAACTGTACTGCATGTTGCACCAAGGGTTTGCGTAGGTACTATGCCCGTGCAATCCTGGACAGAGGTAATCTGGTCGGTGCAAAAGCCAAAATAGAGACCTGCTGGGGGCAGCTCTGTCCGGCTGATACTGTAGAGTCACAGTCCGGCGCCTGGGTGGGCCTTCAGCAACACAGGCCTCCTGCTCAGAGAACCAACTTCGTTCAGGCAGGATACATGCACAAGAGGTGGTCATCGACTAACATAGACACTGAACCGTTCCGGGCTTGCCGGAGACAGAATTATGTGAGAGATTACTGTCATGGCAAGACAAAGCAGGTATTCACCGGAGGTCCGGGAACGGGCCGTGCGGATGGTTGAAGAGCATCGCGAGGA
>Ga0214473_10001604_pt1 | contig 29423 bp, 33 predicted proteins | sample RVTome_7_FD_203509 | JGI IMG/M metagenome (GOLD analysis project Ga0214473, IMG submission 203509) | Soil microbial communities from uranium-contaminated site in the Upper Colorado River Basin, Wyoming, United States - RVT98D197 | ecosystem: Environmental > Terrestrial > Soil > Contaminated >...
ACAATCTTCCCTTCCCTTCTCACACCACCAAGCTTGCCTTCGGCCTGCGCTTGGAGGATTGAGAACTTCCCGTATACCTTATTAGCTATTAAGAATATTTATTAAAACTCCTGATTGAAAGTCGAAAAAGAATTTTTAAAAGAGAAGAAGTTATGGAAAAAATCTGGGGCAATGAAGAATATCCGAGCGACTGGGCACTGGATAAATTAATATCCCGTCTAAGGGAAAAACTAGGAGATTCCGGTCAAAACTTTGTTAAAACAATGCGTGGATCAGGAATTACATTAAACCAATAGTTTCATTTATCTAAAAAGAACAATCGGCCAGCTCCAAAGAAGATGAAGAATAACAGAAGAAGCTATGTTTTTGGTTCTTGCAAAGACAAAAGCAGAACCCACCCCGAATATTCCCACTAAAATCAAATATAAAAATGAATTCACTAAATTGAGATTAAAAACAAAAATTGCAATCGGCGCATGGACGATGGTCCATATAAAACTGGTAATGAGATTTGCCTTCCATTCGTCCCCTTCTGCTTTCAATATCCGAGTGAAAAGATAGCCTCTGAAAGTTATTTCCTCAACAAATGCCGTCACAAACGAAAGAAAAAAACCAATCCAAATTGAATACCCCCCAATATTTGATGCAAAGTGAATCCCTCCGTATTTCAAAACGTGTACCAGAATTCCCTCGGTTGCAAATCCGACTCCCAGTGCAAAAGAAAGATAGATTGAGTGAAATAATTTTTTAGTGGTGACGCCGAGAGACGATATGTTCGCCTTCTCTTTTTTAAGGAGATAGACGATTGGAAGAAGCCACAAAACTGGCTTTATCAGAAGTTCATCGGCTACTTCGGAAAACGGAGATAAAAAGCGGTATGCTCCCCAAATCAAAAACAGGTAAGCGGAAAAAATAAATGCATACCTAACTGTTAGATCTTTCTTAGACATGAATTAATAATTCGTGGCTAACACGCCTGAAAGTCAAGTTTTGAACAGGTTCTATCTGTCTAACTTACATTCTTTAAATGCAAAATCCATGGCAGAAAGGATCTTAGAAACTAGACTCTTTGCCTCCTCAAAGTCAATTGCATTGCGCTCGTTTGGAAACCAATGAAAAAGAAGATTTCTGCCGCTCTTCCACGCATCCCACAATGCATCAGGAAGATCCTTGCCCTGACAAAATGAAACCAACTTATCATAAACCGATTCCTCTCTAAATCGTTTCTCAAGATTGGGATTAAGCGCTTTCCCGATTCTAAAGCGTTTCCCTGAAAATTCTTCTTCGGTAATAAAGCCTAAGTCCTTAAAAAGTGTTTTTAAAAATCCTTCGTACGCCTTGGCTGCAGGAAAAACGATAAATGCATAGTCGTGAAATTTTTTGCCATTTGCCATAGAATCAGAAACAACTTCGGGACTATCGGGTAAACTCCCCTTCTCGAAAATATCCACTAAAAGAAGAGACTGCTTAAGAAGTTCTTGCAGATCCTCATGAATATAACCCCACCAGGACCTGTTTTCCAAATTATTGTTCATCTTATGTTACTAATTCATTTAATGGTAACAAAATAATGGACACTTCGCCATTTACAGATGTCGCACATTGATTTTGGGCTAAAAATAGTGTGACATATGCTACAGAAATCACATTTTTAATCTGATTTCAAATGTGATTTCTTTATACTTTTAAAGCACTAGAAGGTATAATTGAGGACATGATAAAAAGAAAAAGACGCGGGCAAAAATTAAGAGTTAACCCATCCCAGATTAAAAGAACAAAAAAACTTCGAAAGTTAAAATCTTATCCTCAAAAATTAAGGGAGAGAGTTGCCGAACTATTTAATCACCAAAAAAAATATAAGTTGATGATAATAGGAATTTTATCGGTGGCATCTATTATATTTATCACTTGGTTATTCTGGGAAATACCAATGCCCACCCGGCTTTCCTCAAACCAAGTTCCGGTTTCGACAAAACTTTTTGATAGGAATGGAAAACTCATATTTGAAATATATGCCGACCAAAGAAGAACCCCTATCGAACTTAAAGATCTCCCTGACTATGTTTGGCAAACGACTATAGCAATCGAAGATAAAGATTTCTATAAACATCACGGATTTTCTTTTACAGGTATTGCAAGGGCCGCTTTCAATACTGTCTTTAAAAGAAAACTGCAGGGAGGTTCTACCTTAACTCAACAGCTTATCAAAAACGCACTTTTGACTCCTGAAAGAACAGTCAAAAGAAAAATCAGAGAAATTACACTCACTGGTTTTACCGAAATTATTTACTCTAAAGATAAGATCTTAGAACTTTATTTAAATCAGATTCCTTACGGAGGAACCGCTTATGGAATCGGGGCAGCCAGCGAGGTTTATTTCGGAAAGGAAGCAAAAGACTTAAGTCTTGCAGAAGCGTCTTTTTTGGCAGGGTTGCCAGCAGCACCCTCTCGTTATTCGCCTTACGGAGCACATCCTGAGTTGGCAAAAGGTAGACAAGAAACAGTACTTAGGCGAATGGTTGAAGATGAATATACCAGTCAAGAAGACGCAGACAAGGCCGCTTCGGAGGAACTGAAATTCGCCGAACCTGCCCGTCTTACTGCACCCCATTTTGCTCTTTGGGTCAAAGAACAACTCGCTGAAAAATACGGAGAATCGGTAGTTGAAAAAGGCGGACTTCGGGTAACGACAACTCTAGACTTGGACTTGCAAAAGGATGCTGAAGAAGCGGTAGCAACCGAGGTTGCGAAACTAAAAAAATTAAACGTTAAAAACGGAGCAGCTCTTGTCACCCGGCCAAAAACAGGAGAGATATTGGCAATGGTCGGATCAAAAGATTATCTTGCCGAGGACGAAGACGGAAAAGTAAACATCATCTTTGCCAATCGACAACCCGGGTCTTCAATCAAACCTCTAAATTACTCCTTAGCATTAAGAGATAAAAAAATTACCCCCTCTACCCCCTTAGCCGATGTGCCCACATGCTTTTCTGTTTTCGGTCAACCTTCCTATTGCCCGAAAAATTACGACGGATCTTTTCATGGAGCCGTACAAGCAAGATTCGCACTGGGCAATTCTTACAACATTCCCGCGGTCAGAGTTTTAGCCCTAAACGGAATTGAAAATTTTGTCGAATTTGCAAGGAATATGGGAATAACTACTTTTATTGATCCCAAAAACTACGGGCTATCTCTAACTTTGGGAGGAGGAGAAGTAAGACCATTTGATATGGCCGCAGCTTTCGGAGTTTTTGCAAATGAAGGAATTAAGATTGAACCCATCTCGATTCTGAAAATTACCGACTGGAAAGGAAAAGTCCTTGAAGAGAAAAACCTAAACGAGGTCGAAGGTGATCGGGTTTTGACTCCTGACGTAACATTTCTTATTTCCCATATTCTTCACGACAACAACGCCCGCTCTAGCGCTTTCGGCGGAAGTTCATATCTTAATGTCCGCGGTCATCCCGAAGTGTCTGTCAAAACAGGTACAACAAATGATAGACGTGACAATTGGACGATAGGCTATACGAAATACGCACTAGTTGTTACCTGGGTGGGAAATAACGATAATTCTCCTATGAGCGGAGCAGTATCCGGAGTATCCGGAGCATCACCTATTTGGAATAGAATTATGAAAGATGCCTTAGATAAGACGGAAAAAGGATTTTACAATAAAGACGACGAGGGACACGCTTGGCCAAAGCAGCCGGACGGAGTAATAGGAGCCAATGTCTGTGCAACAAACGGAAACCTCCCCGGAAATCCCGACGCACCAGATTGTCCAACAAGATTTGAGTATTTCTTAAAAGATAAAGTCGGGGCAGGAATAGAGACTGGTTCAAAAGATATTCAAATCGATAAAACCACCGGGGCTTTAGCTTATCCCGAACTTCCCCCTGAGTTTGTCGAAACTCAAAATAGGCCGTTTTTGCTTGATCCCCTTGGCACACTCGTATGCCTTGATTGTCCTATTGCTTCAAGTTCTGCAAAATTAAATTACCCTTGATTGCTTGCCCCGTTAAAATCGCAGCACGAGACGTGTACGAATCGAGTCTGACTCGATGAATAATACTGACCGCGCCCGCCAAAGCTGAGCTTAAGGCGATGCGGGCGGGAAAGTCGAGTGCTAAGATTATACGAGGCCCTATTGCATCCCAATCAGCAACGATAAAATATCCCGCCAACTCTTTTCCTTAGTAAACCTTTTTTTCAAGAGGTAGAAATTGGTGTAATATAAACTTAGTGGACAAGCAAAAATCAACTTCTGATTCCGGCGAAGGCAAACTCGAAATTCCTATGTCGTCCGGAAAGACAAAAACGTCGGTCACTATAGAAACTACCCCAACAGAAATCAAAAAATATAAAAATAGACTTCGAAGGTCACAAATTTTGTTGGGGTTGGGACTCATTCTTTTAGTTTTACTAACAGTTACAACCGTTGGCTTCTTGGCTAATCAAATCAAAAAATTAAAACAAAAAGCACAGCGACCCACATCCTATCAAGAATGTACCGAAGCCCCTGGCAGCAAAGTTCAAGAAACCTACCCTGCAATTTGCGCAACCAAAGACGGCGTACGTTTCGTTCAACCGCTTTCAGAAGAAGAACAGAAAAAATTAAAGCCACCAGAAGAAACTGAAAATTGGAAAGCATACACAAACCAGGAATTTTCCTTTAAGTACCCATCAACATGGTCAGACGCTAAAACTAACACTCTCTCTACAGGAACTACTGTAATTGTTAATGACGGTAGGGAAAGTGATTATCAAATTTCAACAAGATTGGAGATAACCAGCGGTTCATACTACAATCAAGACCTTCAAAGAGAAATGACCTTAGACGAATTAATAGAAAATCGAGAATTTTCAGCGGGAGAAGATTTAACTTCAGATAAAATCGAATTGGGCAATTATAAAGGTTTTCGTTATACATACTACGGCCATGGGGTTGGTTATTACATAACAAGCGTAGTTCTTACTAGGCCAGAAGCTCCAACTCACATTCTAGTTATTGTTTATAGGCATGATAGCGCTCCGGAATATAAATCAGAAATGCCGAAGACTCTTGACCAAATCCTCTCCACTTTTAAATTCCTTGAAACTAGTAAATCCGATAGTAAGGTTAACTGGAAAACTTTTAATCACAGCGTAATTATAGCTAGTAAGCAAAACTATCTTAAAAGTTTTAAGCTCTACTATCCAAGCTCCTGGAATTTGGAAATCCAAGGAGAAGATGAAGAATATGTTAATTTAAAAATCTCCTATGGAAAATCTTGGCTCGACATAAGACAGGGTTCAGGCTCTGTAGGTTGGTGCCTTTATCCGGAAAATAAAGGCGATCTAAACGCACCTGCATTTTCTTCTTTTTATACCGATTATTTTGAATTTAAAAAAAATGACGATATAGTTTGGAGACTAACCAAAGTTGATACAACAAAAGAAAAGTATATATTGTGCGAAAAAGGCAACACCGACCGTAATAAAAAATACTTCCATCAAGACACAAGTATTGGATATATTCCAATTTATATTTCTGAATCGGACACTGGCGCTTTTGAACTAATGAAAGAGGTTATACAACGTATTAAAATTATCTAGTAGTAATTGTGAATAAAAATCAGAAAGGAATTATTCACTTTCTTTTACTAATTGCTATTGCAACGGTTGTATTTGTTGGAATTGGATATTATGCATACAAAAACGGGCAGATAAGCTTAACTCCTTCTAAAAACCAAGAGACTATTTCCCCCACTCCAACTATTAACTTGGATGAAACTGAAAATTTATCCCGTGATGAAGTTTTACGGGATTGGAAAATCTTCATCAGTAACTACACTTCCCTTAGCTTCAAACATCCCGACAACTGGATAGTCAAAGAACAACCACAAGCATGTACTGGGGGAGAATTCGACGTCTCATGCACATCATACGGTCTAACCGCCAGTAGGGGTCAGACAATCGGCATTTCCTTTACAGCAAGTTATGAAACCTCATCTAAAAATCTGTCCGAATATATTGATCTTTACCGAGCCCAATGGTCAGGTCGGTGGCAACGGGAAACGACAAGCGTCATTCCTTCTCAGATTCAAGTTGCTGGGTTAGAAGCGATGAAATTTGACATTCTTTGGAAACAAGTGGCAGAGCTTCCACCTCACTTCACATCAGATGTTTTCATTAAGACAAACAGCCAAACCTTATGGAGTATTAATTTCACAACCCCCACAGATTCATATCCGGAGACTCTCAACGAGTTTAATCAAATCCTCTCCACTTTTAAATTCTTTGAAAGGATACACCCAGAATGGAATATACATGTCAACGAAGAATTCAATTTTTATTTCGAGTACCCTAAAGATTGGGAATTTACTGAAGATTACCATCACCAAAGAGGGTTATCAAAATACTCTGATTTACTGTTCGTTAGTATAAAACCCAAAACAATGCAAGAAGATTCGTTTTGGCTAATCCGCATAATTGACGATATGGATGTTGAAGAAACTATCCAAGAACCTCTCAAGAAAACTAGTTGGGACTACGAGCATCCTGAACAAAAAACTGAATTGATATCAATTAAGGATATCACTTTTTCAAATTTACCGGCAAAAATGGTTATTTATCGTTACTCCTCAACAAACACAGTCACAGGCGAAATGAAAATTAGAGACACCAGCAATGTAATTTTTGAAAAAGATAGGTATGTGTATGTACTTCCACAAATAAGTAAAAATCACTCTACCGTTGACCAAATTCTCTCCACTTTTAAATTCCTGAAGTAAAAAAGTGCTAATATAAATTTAGTGAATAAAAACAGTAAAGGATTTATACATCTTTTCCTTCTATTCGCCTTTGCTTTAATAATAATTACTGGCATCGGATATTATGCATACAAAAACGGACAAATAAAATTAACTTCTCAGAAGGACATTTCCCCCACTCCGACTACACCAGAGCAAAAGGAAGAGGAAGCTGGACAAAAAACCGGATATACCGGGACAGACCCTTCAAAACAGAAATTTATTTTGGATTTGCCGGAGGGCTGCACAGAAAAAAGACAGGAAAGTGGTGGGGATATGACTGTCCAGATAACATGCATCACAGATAACTTTACTCTATTAATAGACCCTCAAGCAGCGGGGCGCGGGATTTATTGGCAGGGAGATATAATTGAGGGAAAGGTTGATGTCGGTAGTTATGTTATTGACCATGCAACCTACATATCGAATGAAAATACTCCAGATCTGCAGACATTTTCCCACTATAGCTTAACCGGCATCAAAAATGGTATCGATAATGATTATCAAATAGAAATAGTTTACGACAAATATTCCGAACAGGCCCGAGAATATGCCGATCAAATCCTCTCCACTTTTAAATTTTTAGCACGGGAATAGAAAGTGGGTTTTGTTGAAGTTTGCGAAGATAGTCCTATGTACACGCCTTGAGGTAAACTAAAATATATGGTTAATAACGGTTCAAAAAACTCAACGTCCTTCTTAAAAGTTAAACAAAATATCAGTCTTTCAAATATTTTACATAAATTATGGTTAGAGTCTTTGGTTTTCCGCGCTGCTATCTTTGTCGTTGCGGTCTCATTGTTTCTCTTCTTTATAGGCACCATTACAATACTCAAAAGTCTTCAGACTCCTGTAACCGTCTCAATCCCAGACCCAAATACATCTGAAAACAAACTTTCGGATATTAATTTGGCAAATTGGAAAACATATACAAATAGTTTATATGGTCTTTCTTTTAAATATCCATCCACTTGGAAACTTACAGAAAAAGCAGGGCAACAAGAAGGAGAAGTAACATATAACACTACAGTTGAATTAACAAACAAAGACTCGCTTATTACAATGTATTTAAACATGAATGGTATAGGAGGTCTACCTCAAACTCACGAGGGGGAAAGTTATATTTTAGATGGCAACAATTTGTATAAATTCAGAAAATACTTTAGCTATAACGGTACAAAACAGGTTGGAATATCAAATTCACTAACAACTCTGGGGGTTTTTGAATTAAACGGAATTACTTATTCAATCACCCTAACCTACCCAGCAACTTATGAAAATTCAAGCGAAAAAGCTGTTTTAAAAGAGTTTGACCAAATCCTCTCCACTTTTAAATTTTTAGATTGACTATTTAGCTAATTTCTTAAATTCTTCTACTGAAATATTCGCATCGCGGATGAGTTTTCTTAGTAAACCCCTGCCTAAAACTTTATGGTTTGGAATTGAAAGTGGCTTTCTGAAAGAGTCTGGGTGCCTGAATCTTATGTGACTTCCCCGTTGACGAATCTCTAAATAACCTAATTTCTTGAAAGCACGAATAGCTTTATTAACTGAAACAACGGGTAATTTAGACATTGAGGGTCATTTTTACCGAATGAAATCCCACGAACTCAGACTGATAATTTTTAAGAGTTTCTTTATTTTCCTCCTCCTCGAGAACTAATTCAATAACCTCTTCAATGTTTTTCAACGCCTCATCTAAAGTTTTCCCCTGGGTGTAGCAACCACTAAAAATTGGGCACTCAACAACATAAAAACCATCCTCATCTTTTTCTATATAGATGGGGAGGCTGTAAAGTTTACTTTTTGTAGTAATTTTCTTGGCCATGTTGGGATTAATATTAACAAAAAAGTGCAGAAAAATAAACTACCAGGATGTAAGATGAATTAGTGAATAAAAACAATAAAGGTTTTGCTCATCTTTTTATTCTAGTAGTTCTTGCTTTAGTAATTTTTGGAGGAATCGGATATTATGCATATAAAAATGGGCAGCTAAAATTGATTCCTTCTGAAAACCAAGCGATTGTTTCCCCTACTCCGACTACAGGTGTCGATGAAACTGAAAACTGGAAAACATACACAAATGAGGAAGTAGGATTTGAATTTAAATATCCGTCTAATTGGCAAGTCGTTCTTCCTACAAACACCTCCTTTACCATATCTAATTTATACTTTGACCCGGCGCTAGACGGCACCACTCCACTCCCCAACCAAGTTTTTCTAAAATTTAACCTGACTCACGCTTCTCTAGAAAACTACTCTTCCGAAAAACACGAATATGTTTCTACGGAGGGAGTCATGGTAATTGAACAGGGAAGATACATAAATTCTTCTGAATCTTTAGGTATCATCTCTTTATATCGTTCTAACGATCCTAATATACCGATATACGAAAGGACAATTTCTCAAATCCTCTCCACTTTTAAGTTCTTAGAATTTACGGTCAGCAAACCTTGCGAATTTGAATCATTCCCCACCTATATAGAAGGCAAGTTGTCAAGCTGCAATCCTATAGACAAGATCTCTATATTCGGCTGGATGAAATATAAAATATATGATAATCAGCAGGACTACGGTATTACTTTTAAATACCCAGAAAGTTTCATTATTAAAGATTCTTCACAAGATCCAGAACATCTATCCGTAGAACTAGATAGCGAGGGCGGTATTGAGAAAAATTCTCCTATTATTAGTTTAGTCACAATGAAAACAAATCAGAAATTCACGGACTGGCTCAAAAACACTTATGATAACGAGTGTCCCGAGTCTTTCGAATCTTGCTGTCCTTTAATAAACGGTCCGGAAAGAAATTATTACCAGTTTGAAGGTATCAACCGACATTTCGCTGGAATAGACACTTATTCCGAAAGGAATGGTATTGTAGTACACATAGGAATGGGTTCAAGAAAAGCCAATGAGCCTTTCAGTCAAGACGAACTTCAGTTATATAACCAAATTATTTATTCCTTTGGATATTATGGGCCATAAATTGAAGGTTACAAGAAAATTTAGAACAAAAAATGTAGTAGAACTTAAATTTTGTATGCAAGATAAAACATTTTAGTTATAATGAATTACCATGAACGATATACAACCTGAAAGCGCCGAGAGTCTTGCTAAAGAAAATACGGAAAGTAGTGTAAATCAAGAAACTACAACTCAAGGTCAACAAGTAACTCAACCTAAAATAGGCAAGCTTTCAGAAGAGGAAGAGTATAAGTTTCTTAAAAAACCCTTCCCCATTAAACTCGTCATAGTTGGATCTATTATCTCACTCGGTTTAATTGGGCTTACGATATACGCTCTTATATTACCGAAGGTTAGACAAAGACCGAAAGATTTCAATCCTACACCAGTTCAACCGGAAGCAAACGTACCGTTCAATCCCGACGCTACCTATAACTGGAAGGTATATCAATCGAAAGTGTCATCTTTTGAATTTAAATACCCAAATAGTTGGTCTTTACAGGAAGCTCCGCTTCAACTTATGAATACCGATGGATCTTTGGTTATTGCAATTACACAAGCTGATTCAAATGTTTTGCAAACCGAATATTGCGGCCAACACCTTGAACAAAAGCCTCGCTGTCTACAAGTGCAAACTAAAAATGCTCTGGCAGTACTAGATACGCAAACTCTTCCCGGGAAAAAGGAAACGGCCGTTATTATTCCTTCAAAGGGCTCTTTGTTAAAAGTAACCCTAGAGACAAGCGCAAGAGCCTCAACAACAAAAATCATTTCCGATGACGAGAAAAGTTTATTTTTCTCATTCATTACTACATTTAAATTTACCCAATAATCTTTCGGTACCTTCAAGAAAATTGATCTTAATAAGTGCTGCTTTATTTGCTAAAATATAGGGTAAGGTGACTAACCACCCACAAGATCAAATTGATGAAAACCTTGCCCCTAAATTAATAAGAAGAAGCCTCAGGCTCACCTCGAGGCTACTTATTGTTGTCGGTAAACCTTTTTATTTTATCTTTCTTCTTTCGCTTATTGGTTGCCTTCGCCTTATTAACATTACAGGACGATTTCTGAAACTAAAATTCCATCAAATTAATATTAAAGTTCCAAAAAGAAAATTAGCTAAAAGAGGAATTATTTTTTCGTCAAAATGGCATAAAATAAGGTCGTCTTTCTTCTCCCGTATAGAAAACGTAAAAGTTACTTCTTCTGAAACTGCAAAAAAAACTGGCGAGTTTTTTTGGAAAACACAAGTATTCTTTTTAGCTGTCGAAAAACTTTTCTATAAATTTACAAACTTTGCTAAATCAAAAACTCCTAAACCTCACTTCCCTAAACGTGTCCTTCTACCCAAAATTTATATTCCGAGATTTAAATTTTTTATTATCCTTTTTACTTCACTACTACTATTCGGTTTCGTTGTAGGAATATTTTTCTGGACAATAATTTTTGAAGATCTTCCCTCACCCCAGAACCTGATAACAAGACAGGTAGATGTTTCGACAAAGATATACGACCGAAACGGTACTGTTCTTTATACCATTTACAAAGACAAAAATAGGACTCCCCTAAAGCTAGAAGAAATCCCTCTTCAGGTCAGGCTTGCAACTCTTGCAATCGAGGACGCAGAATTCTACTCACACCCTGGATTTTCAATAAGAGGCATAATCCGGGCAATAATAAGAAATATTAAAAGGGGCGAGTTGACAGGCGGTTCCACCATAACCCAACAACTTGTCAAAAACGCCCTTCTTTCGCCCGAAAAAACTCTGGAGAGAAAGGCCCGGGAGATCGTTTTGGCATTCCAAGTAGAACACGCCTTCTCAAAAGACCAAATACTGGAAATGTATTTGAATGAATCTTCTTACGGAGGAACGGCATACGGAATTCAGGAGGCCACAAGAATGTATTTCGGAAAAGACGTATCCAAACTGACACTTGGTGAGGCAGCACTTCTTGCAGGACTTCCTAAAAGCCCGACCCTATATTCTCCTTTTGGTGCAAATCCCGATCTCGCTTTTACCCGCCAAAAAGAAGTCTTACATCTCATGGGAGTTAACGGTTTCATAACAGAAGAGCAAGGAAGAGAAGCCGAACAAGAAGAGATTCGCTTTACCGAAAACACTGTTGATATCAAGGCTCCTCATTTCGTCATGTATACACGGGGTGAGATTGAAAATAAATATGGTAAAGAGGTCGTAGAAAAAGGAGGACTGGAAGTAATAACGACACTTGATTACCAAATCCAAAAACTTGCAGAAAAAGCTATAAAAGAGGAGATTGAAAAACTCGTTAAATTAAACGTTACGAACGCTGCGGCTGTGGTTTTAAACCCCCAAACTGGTGAAATATTGGCAATGGTAGGTTCATATGATTATTTTGATATCGACCACGACGGTAATGTGAACGTAACCACATCGCTTAGGCAACCCGGCTCATCAATTAAAGTTATCAATTATGCATATGCTCTGTCTCACGACTACACTCCTGCAACAATAATTAAAGACGCGCCGGTTACTTTCTTAGTTGACGGACAACCACCCTATACTCCCAAAAATTATGAGGGAGGATTTAGGGGAAATTTGACTTTAAGAAGTGCATTCGCCGAGTCACGAAATATTCCCGCCGTGAGAGTACTCGCTTCCTATGGAGTAAAAAATATGATGGAAATGGGACAAAAAATGGGTATAACTTCCTGGAATGACCCCGCTAAATTTGGGTTATCGTTGACGCTCGGCGGAGGTGATGTAAGACTTATAGATTTGGCACGCGTCTATGCAACAGTCGCTAATTACGGAAAAAGGCCAAATTTAGTTTCAACTCTTAAAGTAACCAACTATAAGGGAAAGGTGTTGGACGAGTTCGCATGTAAAGGTGGATTTCAAGAAGATCAATTAGCGTCCTCATTTAATGATGTTTCAGCTGCAACCGAATCTTCCTTAAAAAATTCCGAGGATAATAAATCTAATTGCGGCGACGAACAGGTTCTTGATCCCAGAGTTGCTTTTATAATCACCGATATCCTGAAGGACAATAATGCCCGCGCTCCTTCATTCGGTACAACCTCAATGCTTGTAATTCCAAACCACAAAGAAGTAGCTGTCAAAACCGGGACAAGTAATGATCTTAGGGATAATTTGACGATCGGTTATAACCAAAAATATTTGGTTGCAGTTTGGGTTGGAAATAACGACAACACCCCGATGGCACGGGTTGCATCAGGCGTAACCGGAGCGTCTCCTATTTTTAATAAAATAATGGGGTCTCTTTTGGCACAAGAACCCAATCACGACTGGCCGACACCCAAAGGTTTAGTTCAGCTTCCGATTTGTTACCGTACAGGAACGCTCGCTTGTGAAGGGTGTCCGGTTAAGATGGAGTGGTTTTTGGAAGAAAATGCGCCACAAAAAGCATGCAGTCCTGATTTATTTGCGAAAGAAGAACCGGATAATGGAACGGCGAATGAACCTACAATAACTCCGACTCCACAGCTGCCTGAAAGAATCGAATTTAACGAAAATAATTTAATAAAAAATCTAATCGAAAAAAGGGAAAAGAAGAAGACTACTCCTAATTAAGCCCTATCTCATATACTATCCTTGATAGTTCCGGTAAAATTTCATCTGCCTCCCTCTCGATAACTCCCTTACTCATAATTACGACAATGAAAGGTTTGTCGGTAAATACGATACCTGCATCATTTACAACGTGCACTTCACGCCCATATTTATGTGCAACCCGGACACCTTCCGGAATACCGGCTACTAACCAGTTTTCGTAAACCGTACCTGTCAAATCATCTAATATTTCATCACGATTTACCTTAGAAACAATATTTCCTTTCCATAACCCTTCAAAGAAAATCCCAATATCGCGAGGAGTAGTTTCGTTATTATCAAGTGAAGTATGAGTCATTCCTATTTTTTTAATAACTTCGTTTATCTTCTCGTCTCCCAAGAATTTTCGGCAGACATTAAAAGCGGTATTGTCCGATTGCTTTCCCATCAGGTTAATTAGATTCCGATAGGTTATTTCGTAACCAGCAGGTTTCAAATAAAGACTACCTGCTCCTGATATTTTATCTGAATTCTTCAGGCTATATTTGGAATCAAGATCTAAATTTCCCTTCTCAGCCTCCATATACATAGCGGCAATAATCGGAAGCTTAATAAGAGAGGCCGCCTGAAAAGTTTCGTTCTCATTTACTCCATAAGAATAACCACTCTCAAGTTTGATGACAGAAAGTCCGTAAACACCCGACAACTCTCGCGTTCTTTCCCTAAACGCTGAAGTTATTCTTTCAGCTTCTTGTTTATCTTTACCGGATTCTTTATTTCCTTCTAAAATTATTGTTTCTTCTCCAAAAAAAGGAAGGTTAAGCTGGGGAACTTTGAGCCGGGGTAATCCCGGAAGTTTCCACGCTCTGGCTGACAAAGAAAGGAAGGTCGATGTTCCTGCCGTCAAAATAATAATAATCAAAACCAGTATTCTTTCTTTTTTCCCCCAGGGCTTTGGCGGCTCTTTTCTCTTCTTTCGATTCTCGCTCTTTAAATCTTTAAAGGCTTCACTTTTAGGGCGCCTCCTAACGACTACTTCTTCCACTTCTTCATACTCATCATCAACCTTTTTCCTATTGAATATTCCCATGAGAATATTCTACATCAACTAATAGATAATATAACTATTTAACAATCTGTTTCGGGCTTTATTTGGAGTCAACTTTGTAAGAAAACTTTCGAGTTAATCAGATAACTTTACTACTCAATAAAACTTATTTTCTCCGTTTTTCCCACACTTCTTCATTAACCATATTTTCAGGTTTTTCGCCATTTAGCGTCTTTAAAATGGCATCTACCGCCATCTGACCCATCTTCTCCCTTGCTTCCCAAGTGGCGCTTGCAATATGGGGTGTAAGAACTACATTTTCCATATTTACCAGTTCCGGATTAACATTTGGTTCATTATCAAAAACATCCAGTGCCGCTCCCCCTAAATGACCCTTCCTTATTGCATCGACCAAATCATGTTCTTCTACAATTGGACCTCTTGCAGTATTTATAAGATATGCACCATTTTTCATTTTCCCCAAGGTATCTTTATTGATCAAGTGCCTTGTTTCATCGGTCAAGGGGATGTGTAGAGAAACAAAATCGCTTTCTCCTAAAAGCTTATCCATATCTGCAAATTCAACTCCCAACTCTCTTTCTGCTTCAGGATCCGGTGATCTTTTGTTATACAAAACCCTCATATTAAAACCCTTTGCCCGCCTTGCTACCATTGATCCAATTCGTCCCAATCCAATAACTCCCAAAGTTTTTCCGATAAGATTTACTCCCAAAAAAATTGCCGGCTCCCATCCGCTATAAGCACCCCTTTTAACCGCCTCATCTGCTTCGACAATTCGCCTGGCAAGTGATAGCATCAGCGCCCATGTATGCTCGGCGACTGCCTCATTTACCTCATCGCTTGGGGTATTTACTGCCACTATTCCTCTTTCTGACAATGCAGGAACGTCAATATTGTCAAATCCGACAGCATAGTTTGAAACAATCTTTAATTGCGGCCCGATTGCATCGACGACTTCTCCGTCAATTTTGTCTGTAAGAAGAGACAAGAGCGCGTCGACGCCCTTTGCTTTTTCTAGAAGTTCTTCGGGTGTTAACGGTCTATCAAACTCAGAAACTGAAACTTCATTCCCAGACGCTTTCAACTTATCCAGTGCACTCCCCGGAAATTTTCTTGTTACAAATATTTTCATCGTGAAATCTCCCCGAGTATCAAGACTCGGGACATCTTTGATAGTCCCGCTTCGCGGGACAGATTTAGACTTACTTCATTCATTCCCCAAGTCAGACTTCGGGTAATTCTGAAGAGCGTCTTAAAATTCTTCTACTTTTACATTACTACTTTTGGCTCTCTCAAGCCAGACTCCTATTTCATCTTCTTTTAATAATCCTTTTTGAGCACCTGTGTATCCGATGACCGATGCTGAATTTACTGTTCCCCAAACGATCGCTTCTTCAACGTTTTTCCCCTTAATAATTGCCGATAAAAAGCCTGATCCGAATGCATCTCCCGCACCCGTCCGCTCAAACGGGTCAACTGGTAAGACATTGGCTTTATAGAAGGTCTCCCCACTATGAACATATACTCCATTTCCTCCGTCTGTAATTACAGCTATCTTCGGCCCCATTTTTGTCAAAGCAGCTAACAATTCTTTCTCCTTGTTAACCGAGTTTCCGAAAGATGCAATTGTTTCCGCTTCGCTCCTATTAACATAGACTACATAGGTTGCCGCGAGCGTATCTTTCAAAGCATCAAACCCTGCCCTAATCTGCCGGCTGCCGGGATTGAAAGCCATTTTGATAGATTTTGTTTTCACCCAAGCAACAGTTTCGCCGTAAACCTTTTGAAATTCATCCCCCACAGAAGTAAGGTATATCCAGGAAACTTCCGGCAATTCCTCTGGAAACTTATAAACTACAGCTGATTTGTATGTAAAAAGCGTTCGTTCTCCGGAAAAAGAAATCGCGACAGAATAGTTTGAACCAATGCCTTCTTGTCTATGGACAAAACTGGTGTTTATATTCTCCTTTGTCAACTTTTCAACTATTTGACTCCCGATATCATCGTCCCCCAAAGTAAGAAGTGTAGCCGAGGCAATACCAAGCCGTTTTGTCCCAACTGCATTATTTGCTGCATTACCCCCAATACTAAACTCCAAATTCTTAACCGGAATTTTATCTCCATAGGAAAAGCACAAAAGGCTCTCTTTATCATTAAGCTGACACAAAGCCTCAGATTCCGTTGGTGTTATAAATACGTCCAAAGACGCATCTCCTATTGATAACAAATCGAGTTTATTCATTTGTTTCAGTTTTAAAACTAATAATCACCAGTTCTTGCCAAAGAATTAAGCCGCGCCCTTTCATAAAACAGTTTCTGTGCAGTTAAAATGTTTTCGTTCTTACCAGCCCAAGCTTTTAAAGCGGGTTCCTGCAGTGCTCTACCGAAAGAAAAACTTAATTGCCAAGGAGCCTCATCCAGCTCGTTTAATGCGTCAAGATGGCTAGTTGAATCCACAGGGGTATCCCCGCCGGATAAAAATACTATCCCAGGCAAATTGTCTGGAAGGACTTCTTTAAAAACTTTAAGAGTATATTTCGCAATGTCTTTCTTTTCAGGTTTATCAGGGTTATCAAATCCGGGATGTACCCAACTTGGCTTTAAAAGCATCCCCTTTATATAAACCCTTTGTCTGTCAAGCGCAATGAACACCTCTTTAAGAACTTTTTTTACGACCTCTGCAGATCTTTCAATATTATGATCGCCATCCATCAAAACTTCAGGCTCGACAATCGGAACTAAATCGGCCTCCTGAGAAAGCGCGGCAAAACGGCCTAAGCCCTCGGCGTTGGAGTAAATACAGGCCTCTGTGGGTATTCCTTTTCCTATTTTTATTACAGCCCGCCATTTTGTAAACCTGGCGCCTAACTTACTATACTCATTTAGTCTTTCCCGAAGTCCGTCCAACCCTTCCGTTATCTTCTCCTCCGGAAAATTGGCAAGATCCACCGCCCCCTTGTCAACCTTAATTCCCGGCATTATCCCATTTTTAGAAAGATAGGTTACGAAACTTTCTCCATCGTGGGTACTTTGCCTTATTGTCTCGTCGAACATAATTACCCCACTTATGAATTTCTCTATGCCAGGTGTCGTAAAAAGCAATTCCCTATAGATTCTGTGGTTTTCAGGCGTTGAGGCAACTCCGATAGCGTCGAATCTTTTTTTTATGGTTCCAGTACTCTCGTCGGCTGCTAAAATTCCCTTTCCAGGAGAAACTAATGCTTTGGAGGTTGACTCAAGTAGTAGTTTATCCATAATATATATTAATCAAATGTAACATTTTCAGGTTGAAAGAACAACCAAAATGTTACATACTAATTCTGCCGTGGACAATACCATAAATCCCAACCAAAATATAAATCCAAATTTCGGAGGAGGACAAAATACACCTCCTTCACCATTCTCCAATCCACCGCAGCCTATGCAACCGCCTCAACCGCAGCCTCAACCAACCAATGTTCCAGGATTTGGTCAACCGCCATCTCCCTTAGAACCTCCTCCTCCACCACAACCCGTAAGCGGAGGCGGACAAGGAATAATTGACCTTCCGCCGGATCAGTCACCTCTGGTCACCGAACCAAGGAAAAGAAAGTTCCCGCTCACACTCATCATATTCTTAATAGTGATAATCATACTTGCAGGAGTTGGTTATCTTGCCTATCAAAATTATATTCTTAAAAATAAATCGGTAACTCCCACTACTACTTCGCTTCAGGAATTGCCCACACCTATGGTTACACCTACCCCTCAAATTATCATGCAAGAATATACAAGTAAAATTTTACCTATCACTCTTAGCACCCCGTCAGAATGGAAAGTTACAGAAACAGAAAATCCCGAACTCGGAAATCAGAAAAAGATAACCATCGAATCTCCGGACTTTGCCTATCAGGAAGATCAGGTTGCAAGCGGCTATCAACTGATGATTGGTCCCGTAAATAATTTGACTAAAAAATTCGAAGATTTTGCATCTTTCGCACAGCAAGAAAACGCTGATCAACAAGGTCAAATTGTTACAATCAACAACATTCAGTGGATTCAATACCCAACGTCCGCCAAAACGCTACTGGATAAAATTCCGCTAACTGTTGCGCTCTATTCAGGTGAGGCTGAAAAGACTCAAGCTCCTTCTCTTTTTACCCAAATTCTTTCTACCTTTAAATTCGTCCAAGAACAAGGTCTTTAACCAAATTAAAAAAATTAGATTCTAAAGCGTGTCATGCCAATAATAACCTGGGTAAAGAAAAATAAATTAACAACGGCCCTTCTTATAATTGTTGCTTATTTTATCTATAAAAATTTCTTTGGAGTTTCTATTCAAAGACTTACAACTACGAGCCGACAGTACGAAAGCTCTGGTAGTACCGGAATAGCCAATCCGGTTTTTGGCCCAGTCTCAGGTGCACCAGCTTCTGGGATTGGGAAAATAAGCCTTCCCAATATTTATCCTCCGCAACAAGACTATACACCACAGCCCGACGCAACAAATCGCCTTGTTATTCAAGAATCAAACCTGTCTTTATTGGCAAAAGACGTCGTTGACACCCGAAACAAAATCCTTGCCTTCGCGACATCAGTTGGAGGCTATATGGTAAATGCGTCAACCTCAAATCCCCAAGATGCCCCAACCGCGACAGTTGTCATTCGAGTTCCATCAGCCAAGCTCCAGGAAGCCCTCGACTATTTCCACTCACTTTCCATTAAAGTTGTATCTGAAAATTTGGTTGGCCGCGACGTAACCGATCAGTATGTAGATATTGATAAACGCATTGCTACCTATGAGAAAATAAAAGCAAAATACGAAGATCTCTTGGACCGTGCAACGACAATCCAGGATATAACAAATCTAACTCAGCAGGTTATCAACATTCAGAGTCAAATTGATTCGTTAAAAGGCCAGCAGGAATCTCTAAAACAAAACGCCAATCTTGCAAAATTGACAATTTACCTATCAACGGACGAAATTGCGCTTCCCTATGCACCAAGCGAAACTTTCAGGCCTAATGTAATTTTCAAGCTCGCCGTGAGAGCACTTGTCGGAACACTCCGAAAATTTGCAACTTACGCCATATGGATCGGCGTGTATTCTGTAGTCTGGATTCCGGTTGTAATAATCTATATAGTCGTTCGTAAGTGGCTGCAAAATAGGAGAAATCTGATTAAGCAGTAGAAAAACTTAAGTTTGGTAATGAAAAACTCACTCTTCGTTTCCTCTTCGGCTCTGGTAGTTATTGCATTTGCATTATTTATTTCTCTGACTATTTCAAAAAGATATAAAGCCGATCTTTCAATGAAAAGTTGTAAAATCGGAGGCTGTAACGGAGAAATTTGTCAAGAAGCCGACGAAGAAACTAGAGCTTCAATATGTATTTATGATCCAAAATATGACTGTTATAAAAGTGCAGTTTGTGAAAGACAAATAAATGGAAGGTGCGGCTGGACTCAAACCGACAAGTTAAATTCTTGCCTCGAGGCTTCTAATTAACACTTTTCCGCGAGATTACTTTCTTACAAGCTTCCACTATATTCTTTGACTTCATCTTGTATTTTTCCAACAGTTCATCCGGGGCACCAGACTCACCGAAAGAATCCGGCATGCCGACAAATTCCATTGGAACAGGATAATTTTTAGCTAAAACTTCCGCAACAGCCGACCCCAATCCTCCGGTTACTTGATGTTCCTCAACCGTAACAACTGCACCGCATTTTTTTGCAACCGAAATAATTGTCTCTTCATCAATCGGCTTAATCGTATGACAATTAACCATTACTACCCCTATTTTTTCCTCTTCCAGCTCTTTAGCAGCCAACAATGCTTCATAAACCAATGGCCCACATCCAATAATAGCAGTTTGAGGGTTTTTTGATTCCCAGGATGTCTCGGCTTGGCCGATTTTAAAAGGAGTTTTATCAGTCGTAAAAACAGGTGTTGCTTCTCGGGCGAAACGGATATACGTCGGTTTTCCATTAAAAGCTGCTGCAACCGTTGCCTTGCGAGCTTCATTTGCATCACAAGGCGCAATTACAATCATATTCGGCATTGCCCGCATAATTGCGATGTCCTCCAAGGCCTGGTGAGTTGCACCATCGGGACCAACAGAAATACCGGCATGCGCTCCTGCAATTTTTACAGGAACGTCATTTAAAGCAATCGTCGTTCTAATCTGCTCCCAGTTTCGGCCGGGAGAAAACGCAGCATAAGAAGAGATAAAAGGAATTTTTCCATAATTTGCCATACCTGCTGCAATAGCTGCAAGCGCCTGCTCGGCAACGCCTATCTCGATAAACCGATCAGGAAATTCTTTTTTAAAAGCCTCTGTTCTTGTGCTCTCTGTCAAATCCGCGCACAGTGCAACAACTCGGGAATCTTTTCTTCCGGCCTCCAACAATCCCTCCCCATAACCATTTCTAGTTGGTACTTTCTCAACGTCTTTAGAAAAAATCTTGTTAGATAACTTCATTTCTGTTTTAAGCACAGGTTAGTTTTTGTCAAATCTACTAATCGCTAAGTAACAAATAAAGAACGTCGCAGACAATACTACCATAGTTTCTATCACACCTAGATAAAAGCATGTGTTATTCGATTTACCAAGAGCCCATTGTGTGGGATAATTAGGATTGTAGCCTCTACACGTATAATGTTTTCCGACAAACGCTATATATAGCCAGTAGCTTACAAAAGAAAGAAGGCCCGATATTAATATCTTCTTAATAGTACTTCTATCGTCTGATAATATTGCTTTTTTGCTTAACATTTTTAAAATCAAGTAAGAAAAAGGGGTCAATTTGCTATCATACCAGAATAACTCACCAGAATACGAAACCAAAGAAATGAAATGATAGACTGACAAACTATGATTCCGATAGCAGGAATCCAAATTTCCTCAATTCTCTTACCTATTTTTAATTTGCTTATAGTAAAGATATTGCCCAATAACAAAATAATAGAAGATATCGCGACTAAATGAATCAATATGCTAAAAATTCCTAAATTAATTACAAATATTATAGAAAGACCTCCAGATAAAAACGTAGGAATAACTAAGACAACAGTAATAATCGACTTAAATAATTTACTCGAGGATGAAAGCGCCCACAGTAAATATATCCACACAGGCAACACTACTAATAAAAATGGAAAAGAAATTATAGTAATGACATTATTTCTCCGATTTATATCACTTTTATTTATTTCTTCCAACTCGTCTGGGGCGTTTTTAACCAATCCACCACCCATGTTTCTTGCTGGAGGGAGAGATTGTGTTGCGGCTTGCTGATTATTTGTATTTAAATCGCTCATTTATTTTAATTTTGGACTTTGTTCTACTTCAGAGTGCATTTTGGATTTTTAACTTTTCTTCTTCCCCGATTCCAACCATTTTTGAAATTCGGGATTTTCATCTAAATCGTAATACTGCTGCGTCTCAATAATTTTGAAGTCGATATATTCCCTGTTGCCGGCCAAGTAATCCAAAAGAAGTTTCTTTGCATAAAAAGCAGTAAATTCCGAAGTATCCATTTTTCCAATCTCCTCAGCTGTAACCCATTTAAAGGCATTTATTCTTCCCTTGACTTCAACTTCGTCAAACACTTTTGCTACACAAATGAACATCAAAACCGTTCTATCATCGTGTAACAGTTCCTCAACCCTATATAGCCCCAACGGTTCAATTTCTATTCCAATTTCTTCCTGAAGAGTCCTTTTAAAAGCATCGTGCAAACTCTCTTTTACTTTCGGCCTCCCGCCAGGCAATCCCCAATGTAAAGGCATCCACTCGTCAGTTTCGGGTTCTTGAATAAGCAAAATCTTTCCCTCAGGATTTTCAATAATTGCCTTTATTGAGTTTATTTTTTGATATTGGTCTGTTGAATTATTCATGTTCGGATTTAATTTTACCTCCCAAAGTTCTCAACTCGTGTAGCGCTTTTTTCGCCTCCTCTTCATTCGGAGGTTTACCGTGCCATTCGGGCATGTTTTCCATAAACGATACTCCTTTGCCGGGAATTGTGTGGGCAATAATGACTGTTGGATTTTCGTAAACTGCTTTTGCATGATTGCAGGCATCAATTACCTCTTCAATATTGTGGCCATCAATGTCCAGTACATGCCAATTAAATGCCTCGTACTTTGCCTTCAGAGGTTCAAGCGGCATAACATCCTCTGTGTGGCCATCGATTTGAATATTATTCCGATCAACTATTGCGGTTAAGTTGCTTAGATTATTTTTTCCTGCAAAAAGAACCGCTTCCCAATGATTGCCCGCGTCATGCTCGCCGTCAGAACAAATGCAATACACTCTGAACTTTTTATTACTTGCTCCTCGTAGCTTTAGCGAAGTGGAGTCCATTCGGGCAGCATATGCATACCCAATTGCCTGTGCCAAACCCGACCCAAGAGGACCCGACGTTGTTTCAACACCCGGAAGTCTTTCCCTTTCAGGGTGCCCCTGAAGTCGACTCCCCAGTTTTCGCAAAGTCATTAACTCTTCGTGCGGAAAATAACCCGCATGAGCTAGGGTTGCATACAAAACCGGGCAAATGTGACCATTTGAAAGAATCAGTCTATCCCTTTCTTCCCACTTAGGGTTTTTAGGATCGTAATTCATTATTCCCCCAAAATAAAGTGCAGTAAAAACATCCGCCATTCCCAATGGTCCTGCTGAATGCCCACTTCCCGCCTCCAGAAGCATTTTTATAATATCCTGACGAATCTCATTGGCTTTAGTTTGGAGTTGTTCAATATTCATAAATGATTCTAATAAATTCGAATAATACCAATCTACAAATAAATGCTAATTCTTTGGGACTTCTTTATTAGTCCTTATAATTCTTTTCGGCCGCAAGTATTTATTTCTGAAATTTACTAAGATGCCCAATTTAACTCCAGTAGAATGCAAATATCTTTGTATCTGGAAATAGTCCATCTTAGTAGTAACCTCTTTATTTTTAAGTTCAAGCACAATCTTATCATCTACTAAAAAATCTACTGTATTTCCCAGATCAGATGTAGACAGTTCTCTATCGAATTTTATTCTCTCTTCTTTTAATCTCTTCTCTATATAATTACCATACTGCCTCTCTCTTGCAAATCGTCCCAATTCATTATGAGCCTCAAAACAAATGCCGATGATTATATATGAAAGTTTCGGAAAGATTAAATAGGCAGGCATTTTTTAACCTTATTCATTCGTATTTATTCGTATGCATTGGCATTATTAGTATAATTCGCATCATTTAGGTTACTTCCCGTCTTCCAATTTAATCTCCTGCATCTTCCTCTCAAATCTTTCTATAGTCGGTAGCACATTCTCACGACCAGTGACAATTTCAAAAACGGAAAGTTCCTGTTTATCAATATTCAAGTTTTTCTTTATTGCGTCAATAACCTCCACCCAGAAATCGCCATAAAGAATAAACGGCTTGTGGTGTCCGTAATAAATTTTTGCCAAAACCCAAGCCGTTCCAAACTCGGAAATTGTCCCGGAACCCCCTTTAAAGATAATAAACATGTCCGCGTGTTCCAGAAGCTTAAACATTCTCTCAATATAATTTGAGGTTTTAATTTCCTTATCTGTAATATTTCCGACATATCTTCCTTCAAATCCGGGAGCATTCCTCGGCCTAAAAGTAACGGAAAGAGTTTCACCCCCAGCCGCCTCTGCTCCTTGTGTTGCTGCATTCATAACCCCCGGACCACCACCGTTTACGATAGTATAACGATGGGCTCCTAAAATCTTAGCCACTTCATAGGCGTCTTGATAAACATGATCTGTTTCCAGAATATTGGCGTCGCCAAAAAAGGCGATATTTTTTATTAATGGTCTTGGTAGATGGTCATCCATATAGCTATCAACAAATTAACGAATCTTTAATCCATGGGCTGCTTCTTGGAATTTTTTTAAATTCTGTACCAAATCTCCTTCAAAGAGCTTCCTTCCGATCGACACCTCATCTGCTCCTATTTTATGCACATTATGAATTGATTCAAGTGTTATTCCTCCGTCATCCTGAATTCTAAAAGGAGTATTGTCTCTCGCCCTTATTTCGTCAAGTTCTTTAATCTTTCCAAGTGCTCTCTTATCAAACTCCTGGCCTCCGAAGCCTGCCGGAACACTCATCACCAAAACTACGTCTAAATTGGTAAGTATTGTAGGATCAATCTTATAAATTTGCGTTTCCAAATCAATTGCTAAGCCAACCGAAAGACCAACTTCCTGAACTTTTCCAAGAAATTCGATTTGGTCGCTCATCTGCTCAACGTGTCCAATTATCCTATCCGCCTGGCCTCGAACACACCTTTCAATCCAATTAACGGGTTCGTAAACCATCAACTGATAATCTATTTTAAGATTCGTATCCATATCGAATAATAATGCGGGGTCAATTGTTCTATTATCCGCAAACTTTCCGTCGATAATATCAATAGATACCCGATCCACTAATCCTTCGCAAATTGTCAGTTTTTCCCTCAATTCTTCAGGGTCGTTTGTAAGTATGGAGGGAATTATTTCAATCATAATTTGGCAAATTCCTCGAGTTTTTTCTTTTGACTTTCTTCAATATGCGATTCCGGGCGCTTTTCATTAATCAGTTTTATTGCATCTTCAACATTCATCCCTTGATGTTTTATTAAATAGGCGGCAACCAAAGTAGGACTTCTCGCATGGCCGTTCCTGCAATGAACAAAAACTTTCTTACCCTGGGAAATTGCAGTATCCATAAGGCACGTTCCAATTTCAAGCTGTCCGACCGTTGGAGAATAGCCATCAGGAACGGGAATCCAAAGATAAGTTTCAATGTCTTTCGGGGGCAATTCGTTATTTTCCTGACTTAAATTTATCTCGATCTGGACTCCAAGCTTTTTAAATTCTTCACCATGTATAAGACATACTCCACCCTTACACAAATCAGAACCAATAATAATTCTGTCGGTTATTACGGAATAATCAAAAACGTGTGAGTCGTTTCGACCTTTCGGTTCAAGAGTAATCATTTATTCTTGCTTAAAAGAAAGTGTTATCGGGTCACTTGGAGCTTCCTTGCTGTCTAATCTTTGACCCACTCGAATTACCTGCTCAACTAGTCTATTTGCATACCCCCACTCATTGTCATACCAGGCAAAAACTTTGACCAGATTTCCTCCGACAACCTGTGTAAGAGCCAGGTCAACAATAGCCGACTCACTCCTTCCAATAATGTCGGATGAAACCAGAAATCCTTCAGATACTGCTAAAATTCCTTTAAAAATCGCGTTTTCTTCCGCGGCTTTCTTTAGAGCATTATTAACTTCTTCAACGGTTACATTTTTCTTCAACAAAAATGTAAAGTCGGAAATTGATCCCGTTGCAGTTGGAACACGCAGGGCCATTCCGTCAAAAAGTCCTTTGAGTTCCGGAATTGTTTCGGTTGTCGCAATCGCAGCTCCCGTTGTTGTAGGAATGATATTTTCCGCCGCGGCCCGGGCTCGGCGTAAATCTTTATGAGAATTATCCTGTAAATTTTGATCGTCGGTATAAGAATGCACTGTTGTCATTAAAGCTTTTTCAATCCCGAAAGCCGAATGGATGACCGCTGCAACCGGCGCAACACAGTTTGTAGTACAGCTTGCGTTATTTATAACCTCGGCATCTCCCTTATATTCATTAACTCCGATTACATAAGTCCCAACATTTCCGCCTTTAGTCGGCGCCGAGATTACAACCCTTTTGGCTCCACCCATTGCGTGCTTTTTGGCATCTTCTTCAGTCGTGAACTTCCCGGTTGACTCAATTACAACATCAACTCCGTATTTTCCCCAGGGAATTTTGGCAGGATCTTTTTGGGCTAAAAGAGGGTATTTTTTACTTTCTACTAAAAGATTGCCAATTAATGGATCTTCATCGGTTGTTTCTTCTACCTTTCTGGTTTCCTCCGACCCAACATTTTTCTCAAATTTCCTGTACATTGTGTCGTAAGTTACAAGATGTGCCCAGCCGGAAGCGGGCATCGAACCCGAAGTATTTATCGCGGTAATTTCCAAATCGCTCGCGTGCTTAAGAAGTGCAATTCTAAATGCAATTCTTCCGATTCTTCCAAAACCATTTATTCCGACCCTGACCATAGTTCAAGTATATAGTTCAAGTACAAGTGAACACAAGATCATTTTGAAAGACCATAAAGCATTTTAACGATTTCCTCTGCCTCTAAATATAGACTTTCTAAATTTTCGCCCTCAAGAGACGGTTCATTCAAAATCTCTAGTAACTTCACTATGTTTATCGACTCGTAGACCGATCCTCTTGAAATACTATAGAAGTTGCCAGAATCTCGGCAACTTCTTCTTCCAGCTCCCTCAGCTATATTGCTCGGAATTGAAAGTGCGGATCTTCTTAATTGGTCAGCGAAAGAAAATTGGTACTTCGCGGGTAATTTATTTGCAATAATTACCAATCTCTTAGCGAAAGTTAATGCTTTTTCCCAAACTTTTAATCTCTCAAACGAAAGTATGAAATTTCTTGAACTTGTTCTTGTACTTAGACTTGTACTAATGCCTCTATCCCCGGTAAAGTGCCTTTGGCAAGAAATTCAAGCATTGCGCCACCGCCTACCGAAATCCAATCAAATTTATTTACCAAATTAAACATCGCAATTGCCGCTTCCGTATCTCCCCCTCCTGCAACTTTATAGGCGCTGGAGTCTGCAACCGCTTCAAAAACTCTTTTTGTTCCCTGCCTATGGCCTTCATCCTCATATTTACCGACAACCCCAGCCAAGACAATAGTTTTAGCTCTTTTAATTTCCGTTTCAAAGTTTTCTATCGAACGGATTGTTATATCCTCTTTATCAGGATTTAATTGCGCAACCATTAATTTTTCGTTTGTAGTTTGTAATTTGTAACTTGTAATTTTTTCCATGTATTCCGGCAATCTTCCTCCTACCCATATCTTATCAGCTTTATCCGCAATTCCATTAATCATCTCCAATTTATCTTCTTTAACTCCACTGATAAGAAAAATAAGGGGTCTTTCGGGGTTCTCAATAACCCTGCTTAAATGTTCAACCTCTTCAACAAGTCTAAACCCCGCTGCATGGGGTAGAAATTTGGGTATGCCTACGATTGACGCATGTGCCCGATGAGATGAGGAAAAAGCCTCATTGACATATATTTCTCCGAGCGAGGCTAATTCTCTTGCAAAATTCTCGTCGTTTGCCTCTTCTCTGGAATCAAATCTTAAATTTTCAAGCATCGATATGTCTGAACTGCCTAAATTCTTAACTTCACCACTTACTTTCTCGCCTAATATCTCATCTACAAACTTAACCTCTTTTTCTAATAAACCAGATAGCAATTCTGATACACGCCTTAAACTTAAATTTTCAAATTTAATCCTTCTGGCTTCGCCCGCCAAAGCTTCAGCGTCGGCAGGCCGTCCTCTATGGCCAATAATGATAATCTTGCACTCTTTTTGAATTAAATACTTTATAGTGGGAATAATTGTATTGAGTTTTACCTCGTCTCCCTCCCTAATCTCATCACCCAAGTCTACATCCCCCCGAACAATCACCTTTTTACTACTAATGTCAAAGTCCGTAATTTTTGGTATATTCATTAGTTAATATTACAATAATTCTCTTAAAAATCTTGTGAGTATTTTAATTTAAGTAACTATAGGTTATAATAAACTATGTCGGCAGATAATTTTGAAAGAAGATATAAAGTTAAAAAAGTCGGAAACAACCTCTATTCAGACGGCACAAACTACTTTTCTCCTTGGGGGAAAACTGGAGAATTAAAACAAGTTCGGGCTCCTAATCAGGCTAGAGCTGTAAACCCAATAGATAGGAGGAGTGCAGGCAAGGTTATACTTACGTATTCCGTTGGATTCTTGGCAGCAGCAACAGGTTTATATGCTCTTTCTCAAGAGAATAAGTCGGATCAAGAGGACAATCTCAATAAAGAATCTCTCCAAGATTCTGATCTTATAAATACACAAGGTTACAAAGAAGTCTGGAAATCAAACGGGGTCGAAATCTTCAAAAAGGGTTTTACTATCGCAGCAACAATTGATCTATCAAAAGGAAGCAGGTTGGATCCTGTTTTTGCGTCAAGCAATGAAAATAGCCAAAATCCTACTTCTCCTTGGTTTGACACCTGGACTCTAGACCAATTTCGGAATACTACTCAACAAAGTTCCATGATTATAACCGGAAGTTATTTCGGAATAGAAGCTGGAAAAAATAGCATCATTAAAAACAAAAGAATATTGGTAACTCAAATCAATTACCCTCAAAAACTTAAAGGAAAGATTATTACCCGCGGATGGGCAAATCCGAATAGCAACTATGAGAATAACTGGAGAGCTTTGTCCACCAATGGCGATAGATATCAAATTCTTCAAATTAGATCAAAAAGTGATATCGACTCTATACTAAATCAATACTCGACTGTAATCACCGGATTATCGGTAGACGCGGGTAAAGATAGAAACAATGATGTAGTAAGAACAATGGTTGGTTTAAAGGACGGCGGAAGGAAAATTGCTGCATTAGTAGGTTATGGTAAACAGGAACAAGTTATCGAAGATATGGAAGGTCTTGGATTTAAAAGAGACGCAATTATGATGCTGGATGGCGCCTCATCAAGTACAATCGGCTATACAAATGAAAAAGGTCGTTTTATAAAGTATGTCGATAGCGATAAAAGAGATGCTCCTATGATTTTAGCAGTAATTCCTTAAAAGGTTAATACTTCTTGCAAAGGCCGCAATTGACATTCACATTTATGAACCCTATAATTCGGTTCATGGCTGAGATTGAAATGAAATGTAAAAATTGTATTTGGGGTCAAATTGTAGAGCAGTGGGAAGTGAAAGGTCTAGATCTTACAAAAGAAGGGCCTCAAACAATTAAAAATTTCAAGGTTACATCCAAACATATGAATTACCCCACCCTTCGCTACGCTTCTGGTGGGGTATCTTTATAATCTAATAGTAATATCTTGGTTCTCAATGTACTTTTTCACCTGCTCCGCGTTCAACATCTTACCTACGGTTGTTAAAC
>Ga0214473_10001605_pt1 | contig 29423 bp, 20 predicted proteins | sample RVTome_7_FD_203509 | JGI IMG/M metagenome (GOLD analysis project Ga0214473, IMG submission 203509) | Soil microbial communities from uranium-contaminated site in the Upper Colorado River Basin, Wyoming, United States - RVT98D197 | ecosystem: Environmental > Terrestrial > Soil > Contaminated >...
TTCCAGCCATGCCGGAGCCTTCGCCGACTTGACGAAGTACCGGCAACTGCTCCAGAGGTAATCCCAGGGACGCGAGACCATGCCGGCCCGAACCGGATTGCGGTGAATATACCGCGACAATGCCTCCAGGTACGTGCCGGCGTCGACCAGAATCGCCTTGAACCGGCCCTGAAACACATGGCCGCTGCAGTGGTGCCGCCGATTGTAGTAGCCGGCGTAGCTGGCGTGCAGCCAGTGCATCGCCCGGCTGAGGTTTCCTTCGGGCGTCTCCGCAATCAAGTGAAAGTGGTTCGTCATCAAACAGTAACTGTGAATCGCAATGCGGAAGAGCCCTGCCGCTCGCTCCAGGTCCGACAGGAATCGCTCCCGGTCCTGCTGGTCCTGGACGATCGCCGCTCGCCTCTGCCCGCGATTGAGCACATGGTAGAACGCTCCAGGATATTCAATCCGCAATGCTCTGGCCATACGTTCATTTTACCCCCGCCGGATCGGCAATACAATAATGAATAATGAAGACACGGCCCCCTTCTCCCAAGATTAGCAAGATGCCCCCGCAAATCTGAGGTACAACAACAGGCCACCCCTCATCCCTCAGGGCACACCTAAATCCAAAGCCTGACCCCTTTCCTCCAATCCTTACCTGATCGCCCACTGGAAGCTCGATGAGGCCGAAGGTATAGTTGCCTCGGACAGCACCGGCGGCCACAATGGCACGGTAGTTGGCGTCCCTGCGTGGCAGCCTGCCGGTGGTGTCGTGGACGGGGCGCTGGAGCTCGACGGGGCAACGTTCGTCACGACAGATGCCGTCCTGGATCCATCGGAAGGCCCGTTCAGCGTATTCGCCTGGGTAAAGGGCGGTGCGCTGGGACAGGTCATGATTTCCCAAGTGGGCGGCGTCAACTGGTTGACGGTCACCTCCGAGGGCGCACTGATGACGGAGTTGAGACGATCAGGCCGCCAGGGCAAGTCATTGACATCCGCCAGTGTCATCACGGATGGGAACTGGCACCGTGTTGGGTTTGTGTGGGACGGCTCCAATCGGATTCTCTACGTTGACGACGTGCAAGTGGCCCGAGATGCACAGACAAGCTTGGCAGGGTCAGCCGGCGGCTTGGACATCGGGGCCGGCTGCACGCTATCGCCCGCTTCCTTCTGGTCCGGCCTGATCGACGATGTGCGAATCTATGACCGGGCCGTGCAGCCGTAACGTCTGAGAGCGTCCCTGTGCCATGGGATACCCCGTTATTCCGTCGGGAAATGTCTTGACTTTGGCCAATCATAGAGTAAGCTAAGAACGAAAGGAGCGGTGAGAAATGAGGCCATCGCGTCGCATCTTCGCCGTGCATACCCCGGATCTATTTACCTCCCTATCCCGATGCGGCCGATCTCTTTTCATCTGCCTTGATTCCGCTCCCTCCTCGATAGCACCGTGCACTCAAATTCCACGCGGCGGGAGAGAAAGAGAGGCATGAGATGAAAACCGCGTTTATCAAATCATGGGTAGTCGCCCTCCTCTTACTGATTGCCTCGACAGTTTCCACACGAGCGGATTTCACGTTCAGCGAGCCCGTCAATATGGGTCCAACACTCAATAGTTCAACACGCGACGAAGAACCCGGCATCTCAGCCGATGGACTGTCGCTTTACTACTGCTCACTCCGATCCGGCGGCTATGGCAATTACGACCTCTGGATGGCGACGAGAGCGACGACGCAGGATGCCTGGGGCACCCCCGCCAATCTCGGGTCGATAGTCAACAGTTCGTCTCACGACTTCTCCCCGGACATCTCCGCCGACGGATTGTCGCTTTACTTTGGCTCTGACCGGCCCGGCGGGTCTGGCGGTTATGATATCTGGGTGGCCACGAGGGCATCGAGACAGGATGCCTGGCGCAAGCCGGTGAACCTCGGCCCCCAGGTCAACACCTCGGGGCTGGAAGGATGTCCCGCCATCTCGGACGATGGGCTGGAGTTGTACTTCTGGTCCGGGCGCGCGGGAGGATATGGCGATGCCGACGTCTGGGTGTCAAGGAGGGCCGCGACGGAAGATGCCTGGGGTGTGCCTGCGAATCTCGGGCCAGTCATCAACGGCCCGACCACCGAGTTGTGTTGTGACATCACGGCCGACGGCCGTTGTCTCGTCATTGTCTCGACACAAGCTGGCGGCTACGGCGGGACCTACGGCGACATCTGGATGGCTACCCGGCGCACCAAGAACGATCCGTGGGGGTCGTTGGTGAATCCAGGACCCATGGTGAACAGTTCAACGACGGACAATGGCCCCTTCCTGTCAGTCGATGGCTCCATTCTCTATTTCAGCTCCGAGCGCCCTGGCGGGAGCGGAGATGCTGATATGTGGCAGGTGTCGATCACCCCAGTGCTCGACTTCAACAGTGACGGAATCGTAGATATTGATGACCTGCTGGGAATGATCGATTGCTGGGGGACGGACGAGCCGCTGTACGACATCGGTCCGATTCCCTGGGGCGACGGAGTTGTCGACAAGAAAGACCTCGAAGTATTGATGAGCCATTGGGGTGAGGAAACGGCGTTGATCGCCCACTGGGCTCTGGATGAGACCGAAGGGATACTTGCCGCCGACAGTGCTGGAGCTAATGACGGCACGCTGGTCGGCGGTCCGCTCTGGCAACCGGCCGGCGGCACGCTGAAAGGCGCCTTGCTGCTCGACGGCGGGGACGACTATGTCGGGACTCCGTTCCTATTGGACCCCGCCACCGGGCCGTTCAGTGTCTTTGCCTGGGTCAAGGGCGGGGCGTCGGGACAGGTCATTGTGTCCCAGGAGAAGGGGGCCGACTGGCTGATGGCAGGCTCTGACGGTGGATTGAAGACCAATCTGAAAAGTCCGGGCCGGTTTGGCAAGGCACTGGCCTCGCAAGCGGTCATCACGGATCAGGACTGGCACCGTGTTGGGCTTGTTTGGGATGGCGCCAACCGCATCCTTTACGTCGATGACATCGAGGTCGCGCGCGACACGCAGACCGGTCTTGGGGCATCGGCGGACGGCCTGTACATCGGGGCCGGAAGTAAACTGAGTGCCGACAGCTTCTGGTCCGGCCTGATTGACGACGTCCGCATCTACAACCGAGCCGTCACGCCGTAAAGTCAATAGTGGTCCTCTGTGGGACAGGCCGCTGGCGGTTTTACCGATTTTCGTGCCTCCGGCCTGTCCCTGCGGCCTGCCGAGTACCGTGTCTGCCCTTTATGGTTCACAGTTCCATAATGTATTCATTCTTGACGCAAGGCCGGTGATGTAGTATACTAAATTGGTTAAAGCCCCGGATTCGGCTTCGCAGCACCAGATACCACACCACGGACTTGGTAACACGGCCGTTCAGATGCTATCTTCCAGCCGGCTCGGCGGGAAGGAGGAGGAGGAGTATGACCGCAGTGTCAGTGTACGCAATCGTTCTGTCTTTGCTCGGCGTTGTCCCTGGGGAAACCAACGGGTGGGGTACGGGCGAGGTTGTCTTCCGGGCCTGGGTGAGGACCAACGAACATCAGGAGGTCTACCCCATATGTGCCGGCCAGTACACGGTCGAAGCGGTCATCGAGGGGGTCCTTGACGATCCCGGCGACGTGCTGGAGTACGTGACCAAAGTCGACATCTGCTACAACAGCCGATTGAACCTGGCGGTCGGCAACTCCATCGAAGTAAGAGGCACATATCACGACGGCGCATGTCCCTTTGCATTCTGCGGCCGAGTGGAAGCATTGTCGGTGGAGAAGGTGGGCGATTGGGTCACGCCGGAGCCGCCCGAGGAACCGAACGATATCGAATCCCCCTCGGTGACCAGCGACTCCGCCGAAGTCACAGAGACTACCGTGATGTTGGTAGGGACCCTCGAGGATGATGGCGGCGACCCCTCCCGGGCCAGGTTCCTCTACAAGATTACTGACGGTCCCTGGTGGAGCACCGAGTGGCATGAGAGCCTGACCAGTGACTCGGCCTTCAGTCAGAAGATCGCTGGGTTGGTGCCGGGCACTCGCTATTACTTCTACGCCGAGGCGGAGAACCGCGCGGGCTGGGGCGGTGGACGCCAGGGGACGTTCACCACACTCGTGGAGAAGGTTCCGCCCATTCCCCATCCGGCGGTGTGGGTGTCCGGGCCCGGCCAAATCGATGCGGGCTCCATCGCCATGGTGGCCGACATCGAGCGGGACGTGGCGGCGCCGGAAGAGTACGCCTTCGATTTCGTCGCCAGTCCTACCGGTGGGGCCGGCGGCTCGGATTCCATCTGGCAGTTCAGTCCTATGTATACCGACGTGGGACTGAATCCCAACCATCAGTATGGCTATCGCGTCAAAGCCCGCGATGGCCATGGCAATGAAACCGCCTACTCCCCGGTGCGATACGAGTACACGGATATCGAGACGCCGGAAGTGATTTCATTCGGGCAGATCACGACGACCAGCATCCAGGCCAAATCAAGTGGCACCCTGTCGGGCCTGTCCCGGGGATTGTCAGGCCTGAAGATGGAGAATGTCACGGCCGGTCACGTATCCGCATGGCAGCAGGACAATGCGTTCTGGACGAACGACGGACTGCTGCCGAACACCCGCTACGTGTTTCGGGCGCAGGCGCGCAACGGCGATGGCGACCTCACCCCGCTCAGCCGGGAGGCACAGGTCTATACGTTGGCCATTGTCCCTACGGCAGCGACCTTTGCGAATGTGACCACCAACCAGATCTCCGTCTTCTGGGCTTCCAATGGCAATCCTTCGGGCACCCAGTACTGGTGCCAGAATACCGTCAGCAATGCGAATTCGGGCTGGACCACCAGTATGCAGTGGCTCGATACAAGCATATCGCCCAACGTCAAGTACACCTATCGTGTCAAGGCTCGCAACGGAGACGGCGTGGAAACAGTGTTTTCCGCCACCGCGTCAGTCTATTCGGCTATCGAGTCGCCCACCGGGATCGTCGTGGGGACAATCACGTCGAACAGCGTGCAGATGCAGTCGCAGAATAGTCCGTCCCACCTGGACCAGGGAGAGTCGGGCCTGTGGCTTGAGAACGTCACCACGGGCCAGACATCGACTTGGCGCCGGGACAACGGTTTCTGGACCAGTGACGGCCTGCTGCCCAACCGCAGCTATGGCTTGCGGGTCCGGGCCCGTAACGGGGATGCGGTGCAGACTCCTTACAGCGACACGATCTACGTTTATACTCGTGCCAATGTGCCCGGCTCGGCTGCTTTCACCGGCATCACCTCCGTCAGTGTCCAGGTCCAATGGGGGACCAACGGAAATCCCGCAGGCACCCTGTACCTGTGCGAGAACGTGACGGCGGGCATGAATTGCGGCTGGACCACGGACGCCGCGTGGAACAACACCGGTTTGACGCCCAACACCACCTACACCTATCGTGTCAAAGCTCGAAACGGCGACGGCCTGGAAACAGCCTGGACGAACCTGGGCACACAGTCCACTGAGTATCGCTCCCTGACGATCAGCGCCCCTGTGGGGGGCAAGGTGGGCTCACCCGGGCAGGGCGTCTTCCGGTTCGCGCCCGGTGCAACGGTCGGTCTCGTCGCCACGCCGCTCGGCGGATATCACTTCCTGCGATGGACCGGAAGCGCCGTGGATGCGGCGAGGGTCGCGGACCCCAACGCGGCACAGACGACCGTGCTGGTGGATGCGCATTACACGCTTGCAGCCAACTTCCTGCGCACACGGATCTACGTGGACAAGCGGGCGACCGGCACCAAGGACGGCTCGAGCTGGAGAAATGCCTTCGTATCCCTCCAGGATGCCCTGGATGCGGCGCAGGTAGGAAATGAGATTTGCATCGCCCAGGGTATCTACAAACCCGATGCGGGGACAAACGTGCTTGCCGGGGACCGCATCGCTTCCTTTGAGCTCAAGAGCGGCGCCGCTCTCAAAGGCGGCTATGCCGGTTTGGTGTACTCGGATCCGAACGCGCGCGACATCGCTGCCTACGAGACCATTCTGAGCGGCGACCTGAAGGGCAATGACAGGGCGGTGTCGGAATCGTACGATCTTTACAGCGACATCTCGCGAACCGACAACAGCTTCCACGTGGTAGTGGCCTACGACGTGGACAACACGACCCTGCTCGAAGGCGTCACCATCACCGCAGGCAACGGGATCGACGGGGCCGGCGTCTGTCTGATCCGCGGCGATCTGACCATTTCCCAGTGTGCCATTCGCGCCAATCGCGCAGGCCAGCTCTCCGGCGATGGTCTGGAAGGCTGGGGCGAGGGCGCAGGACTGTCCTGTTACCAGTCCAGGCCCACGTTGTCCAAATGTCTGTTCAATAAGAACTGGGCCGGCGGGCAGGGGGGAGGCGTGTTCAGCATAGAGAGCAGTCCCATCCTGACCGGTTGCACGTTCCAGGACAATGAGGCGGGCATGCAAGGAGGTGGAATGTACGGTGAGGACAGCAACTCCGTGTGGGTCAGTTGCACGTTCCAAGGCAACTGGTCCGGCGACGGCGGAGCCATTTGCACCACCGAGACCAGCGATTCACGGGCGACCGGCTGCCGCTTCCTCGGCAATGCAGGACGAGGCCTGGGTGGAGCGCTCTTTGATGCGGGCCGGAGCGTGGAGATCACCAATAGTATTTTCAGCGGGAACCTGGCCTCCGATGACGGCGGGGCAATGGCCCTGGCGCAGACGGTCGGCGTGTTGACCAACTGCACGTTCAATCGCAACATCGCCAAAGGCAAGCGGGCGGGACAGGCCCTGGCCGTGCGCGATGCCGCTGCTTTGCTGACCAACTGCATCCTGTGGGATCATGTCGACGCTACCCAGGGACAGATCGCCTTGGCAGGCGCAGTGGGAACCAATACCGAGTTGGTCGTGTCCTACTGCGATGTACTGGCGGGTGAGACCGGAGTCATACGCAATGGAGCGGTGGCCATTACGTGGGGCAAGAAAAACATCGACGCCGACCCGCAATTCCAGAGCCCGCTGGGCGTCGATCGCGTTGCGGGTACGGCGGATGATGATCTGCATGTACGACCCGGGTCTCCGTGCGTCGATGCCGGAGATAACAAGACGGTGCCGGCAGACGTCGACGACCTGAACTCGAACGGCAATCAGCTCGAACGCATGCCTTTCGATCTGGATGGCCAACCCCGCTTTGTGAATCGCGCCGACGCGCCAGATACCGGCGTGGCGGATGCCCCGCTCTACCCGTCCGTCGTGGATCTTGGGGCGTATGAGTTGGGCAACGCCCCCTGACACGGGTTGTGACCGGGATTGTGCATCGTGCCGCCAGGCCGGGGTGCAGAAAGACGACGATTTTCAGACATTCTCATTTATGGGAACGTATCGCCATTGGTCGTCGGTATTGCCCACCGGAAAGGCTTCCGATTGCGCACATTTGTCCGCATCGAGATTCCCATGTGTGAGAGAATCCGGCTGATTTGCTAGTTTGCCTCACTCTGCGAGAGGTGGGATTCATTGAATGATTCGCTGCGATTCGGTAGTATGAGGCTTCAGGGTGGGGCATGACATGGTAATCGCTTAAGAGCCGGTCAGATTTGTACTTTTGTATGGGGATTCGAGTTGATGATCGTCTGAGATTCCCCATCAAACGACCGTGGAAGCATGAATGAGCACGCAGCGACCCGCTAAGGAGAGCGAACTAAGGCAGCGCACCTACTGGCTGATCCGGCTTCGCTGGCTCGCCGCCGCCGCCGTGGCACTCAGTACCTTCGTTTGCGCTCACGTCCTTCATATCCCGGTGCAGGAGGCGCCGCTGTATGCGGTCTCCGCATTGCTTTTCCTGTACAATGCCGCCATTCTCACTCTTGTGAGGCGTTTTGGCCAAACGGGGCACGGCGGGCGAGAAGTGAAATGGGTGATCGACTTCCAGATCTCCGCCGACCTGGTTATCCTTACACTCCTGCTCCACTTCTCGGGAGGCCCGGAGAATCCGCTTGTGTTCTTCTTCATCTTTCACATGATCATCGCGAGCGTTCTCCTGTCCGTGTGGGAGAGTTATCTACAGGCGACGCTGGCCGTCTTGCTTTTCGGTCTTTTGCTGCTGTCAGAGTCCACCGGGCTCATCTCTCACCACTGTCTCAAGGGATTCATCAAGCAGTGCCGCTACGAGGAGGGAGCCTATCTCGGGGGCATGTTTGTCGCTTTTGCGATCACCATCTACCTGGTGGTGTACATGGCCAGCTACGTCGCCGTGAGGCTCAGGCGGGCGGAAGAGGCGCAGAAGATCGCGAATGAACAGCTTCGCGAAAAGGACCGCATCAAAGATGAGTACGTTGGGCACCTGACACACGATATCAAAGGGCATCTTGCGGCCATACAGAGTTGTCTCAGCGTTGCGGTCACGGATTCGCTCTCGCCCCCGGCGGCCGAGTTTGTCCACCGGGCTTACGGCCGGACACAGAAACTGACGGGCTTTGTTCGCATGCTCCTGAGATTGACCCGGCTGAAGCTCGACGGAAGACTGGTGATGGAGGTTTTCTCCGTGCCTGAGGCTGTTCGGGAGGCGGCCGAGGCGGTCCGGCCCACAATGGAGCAGAAATCACTGCGCCTGGAATGCTCGCTCGTCCACGAGGCGACTGCCTCCGGGCACGCAGGCTCCTTCAAGGAAGCCATCGTCAACCTGCTGCTCAACGCCGTCAAGTATACCCCTGAGCAGGGCACGGTCTCAGTGCGCGTTGACGTGCGGACCGAGTCCATTGTCGTTGAAGTCTCCGATACGGGGATCGGGATCCCACAGGACGAGCAGCCCAGGATTTTCGAGGAATTCTACCGAGCGAGCAATGCCAGACAGATGGAACACGAGGGGGACGGCTTGGGATTATCTCTGGTGAAGCGCGTCGTCGATCTGCACGGCGGAACGATCGATTTCTCCAGCCAACTCGGCTGCGGCACGACCTTTCGCATCGTTCTGCCGGCCGTGACGGCAAAGGGTGCTCCAAAGCCGGTGGAAACCGCGATCCCGTAGCGCCTTTAACAGGATAGCCACTGTGCGGTCTCTCTCTTGTCACCCCTGCGAAAGCAGGGGTCCAGGAAAGCCGCGGCCCAGGCGGATTCCCGCTTTCGCGGGAATGACATGGGGGGCGGTCTTCCTTCCACCACACTGTCATTGCGTTGGAGGCTCTTACCCCGCGACACGAGCGAGGGCGCCGTTGTCAATTCGAAAAATACAGTCGGCCAGCTTTCTTGCCTCATTCATGCTGTGCGTCACGTGGAGGGTTGTCACCTCGACTTCACGGCAGACGCGCTTGAGCAAATCACAGATCTCATCATGCGTGTCTTCGTCCAGGCAGCCCAACGGCTCGTCGAGGCAGAGGATTCTCGGCCGGGCGGACAAGGCCCGGCCCAACGCGACTCGCTGTTGCTCGCCGCCGCTGAGACCCGGCGGCTTTCGGTCGAGGATTCCCTCGATGCCCAGGAGTCCGGCCAGTTCTGCCACGCGTGCTTTCACCGCCTCCGGCGGCGCCTTTCGGATCTCCAGTGCGAACGACAGGTGCCGGCGGACGGTCATCGTCGAAAACAAGGCCCCATCCTGGGGGACGTAGCCGATCCCGCGTTCGGCGGCCCTCAGGTGCGTGGCGTCCCGACCATCAAGGATGATTCTGCCTGACCGGGCGGGCTTGAGGCCGCAGATCGTCTCCAGGATGGTTGTCTTGCCGCAAGCCGTCCGGCCCATCAACACCCCATAACACCTCGCGGGGACCTCCAGTGAGATTCCAGAGAGGTGGAAGGCGCCTGCGCGCACGGTCACGTTCTCTAAAGCGATCATATCCGGTCTGCCTCCAGGGCGGCCGTGCGCCCGAAGAGCCGGACCAGGACTAGAACAAGCACCGCGGCGACTACCATCAGGAGCGATACCGCCACGGCGGCCTCGATGTTGCCTACGCTCAGCTCCAGGAAGACACTCGTCGGCATCACCTCCGTACGCATCCGCGTCGCGCCGGAGAAGATCAGAATCGGTCCGAACTCGCCCAGGGCCCGCGCCCACGCGAGGGTCCCGGCGGCAAGGATGCCGCGACGGGCCTGCGGCAGGACGATCTGCCAGAAGGCCTGGCTCTGCGAACAGCCCAGCGTCAGCGCCACCTGTTCCTGGCGAGCATTGATCTGGTCGAACGTCGTTCGCATCGTCCGCACCGCGAACGCGCAGGCCACCATCCACTGGGCCAGAATGACCCCGGGCACAGCATAGGTCATGGGGATGAACCATTCGATGAGTTGACCGGCGGGAGTCCGAAACAGAATCAGCAGACTCAATCCGATGACCAGGGGGGGCAGGACAATCGGGATATCGAGCGTCGCATCGAGGACAGCCTTGCCGCGAAATGAGTGTCGCGACATCAGGTAGCCGATCGGCACCGCAATCCACAGCGACAGCAACGCCGTTATGCTGCACGAGATCAGACTGAGCCGGATCGCGTAACGGATTTCCTCGCTTCGCAGGGCGGCCAGGAAGTTCGCCGGCGTCGTGAACGACAAGTCCGCCAGGAGCATCCCCGCGATGAGCAGAATATACACGCTGCTGAGAATGCACAGGCCAACGATAAACGGCACATCACTGCGGACGCGATGACCAGTCGTGACCTTCTCTGGGGCGCGGCGGGCTATGGTCATGGCTTTTCCGATACGTATAACCACCGAAATCCCGCCGCACTGTACTTCTGCTGTGACTCGGCCGACGTGATGGCGTCGAGCAAGCGTTGTGCGATGTACTTGTGTTTGGAGTCCCTGGCGATGGCAAAAGGCTGGATCGCCTTGGCGCTGGGCAGATCGATTCTCACGATATCGAGGTGCTCTCGCACCTGCGAGATGTTGGCCTCATAGACGATCACGGCGTCGAGACCGCCGGCACGGAGTTGATTGACGAGCATGTCCGCCGTCGGCGTCTGCGAGCGGACGCTGGCCATCACGGCTTTCAGCAGGCCCGCACTTTCGAGCATCCGTTCCGTCAGGGCGCCGAGGGCACTCTGTTCGGCATTCGCCACGCCAAGCTTGAGTCCTTCCTTGGCGAGGTCCTGAAGCGACGTGATACCCCTCGGATTGCCTTTTGGCACGGCAATGAGAATATCCGTCTCGGATAGATTGGCCGAACCGAGGAACAGATCCTGCACCTGATGCATAAAGGAGACATCGCATGCAAGGTAAGCATCGGGTCTTTCCCCGGCCTTCATCTGGGCGACGAGGATTCCGCAGCCGTTGTAGACCCGCGTAATCATGCAGCCCTCTCGCTGCTCGAAGCTTTTGAGCGTGTCTTCGATGGCCGGCCGGTTCACGCCGCCGCTGAACAGAAGGATCTGGGGCTCTCGTGCCCACACGTCACCTTCGACCACCGTGTAGTGGTGCCGCCTGAAGGCCTCCAGGCCCTTGTCCCGAGCGGAAAAATACCTGGCGAAACGCAGCGCCTCCGCAGGTTGCCGACTGCTTCGCAGCACTGCAATCGTCACCTCCATGAGGAAATTCGGGTCCTCGATCAGTGGAGCAGCGACCTTCAACTCTGGATATTGTGCCGCGATGGAATCCCAGACCACACCGGCATCGACCGTACCGATCTTGATGTCATTGGCGATGTCGTTGACTGTCGGCTTGAATACGCCCCGCGATTGCACGGCCTGCTTCAGGTCCTCCCATGACCCGGCCCGGGTCATCGCGATCTGGGTCTGCTTCCCAATGGAGGCTGCATCCGGATTGCCGAGCGCGACTCGAACGTCCTCTCGCAACAAATCCCGTGCGGAGTGAATTCCCTTCGGATTGCCTTTGGCCACGGCGATCACGGGACGCTGGATCGCCAGGGGGATCGTCTCAGCGATCAGGTCCTGCTCGCGTGCGATTGCGATGTAGCTGGCGTCGGCGGCCAGATATAAGTCCCCGGTGTTCGCCGCGCGAAGATTGCTCAACAGAGCCCCAGAGCCGCCATACTGGAGGCGGATAACTACACCGAACTGGTCCTGGTACTCCTTCGCAACCTCTGTTACAGGATGACTCATACCCGCGGCACAATACAATGTCAGCGGCTGCCGTGAACTCGATGGGTTGCCGGCGCCGGGAGGCCACACCAGCAAAAAGACCAGAGCGGCCACTGCCACAGCACTTCCAAGAACAACATATAGCTTGACGGACCTCATAACCTTCTCTATTCCCACCGAGGGGATGCGGACATTCTATGAAGGCTCAAGCCGTCTTTCAAGCATCGAATGACGTGGCAATTTCACAGGCAGCCCTTTATAATGCGCGGGCAGTGTGTAGTCTGACATTATCTGGTTTGTGCTGGAGGCCTGTAGTGGTTGGTCCGTTGCTCACTGAATGGTGGTTCCTTGTGATTCTTGGTCTTTGTGCGGGTGTGATCAGCGGCACGCTGGGACTGGGCAGCGGGATCGTAGTCATTCCGGCCCTTGTCCTTCTCTGCGGCTTCGAACAGAAATCCGCGCAGGGCACGGCGTTAGCGATTATGGTGCCCATGGCCCTCGTTGGGGCGATTCGGTACTGGAGAAATCCACAGGTCGAGCTTAACGGAATGGTGATCCTGCTGCTGGTGTTGGGAGCTGTGGCCGGTACGCTGGCGGGAACCGAACTGGCCGGCCGATTGCCTGCCGGTACACTGCGAAAGATTTTTGCCCTGGTTTTGATGATCGTAGCGATAAAAATGTTCACCGCGTCGCCGCGGCCCGGAAAGATGCAACAGGATAAGGGTCCGGCCAATCAATCGAGCCCGGAGGCGGCTGAACGTGGAGGTATGAATGACTCAGCCACACAACGGTGACGGACTCGTGCGGATTTTCAGTGCCCGAGCCTGTGCGGCGCCGCTGGAAAAGGCCGCCAAGCTCTTCGAGCAGCAAACCGGCATCACGGTGGAGATCAGCGTGTGCAGCCGTCACTGCGCCAAACCCGTGGCGGAAGAGGCGACGGGCGAGACCGGCGGTGACGATTTCCTCATCGAGATTGCCGACGCAGGCATTCACGACCTGGCCATAGGCGGTGCGGAATACCTGCTCGATGACGGCGAGGTGAGAGGGATCGTGCAAAGGCGCAAGCGCAGGACCATCGGCTACCGCACGTCGGCAATCCTCGTGCCTGCCGGCAATCCGAAGAATATCCGTTCGGTGGAGGACATGGCCCGGCCCGGCGTGCGAATCGCCGTTTCCGTGATCGATTGTCTCAAGGGCCTGTGGGAGGATGTCTGCGGCCGGCTGGGGCTCGTCGAGCCGGTCCGCAACAATATATGCTACTACGCGAACGGTTGCGTCGCCATCGTCGAAGCGGTTGCGACGAAGCAGGTCGATGCGGCGTTCGGCTGGACGGCGTTCCGGCATCTGGAGGCCGACCGCATCGAGGTCATCGAGATGCCAAAGGATCAGCAAGTGGCGAGGGGGACGTGCGTGGGGATGTTGTCCTTTGCCCGCCAGCCAGACCTGGCCGAGCGATTCATGAATTTCCTGGCCTCGCCCGAGTCCCGGCGATTCTACAAGGAATACGGCTGGATCGTCCCCGAGGAATAGACCGGCCGCACAGAACCAGACCGAACGCATTCGTCCATTACGGGGCAGCGAGCGCGTTCTTGGCCCACTGCAGGGCCGCCGAGGCACGAGGAAAGCCGATCGTCGTGATCAACAGCAGGATCGTCTGATAGACTTCTTCCTCGGTGGCCCCCGCCTGGACTGCCATCACGGCGTGTCGCTGCAGGGCCGTAACCTGGTTGGCCGCCCCGGAGATGCCTACTTTGATCAGCTCCCGTGTCTTGCGGTCGAGAGGCCCGGACTCCGCACAGGCTGTACTCAGTTTCTGATGGGCCTCCCACACGTCCGGGTACTCCTTGACGAAACTCTGGAAATGTTCTGGTAAGGTCTCTTTCATCGTTCAACTCCGTCACTCTCTGGACATCAAAGCCGCCGCCAACTCGCGGCCCTTTTGTGTTTTGAATGTCCGCTCAATAAACTCCTTGGCTTCGACGGTGTCAATATCGTTGCCACGTTCACCGAGTTTCGCCAGCCACTCCGCATCCCAGAGGATCTTCATCTCGATGCCGTCCTCGACCCGTCCTCCGCAATGAGTCTCAATGATTCGACAGATATGATCCACCGGCTCAGCGTCCACACCGCATCGGGTGAGGATCTCTCTCACGGCGGGTAAATTCCCGTCCGTCGGCGGGACGTCCCGGGCGGGACACGGGCCGCCGATGGCGTGCAGAATGGCGGCGGCACTGATGGTACGGGCGTCGCCTCCCTCGGATAGGATCTCCTGGGCATTCCTGAAGACGGCAAGAGCGTGGTCGATCGTCCGTTCGTCCCGGCCGAAATGGCCTTTCATCTCCTTGATGAGCTTCTTGCACAGGATGCTCTGCGGGTCCATCAACGCGCCCAGGCATTGCTCCGCGTGTTGGCACCACTGGGCACAGCCGAGGTCCAGTCGGGGATTGACGATCACCTTTCGGCATTGGGGGCACTTGACGCTCGGCTCATCCTTCCAGAACTCCACTGCCGTCCTGCAATGCGGGCACTGGGTTTCAAAGATATCGCCTAACTTCCAGAATCTCAGGTCCTGGCCCGGGCATCTGACCATTCTATGGTTCTCCTGCTACGCAAACGATCACTCTTGCCTGCCGGCTACTCACTACGTGCCTACTTGTACGCAGGGAACCGATGTTTGTTTGGCAATGTCGGATCGAGCCGCTTGTCGCTCAGGATTTCGACAATACGGGCGCCGGGGCCGGCTTGCGCGGTTTCTGATTCTCCGCACAGAATTTGGCCATCAGCTCCTTGGCGATGCGCGTCCGCTCCGGCGAGCCGTCCATCTTGATAAAGGCGTCCACCAGCTCGAGCAGTCCGGGATCGGCAGGCTCGTCGCCGTAATGGAGGACCGGGTTGACAAACCCGGCGTCCATGCCGCACTCGATCGCTCTCGCTGCATAGGCCCGGCAGACGCCGATGGCCCGGCCGGGGAGCTCGCCGGCGGCCGCATCAATCCGGAGAAGACAGTGGGATCGTTTCGTGGTTGGGTCGGTCCGGAGTCTTCTCAGTGTCTCGAACGCGCTGTACGTGCGTCCGCGACCGCCGGCGAGCGTCGGCTCGTCCTTAACCAACGGCACGGCCACGGGATCGAAGAAGATCTGCTCGGGGCCGAAGCCATGTTGATTGACAGCTTTCTCGAAGAGTTGTTTGGCGGCATCACAGGCGTCATCGACGCCGGAGACGCCACTGATCGGATCGCCGAGCAGGGCGACGAAGTTGAAGTCGTGCTCTCCCTTGAGGGCCATCAGCCTGTCGGCTGTTTTGGCCCGGATGGAGCTTACCAACGGCGTCCCGACCGGCTGATTCGTGTTGTACCATTCCTTCAGTCCGGCGATCAGGGCGTCGTCAAAGCGGCTGTCGATACACACCGGCGCCCCGCGGCCCCATTGACGGACCAGTCGGACGTACTGCTTCATCATCTTGACGGCCAGTTGTCCCTCTTCGTCGCTGAGTGCATCGACGTTGACGGCGATGTAGTCCGCCCCATCGTCGGCCTGGCTCTGGATCAATGCGCGCATGTAGCCGATGGGACCAACAGATTGGTGGAACGCCGCTTCACCCAGGTCAAGGATCTCTTTCATCACTTTGCCCGTCTTTGAATTCGAGGCGTTGACCTGATCGCCAATCGAGATCAGAGGGCTCTTCTTTGTATGGTCCCTGCTGAACAGGTAGTTGAGGATGGAGGACGTGTGCCGCAACTCCGGATTTCGCGGCCGGTTGGTTGTCCCTCTCAGACGCTGCACGCCATCGCGTTCCACGGCGGCGGCATCATGGATCCTCTCGCCGACGCATATCCTGTCAAGGTTGTTTCCGCAGCGTCCATCGATCGTAGAATCGCCGCAGGGGGTGTTGCTCAATCCTTTCTCACAGCCGCCCATCGTGCAGCATCCGAAGTTCTCCGGCAGGTAGCAATCGCCGCAGTCTTGGCACTCGAAGGCCGCGTACTTGATCGCTTTCTCCATCGTGGCGAATGATCTGTAGGCGAAGCCCGTTCCTTTGCCGGCCCCCACCAGGCGCATGAGGCCGCGACCGGCTTTGAAACCTGTGTGCTCCGGGTCGAGGATCAGGCGGTGTGTCAGGTTGAAGCATCGCTGCGCGAGCCGCTTCTTTCGTTTGCCGGGACTGGTTCGGCGGCCCGCCTCATCGTAGAGATAGAAGCGATCCGCTCCGGGCCAGCAGAGGTTGTCCTTGTACTTCTCCCAGTCGCCGCCGATCTGCTCGGCTCGACGCAGGATCTTTACGAACGTGTCGAAATCGGGCAATCCGCCGACGTCGGCGCCTGCCGCCCCCATGGCCTTGTACATCGCCACCTGCTGCGCAGCGCGCTCGATGTGGTCCTCGATCTTCTCTCGCTGCAGCGTGGCGAGCAGCTCGTCGCTGACGAAGCAGCCGGGGAGCTTGCCGTCATGCATCAGGCGCGGCGCAGGGTTCGTCGTCGTGAGTAGATAGACATTCCCCAGCACGGGAATGTCGATGCGATTCTCCTGGAGGTACTGCATGAGCTCCAGGGACTTTCGCCAGTCATAGCCAAGCTGCGTAATGAGGCATTTGGCTCCGGCGGCGATCTTCTTTTCCATTTTGTAGTACTGCTGCATCTGCGAGGCTTCGGAGTACTTGAAGGGCGACACGGCGGCGAGCGGGAAGAACTGAGTGACGCTGTTCCATTGTCCCGGGCCCGCTCTGAGATATGCCGCGTCGTTCATTCGTTGGATGAGCTGCAGCAGGCCGACGGATTCGACCTCGAATACGCCTTGTGACCGGACCGGCTTGTCCCCGGTCAGGACCAGGACGGACTCCATGCCCTGGGCTCTGAAGCTGACGAGCGAGGCCGTAATGGCATCGCTGTTGTGGTCTTTGCAGCTCACGTGCGGCACGAAATCCAGCGGCCCCAGCAGGTCGGCAGCCTTGGCTCGTCTGAGGACCTCGGCCGGCTCGATGTTCGCCGCTCCACCCGGGCTCTGCGGCGCCGTGACTGCGGCAAAGTCGAAGTCCTGCGGAATGCCGTCTGCGCCCGCCTCCCGCGCGGCTTTGAGGAACTTCTCGATCGGGGCGAAATTGAATCCGGGACCGGCGGCCAGCTCCGCCACGATGACGAACTTCGATCTTTCGGTCAGACTTTTTGCCAGACTCTTAGCCTGCATGTGCATACCTCCCGTTATCTTCGATCCGAATCCTCGTCGGGTCTGTATAGACGTTGATTCTCCCGTTCCGTACGAATCCGCAAAGGGTGATGTTCCATTGTCTCGCGGCGGTGATCGCGTAGGATGAGACACCGGAGACGGCGGCGATCAGCTCGATGCCGGCGCGGGCGGCCTTGGTCACGATTTCCAGGCTGACCCGCCCGGAGAGGACGAGGCCGCAACCTCGCATCTCGCGTTTCATCAACAGGCACTTGCCGATGGCTTTGTCGAGCGCGTTGTGCCGGCCGATGTCCTCGGCGAACGCGAGAATGGCGCCGTCGCGGTCGAACAGGGCCGCCGCGTGTGAGCTGCCGGTCAGCGCGAAGGTCGTTTGCATCGGCCGGAGCTTCTCTGTGATCTCAAGGAGCAGCCCCTCCGGCACTTCCAGCGTATGCCCGCATGCGGGCACGTCCGATAGCATTTTCTGAATGTTGCGGACGCCGCACATGCCGCAGGAGCTCGCCACGACGAGATTCCTGGCAATATCGAGTTGAATGGGCTGCTGAATCTCGATCCCGATGACGTTTGGCAAATCGCCCTTTGCCGCAATGCTCGTGATCTCCTCGGCACTGCGGATCATGCCCTCGGAGTAGATGAACCCTACGGCCAGCGCCTCGACATCGGACGGCGTGCACATCACGGTGAAGCTGCCGACCCTGTGAATCATGATGGTCAGCGGCTCTTCGACAATGACATGGTCGGCCACCGTTTCCGTATGCGAGGCCTGATGGACGCGATGGATATCCACACGATCCGTCGTTCGCGTCGTCGTCAACATATTCTTCATGGCACCGCCCTTATCTGTGCAGCGCACACCTTGTACTCGGGAATCTTCGCGACGGGATCCAGCGCATCGTGCGTGAGCGCGTTCGCCGGGCCCTCCTGGAAATGGAACGGCATGAACAGCCAGCCTTTCTCGATACTCATCGTCACCCTGGCGCGGGTCGTCACTTGCCCTCGACTGGTGGTCACCTCAACCATCTGGTCGTCGGCGATGCCAAGGCGTTCCGCGTCATGGGTGTGAATCTCCACGTACCCGGTCGGCGAGACCTGATGGATCGCGCGGCTCTTGCGCGTCATGGTGCCGGTGTGGAACTGGTAGAGCTGCCGGCCGGTGGACAACACAAACGGGAACCGTTCGCCAGGCATCTCGGCGGGGCTTCTGAACTCGACGGCGTGGAACTTGCCCTTGCCTCTCGTGAAACGGTCCGCGTGGAGGTACTTCGTACCGGGATGCTGCCTGTCGAGACAGGGCCACTGCAATCCCGCTTTGTCGATTCGATCGAATGATATCCCGCCGTAGATCGGCGTAACCGAAGCGATCTCATCCATGATCTGGGATGTCGATCCATAGGCCATGGGATACCCCATCTCCGACGCGACTTCGCAAATGATCTGCCAATCGTGGCGCGCCTGGCCGGGCGCCGCGACGGCCTTTCGCACACGCTGCACTCTGCGCTCGGTGTTGGTGAACGTGCCGTCTTTCTCTGCGAAACAGGCCGAAGGCAGCACTACGTCCGCATATTCCGCGGTCTCGGTGAGAAAGATGTCCTGCACGACCAGGAACTCGACGTCCTGCATCGCTTTTCGCGTGCGATTCAGATTCGGGTCGGACAGGGCGGGGTTCTCGCCCATGATGTACAGGGCCTTGATCCTGTCGTGCTCGACGGCGTGCATCATCTCCATGACGGTGAGCCCCTTGCGATCCGACAGGTCCACGCCCCACGCCTGCTTGAATTTCGCGCGTGCCTGGGCGTCTTCCACCGGCTGGTAGCCCGGATACACGTTGGGCAGGGCCCCCATGTCGCACGCGCCCTGCACGTTGTTCTGCCCCCGCAGGGGATTGACCCCGGCCGACTCCTTGCCTATGTTGCCCGTCAGCATCGCGAGGTTCGCCAGGGTCAGCACATTGTCGGTCCCGGTCGTGTGCTGGGTGATCCCCATGCTGTAGATGATGCTCGCGGGTGAGGTGATGGCGTACAAACGCGCCGCCTGGCGGATGGCCTCGGCCGGAACTGTCGTGATCGCCTCCGCCTTCTCCGGCGTAAAGTCTTTGATCGCCTCAACCAGCGCCGCAAAGTCCTCCGTCCGCTCCCGGATGAACGGCTCGTTGTGCAGCTTCTCCGACACGATCACGTTCATCATGGCGTTGATCAGCGCCACATCAGTGCCCGGCTTGTGGGCCAGATGCGCCGTGGCGAAGCGGACCAGGTCGATGCCTCGCGGATCGGCCACGATGAGTTTGGCGCCGTTCCTGACCACCGCCTCCTTGATGGCCAGGCCGATTACCGGATGCGCCTCGGTCGTGTTCGAGCCGATAACGAAAATGCATCGTGCGTGTTTGATCTCGTCGATGGAATTGGTCATGGCGCCGGAGCCGAACGCCTTGGCCAAACCGGCCACCGTCGAGGCGTGACACAGCCTTGCGCAATGATCCACGTTGTTCGTCCCGATGGCCGCGCGGATGAATTTCTGGAAGACGTAGTTTTCCTCGTTCGTGCACTTGGCCGAGGAGAGCCCGCCGATACTGTCAGGACCGAAGGCCGCCTTGATTTCCTTGAGCCGGTGGACGATGAGCGCAATCGCCTCGTCCCACGTGGCCTTCTCGAATGTTCCATTTCGCTTGATCAGCGGAGTCGTCAGTCTCTTGTCGCTCTTGACGAACTCCATCCCGAACCGGCCCTTGACGCACAGGCTGCCGTCGTTCGGGACCACTCCCACGGGGCTGGTCACGCGCACGACCTCATTTCCGGCGTTCACGTTCAGATCGATCTGGCATCCGACGCCGCAGTAAGGGCATGTCGTCCGCGTCCTCAAAAGACGCGTGCATTGTCCCTTGCCCTTGGCTGCCCGCTCGTACAGCGCGCCCGTCGGACAGGTGGAAATGCACTGGCCGCACAACTCGCACGTGGACTCGTTCAGCGGCATGTCGAACGCGGTGGACACCTCCACGCTCGCGGCCCTGTCCTTGAAGGTGAGGGCGTAGTCCATCTGCACTTCCTGACATATTCTGACGCATCGGCCGCAACGGATGCACTTGCCTACGTCGTACTCCATCGCCTCGTTCCCGGTCGTGTAGTTGTCGCCGTTGGCGTCAACGGTCGGGAGCTGGAAGACCTCGTCGCTCAACTGGTATTCGTATCCATATCGCTGGAGCTTGCACTCGCCGTTCTCATCGCACGTCGTGCACACGCCCCGATGCTCGTAGAATAGAAGCTCCAGGATGGTCCTTCTCAACTGCCGGATCAGGTCCGTATTCGTGCGAACGACCATGCCCGCGGTGACTTGGAACGTGCAGGCGGTGACAGGGGCCCGCTGGCCTTCGACCTCGACCAGGCAGAGCCTGCATGCACCGGTGGGCTTGAGCCTTGAATCATGGCACAGGTTCGGGATATCAATCCCGTTTTCAAAGGCCACTTCGAGGATGGTCCGGCCGTTCCTCGCGGAGACCGCTCGTTCGTCTATCGTGATCTGGATCGTTTCACCCATGGCTCGTTATCTGGTTATCGCGTGGAATTTGCACGTATCGAAGCACTGCCCGCATTTGATGCATGTATCCCGGACGATGCTGTGTTTCTCTTTCTTGGCTCCGGTTATGGCGCCGACGGGACACGCTCTTGCACAGGCCCCGCATCCCACGCAGGCATCCGTGATTTCATATCCCAGCAGGGCGGCGCACACGCCTGCGGGACACTTCCGGTCGGCGATATGCTGAACGTACTCATCCCGGAAGTTCCTCAGCGTGCTCAGGACCGGCTTGGGGGCCGTCTGGCCGAGGCCGCACAGCGATGCTTTGCTGACGTGCTCGGCGAGCCGTTCCAGGATCGCAAGGTCTTCCATTCGGGCGTTGCCGGCGCAGATGGCCTTCAAGATATCGAGCATTTTCTTGGTGCCCACACGGCAGGGGGTGCACTTGCCGCAGGACTCCGCCTGCACGAATTGAAGGAAGTATCGGGCGACATCGACCATGCAGGTGGTCTCATCCATGACGATCAGGCCGCCGGAACCCATGATCGCGCCGATCTGCTGGACACTGTCGTAATCGATTTGATAGTCCAGGTACTTTGTCGGTACACAGCCGCCGGAGGGACCGCCCAATTGGGCGGCTTTGAACTGGCTGCCGTTGCCGACCCCGCCGCCAATGTCGTAGACGATCTCGCGGAGCGTCGTACCCATCGGCACTTCCACCAGGCCGGTGTTTTCGATCTTGCCCGCAAGCGCGAATATCTTGGTGCCTTTGCTCTTCTCCGTTCCGATAGCGCTGTACCATTTGGCCCCGTGTTTCATGATGAGCGGGACGTTCCCGAACGTCTCGACGTTGTTGATATTGGTCGGCCGTCGCATGTAGCCGCTTTGCGCCGGGAAGGGCGGACGCGGGCTCGGCATGCCCCGCAGACCCTCCAATGACGCGATCAACGCGGTCTCCTCGCCGCAGACAAAAGCGCCAGCTCCCATTCGCACCTTAATGTCAAAATCGAATCCAGTCCCGGCGATGTCCTTGCCCAGAAGCCCTTTTTCCCTCGCCTGTTCCAGTGCGATGCCGACGTGCTCGACCGCAATCGGGTACTCCGCCCGGACATAGACGATTCCCGTCGCCGCGCCGATGGCGTATGCGGCGATGATCATCCCTTCGATGATGCGGTGCGGATCGCCCTCCAGCAGGGCACGGTCCATGAATGCCCCTGGATCGCCCTCGTCGGCGTTGCAGATCAGATACTTTTCATCGCCCGGCGCCTGCCGGCAGAACTTCCACTTGAGGCCGGTCGAGAAGCCCGCGCCTCCGCGTCCTCTCAGGCCGGAAGCGATCATCTCCTCGATGACCTGCTCCGGCGCCTGCTCGGCCAGGACTTTTACTGCCGTCACATACGTGCCTCGCTCGATGGCATCATCGATTCTCGTCGGGTCGATGCGCCCGCAATTCTCCAGGACCAGTCTCCGCTGTCTCTTGTAGAAACTGACCTCCTCGATTCTGGGCTGCGGGCGCCCGTCTTGCACTACGGCCAGTCTCTCGACGGGCCGGTGGTTCCGGATCGTCTGCTCGATGATTTCGTCCACGTCATCGGGCGACACGCCGCCGTACAGGAAATTATCGGGCTCGATCAGCATGACGGGCGCCTTGGCGCACATGCCGATGCATCCGGTTGAGACGACGGAAACCGTATCAGTGAGCTTCAGGGTATCGAGCCTCTCCCGGAACTTCGCTGCGACATCCGCCGCTCCGAGCGCCCTGCACCCGGTCATGCAAATCAGAACTCTCGTCCCGTGCTTCCGCGCTTCGTCCCGGAGTTGTCTGTGCAGTTGCTCAAGGGCCTTCAGGGATCGGATATTTTGTTGTCGCATCGCCAACTACTTGTATCTGTCCAGTATCCCTCGGACTCTGGTCGAGGTCATATTTCCGTAGTAATCGTTGCCCACCATGACCACCGGCGCCAGGAAACACGTGCCCAGACAGGCGACGGTCTCAAACGTGAAACGCATGTCCTCCGTGGTCTGGCCTTCGGTGATTCCCAACTCGCGGCTGACGGCTTGGATCATGCCGTGCCCGCCTTTTACATGACAGGCGGTCCCTCGACAGCAACGGACCGTGTGTCTTCCGTGCGGCTCAAGGTGGAACTGCTCGTAGAACGTCGCCACCCCATAGATTTGACTGGCGGGAATGCCCGTCCGCCGGCTCATCTCCAGCAGCACTCGGGGCGGCAGATACCCGTACCCCGCCTGGATCTCCTGGAGAAGGGGGCTCAGGTCCGTCGCTGTGACCCGGGTCCGTGAGGCCAGAATCCTTTCCAGCACTCCCATGTCCACGCAAATATCGGCACTCGGTTTCACCATAGGTCCGTCCTGTCTCCCAACCATCCTGAATTTAGAATAACCGCGGAGGCGAGACTATTGTGGAAAGTACGTACATGAGTGATTCGGCGCGAATCTTCATCATTCTTGTTGCGCTTGGCGCAGCCGTTGCCGGGAGGATGCCGCTCACATAATCCGCAGATGGATGTGATGGTCGCGAACAGGATGCTCATTCCAGTGCAGGGGGATGACGTCGCGTCGGCGCTCGACTATGATGAGGTATGCCCGTGCTGGCGATTGTACATGCGGGGTTTTATCCCGATTTCTGGAGAATCCTAGCGTGCACGAACAACTGTGGGAACAACTTGCCGAACTCGACCGCGTGGAGACCGCGGGGAGAGCCATGTGCAGATACTTGGCCGAATGCGATTCTTTCGCGATTTCCCTGCTGAATCGTGAATACCTGGTCGATGTGGCCTACAGGACAATCCGTGGCATCACTGAGCCATCAGATGTCTGCCCGGCCGGCTATCTTGAGCAGCTTTGCATCCTTGCCTATCTCGTCAACGCGAGGGACTTGCCCCCCGCAGGCAAGCTCGTCAGCGTGGAGGGACTCGATCGTGGGGGCTTCTTCTTCCGTGGCTCGCACAGGCTTCCTGTGGAGAAACTGACAGATATGTTCGGAGCGGACCCACAGTTGCTGCACAAAGTCGGGCAGGGCTTGAACGCTGTTTCGCAGGCCTTTGGGGACGCATCCATTGAATTGTCAGTACTTCCGCGTATATCGCTTGTGATCATCATCTGGGGGGCAGATGACGAATTTGCGGCGCGGGCCTCAATTCTTCTGGACCAGGGCGCCTCGGCGCAGTTGCCGTTGGACGCCCTTTTCGCAGTCGCGATGCTGGCTATCAATACTGTTGTAAGTGCCGCACACACAATAGGTTAGCTACTTGCAGGCATTCAAGAGGACCATCGGCAGTGAGATCTTCGTTGACATTGGGGTCAGCTTCCTGTGATCGAACAAGCCCGTATGAAAGCAGATATACGTAGTTTCCACAGTAGTGGTATGTTCATTGATACGGCTATGCTACTGACCGGGTGTTCCGTTGTGTGCAGTCTCATGACCGCTTGGAGCCATGGGAATATCTGCCGACAAACCTTGATTTTGATTGCGTCAGGCGGAAACTATTGTATTTTTCGCTGACATCGGGTTGGGCGGGGACCAGTAGTTCGACGTATACAGGCTCGGATGTTGTGTCCGTTTGCGACACCCGGAAAATGAGATCAGGACGGCCGCGTTGCAGTTGGGCATGAAGATAGCGATCGGTGGCAAGGGAGGAGTAGGCAAGACAACGGTCTGCGCGGTCTGGGCCCAGCTTTTCGCTAATGAAGGCCACGATGTCCTGGCCATCGATGCGGATCCAAGCCTGAGCCTCGGCGCTGCTTTTGGCTTACCGATAGAGCAGAGTCCCCGGCCGCTGATCGAGATAAAAGACCTGATCGCCGAGCGGACCGGCACGAAGAGAGATGCCGCGAGCGCCTACTTCCGGCTGAATCCCTCCGTGAGCGACCTGCCCGAGGAACATTGGCTGCGAGTGGGCAATGTGAAACTGCTCGTCCTTGGGGCCGTGACGCGGGCCGGCGGCGGCTGTGCCTGTCCGGAAGGGGCATTTCTGAAGGCATTGCTGACGCATACGATCCTCCAGCGGCACGAGCTTGTTCTGGTTGATCTGGCCGCAGGGGTCGAGTTCATGGGCAGGGCGAGCGTCCAGGGGATCGATGCCTTCGTTGTGGTCGTCGAGCCCGGCAGCCGCAGCATCGAGACGGCGAGAAACATCGCCGCTATGGCAAGCGATTTGGGAATCGGCTGCGTCGGAGCAATCGCCAACAAGATAACAGAAGCGGGCCAGATCGAGACAATCCGCTCGAAGCTCGACGGCATTGCCCTGTTGGGCTCTCTGCCGTACAGCACGTTGGTTCAGGATGCCGATTTGAGGCGCTCCGCCGTGATGGAGGCGGATGCGGCCGTCGTGCAGGAGTTGGACAGGGCAAGACAACGCCTTGTGGAACTCGCTGCGAGTGTGAAGATTTAAGCGGGAAGCACGGGTACTGTGGGTCCTGTAGGGCCTGTGACGCCTGTTCTCCCATAGGATTACACGGGTCGATGAGGAATTTGCATGGAGCCAAGTAAGCGCAGCACCGATAAGGCCGCTCAGGAAATGATCAGCCGCATGGCCGAGCTGGGCCAGCAGAATGCATGGGACAGGCTTGAGGCCCAACTGCCGCAGTGCGGTTTTGGAAAGCAGGGGATTTGCTGCCGTATTTGCAGCATGGGACCGTGTCGCGTCTCGAAGAAGGCGGCGGTTGGCGTCTGCGGCGCCGATGCCGATACCATCGTGGCGAGGAACTTCCTGCGAATCGTTGCCGCCGGCGTCAGCGCCCACAGCGATCACGGACGCACGGTAGCCGAGGTATTCCTGGCTGCCGCCAAGGGAGAGGCCCCCGACTACCGGATCAAAGATGCCGTGAAACTGAACAAGCTGGCCAAGGAATTCGGCGTGGAGACTGCCGGCCGGTCGCCTCAGGACATTGCAGTCGATGTGGGGGAGATCGCACTGGCCGAGTTCGGCAAGCCGAGAGGGACCCAGTTGATGGCCCGCCGGGCGCCGAAGCCGCGCCAGGAGATTTGGCAGAAGCTCGGGGTCACGCCCCGCGCGATCGACCGCGAGATCGCTGAATCCTTGCACCGCAGCGCGATGGGTGTGGACCAGGATTACCGCAACGTGCTGCGGCAGGCCAGCCGGGCGGCCCTCGCTGACGGCTGGGGCGGCTCGATGCTGGCGACGGAGTTGCAGGATATTCTCTTCGGGACGCCTTCCCCTGGTCGCGGCGAAGTGAACATGGGCGTGCTCAAGGCCGACGAGGTGAACATCATCGTGCACGGGCACGAGCCGATCCTGTCGGAGATGATCGCCGTGGCGTCTCAGGACAAGGAGTTGCTGGCTGAGGCCGGGAAAGTCGGGGCCAAGGGAATCAACGTGGCCGGGACCTGCTGTACCGCCAACGAGCTGCTGATGCGGCACGGCATCCCCATCGCGGGCAACTTCCTCAACCAGGAGCTGGTCATCGCCACCGGCGCCATCGAGCTGATGGCAGTGGATGTCCAGTGCGTGATGCAGGGACTGGCCCAGGTGGCCAAGTGCTACCATACGAAGCTGATCACCACGGCCGACAAGGCGCGAATTGCCGGCGTCGAGCACGTCTCTATGGAAGAGAAAACAGCACTGAAGACCGCCAAAGAGCTCGTCAGGATGGCCATCGCCAACTACAAGAACCGTGGCGAAATCTACATCCCGGCGAGCAAGGAAAAGGCGGTAGGCGGCTTCAGTTTCGAATCCATCAACTACATGCTGGGCGGCCGGTTCCGGGCAAGTTTCCGGCCGCTCAATGATAACATCATCAATGGCCGAATCCGCGGCGTCGTTGGTATCGTCGGCTGCACAAACCCAAAGGTGCCGCAGGATTACACGCATACCACTCTGGCCCGCGAGTTGATCAAGCGAGACATCCTGGTGCTGACCACGGGTTGCGCGACGATTGCCTGCGGCAAGCAGGGGCTTGCTAATCCAAAGACGGCCCTCGATCTCGCGGGACCGGGCCTGCGGGAAGTGTGCGAAGCCGTCGGTATTCCGCCCATCCTGGCCTGCGGCAGTTGCGTGGACAACAGCCGGTTGCTGGTGGCCTGCAGTGAATTGGTGCGCGAGGGCGGTCTGGGCGAGGATCTCTCGGATCTGCCGATAGCCGGCGCGTGCCTGGAATCGATGCACGAAAAGGCGATTGCCATCGGGCAGTATTTCGTGGCCAGCGGGGCCCTGGTGGTCTTTGCCGAAGACATTTTGCCGATCGCGGGCAGCACAAACGTCAGCGAGTATCTGTACAGCGGCATTGAGAAGGACCTCGGCGGTCATTGGGCCATTGAGTCCGATCCGGTCAAAGCGGCCAAGTTGATCCTCGCGCACATCGAAGGAAAGCGTGACGCTCTGGGCATCAACAAGGCCAAGGAGCGTAAGCTGTACGACATGGCCGACCGGCGGGCGTTGGCTGTCGAGTAGCAGGGACGTTATCGGGATCAAGGGCGGCTGAAAAGGATAGAGAAAGGTTGATTGAATGTCGAGACTGATTGCATCCTCGGCGATACGCGGTGCACATAAGATAACGAAGCAGGCGGAAGAGCTCCTGGCCCGGGCAATCCAAGCCAAGGGCAGAGACTCGAAAGTCGAATTCCCCAACACGGGGTACTATCTGCCGATCATCTACTCGATGACCGGCCGGACGGTCCAGACGCTAGCCGATCTCGAAGCGGTAATGGAAGAGGTTCGCGGCCTGCTGCCGCCATTTGTCGATGAGGACTTCTGGATCCCGTACCTCGGTCCCGCTCTCGATGCGGGCATGGCCACCCTGTTTGCCGAGGAGGTGATCGAGGCGTGCAAGTACCTGATCGGGCCGAACCCCGTACAGGATATTTGGCTGGGCGCGGCCGATGACGTCATCCTTCGCGAGCGCGGGATTCAGTTCGTCGATGGCACAGCTCCCGGTTTCGCCGCCATTGTCGGCGCCGCGCCGGATGTCGAGACGGCGGTGACGATCGCCCGCAAGCTCCAGGAGCGAAGCCTCTACGTCTTCATGTGCGCACACAATAACGGGACCAGCTTCGCCGAGCAGCTCGTGGAAGGCGGCGTGCAACTGGGCTGGGAAACGCGTCTGGTGCCGTTCGGCCGCGACATCACCGCCGCGATCTATTCGCTCGGCTTTGCCAGCCGGGCGGCCTTGAGCTTCGGCGGCGTGCAGGCAGGCGATTTCCGCCGCAACCTGCTCTACAACAAGAACCGAATCTTCGCGTTCGTCATGGCGTTGGGCAAGGTGACGGACGAGTGGTACGCCACGGCGGCCGGCGCCATCAACTACGGCTTCCCCGTCATCGCCGACAGCGACATCCCTGAAATCCTGCCCACGGGCATTTGCACCTATGAGCACGTCGTATCCAGGATTCCGCATGATAAGATCGTTGAGAAGGCCGTCGAGGTGCGCGGCCTGAAAGTCAAAGTGACGCAGATTCCGATCCCCGTGCCGGTCAGCCCGGCCTTCGAGGGCGAGCGAATCCGCAAGGAAGACATGCACAGCGAGTTCGGCGGGCAGAGGACGCCCGCCTTCGAGTGGCTGCGCATGCGCGAGCTCGATGAGGTCGAGGATGGCCTCGTCCAGGTGGAAGGCCCCGACATCGACACGGTCCAACCCGGTGGAAAACTGCCGCTGGGAATCCTCGTGGAGGTGGCGGGCAGGAAGATGCAGGCCGATTTCGAGCCCGTGCTCGAGCGGCAGGTGCACACCTTCATCAACGAGGCCCAGGGCATCTGGCACATGGGCCAGCGAGACATCAACTGGGTGCGCATCAGCAACGGCGCGTTCAAGGCGGGATTCCGGCTCGAACATATCGGCAAGCTTCTGCACGCGAAGTTCCACGATGAGTACTCGAACATCCTGGACAAGGTCCAGATCAAACTTTACACGACGGAAGAGAAGGTGGTTGCGTTGCGCCGGCAGGCACAGGGTGTCTACGCGGAGCGCGATGCCCGGCTGGCCGGCATGACGGATGATGACGTGGAGACGTTCTACTCATGTCTGCTGTGTCAGAGCTTCGCGCCGAGCCACGTGTGCGTCGTCTCCCCCGAGCGGCCCGGGTTGTGCGGCGCCTATAGCTGGCTGGATTGCCGGGCCTCCCACGAGATCACGCCGTCCGGGCCGAACCAGCCGATCCCCAAGGGCGCCTGCCTGGAGCCGAAGGTCGGCCAGTGGGACAGGGTCAACGCGTTCGTCGTTTCCTCCAGCGGCGGCAAGATCGAGCGAATGAGCCAGTACAGCATGATCGTCGATCCGATGACCTCATGCGGGTGCTTCGAGTGCATCGCCGCGATTCTGCCCATGACCGGCGGCATCATGATCGTCAACCGGGAGTTCCCCGAGATGACACCGAGCGGCATGAAGTTCTCCACGCTCGCCGGAACCGTAGGCGGCGGCCAGCAGACCCCGGGCTTCATCGGCCACTCCAAGCACTATATCGGCTCGAAGAAATTCATCGCCGCCGAGGGCGGAATCCGGCGCATCGTGTGGATGCCGACGGCGCTCAAGCAGGAGCTTCGCGACGTGCTCATCAAGAGGGCCGAGGAACTCGGACTCGGGGGCGAGGAGTTCCTGGCCAAGATTGCCGACGAGACGACGGCTACGACGGAAGAGCAGGTCCTGGAGTTCATTACAAATGCGGGTCATCCCGTCACGACAATGGACCCGATGTTTTAGGAAAGTTTCAAGTGTGAAGTCTCAAGTGTCAAGTGCGAGCCGACTTCAAACTTCACACTTCGAACTTGAAACTGTGGAGAAGTGAGGACATTATGGTTTTGACAGGTTTGGAC
>Ga0214473_10001606_pt1 | contig 29417 bp, 24 predicted proteins | sample RVTome_7_FD_203509 | JGI IMG/M metagenome (GOLD analysis project Ga0214473, IMG submission 203509) | Soil microbial communities from uranium-contaminated site in the Upper Colorado River Basin, Wyoming, United States - RVT98D197 | ecosystem: Environmental > Terrestrial > Soil > Contaminated >...
GCCCGCTGAGTACGTGCGAGTACAGAAAACAGCCGCGCCACGCTGCCGTTCGAAATGAAACGCTTACTACCCGAAAGTACGTAGACATCTGCATGCCGTTCTGCCCGTAGCTGCACACCGAACTGTGGATCACCCGACACCGCTGCGGAGCCGGACCCAGCCTCAGTCACCGCGAACCCGCATAGAAACCGACCGCTATCGTCTTCCGTAATGCGCCGGAGCAGTCGCCCCTTTTGTTCCTCACTGCCCAGCAAGACGATCGGGCCTGAGCCCAGTATGGATGCGCCGAATATCGTCGCAATCCCGGCGCATGCGCGACCGAGTTCCTCAAAGATTAATCCGCCGGAAACGTTATCGTACCCCTTGCCGCCGTAAGCAGTAGGGATCAGGATAGTAGTCAGTCCGGCTCGGACGCCCTCCTGAACTACATCCCACGGGAATTCATGTTCTCGATCAGCTCGGCTGGCTATTGGAGTAATATAATGCATAGCGAACTCCCGGGCCCACATCTGACGAGAACGCTGCTCGCTTGAAAGTTCGAAACTAATCACGCCTTCTTCCTATTCAGGACTTTGGCCGCAGAAGGGAATTACCTTCTGGCTGTTAGAGGCGAGCGAGAGGGGTGTTGTCGAGTCCACAAGACTAGGCTTCCGATTGCCGCGAGAACAGCGCCTATAATCCTTCCCCTCCCGCTGCACAACCCCACCACCCCAACACCCACGGGTACCGTCCTAAGGACAGTACCACCCCACGCCCGTTCGTTGAGTTCTGGCCGCCGCGCAGGTAAGGTCCGGCCGATGTCGGATTTGCTGCATCGCGTGGTCGGAATGGTGGTGCTGCGGCCTTACGTGTTTGCTTTTTTTGCCGTGTATCTGTTGGCCGCGGTGAGCAAAATGGGGTGGAAGAAGACCGCCGTGTTCACTTTCATCGCCTATAGTGTCGCCCTGGCGGCCGAATTGTCTTCCACCCGAACCGGCTTCCCCTTCGGCCTTTACCACTACCTCGACGCCACCCGCGACCGCGAATTGTGGATCCTCAATGTCCCCTTCTGGGACTCACTCTCGTTCACATTCCTGTGCTACCTCGGCTTCAGCCTTGCCGTCATGGTGTATTCCCCCATCCTGATCCGCCCGGGCGACATCCAGGTCGTCGACAGCTGCGAAATCCGCCAGTCACGCCGCGTCCTCGCTACCGCCACCATGTTCATGGCACTCATCGATGTCATCATCGATCCCCTGACCGTGCGCGGCGATCGCTGGTTTCTTGGCCAGATCTACTTCTATCCCAACGGCGGCATCTACTTCGGGGTTCCGCTCAGCAACTTCCTCGGCTGGGCGGTGGTTGGTGCGGTCACCATCTTTCTGTTCCAGTGGTTCGAGCGGCGCCAGTGGCTCAGCTCCGATCTGAAACGCCCGGCCGGCGTACGCCGGCTACCCTACGGCGGGCTGATCGAACCACTGCTGTACGCCGCCGTCGTCCTGTTCAACGTGGCGCTGACCTTCGCCATCGGCGAGACGCTGCTGGGCGTGATCGCCGTCATCATCTATCTCCCCGTGGGCGTGCTGTTCGCCGCCAACTTCCTCGATCCGCGCCGGCGCGCCGATGCGGCGCAACTGGCCACTCACCGCTACGACTTCCCGCATTCCCCAATTGTCACCCGGCTGTAGATGCACTCGGCCGGTCAGCCCCGTAGATCTGCTCGTAAGCCCGATAGTTCGATAACACCCGCTTCACATAGTCGCGTGTCTCACGATAGGTGATGCTCTCGACGAACTCGTCCGGCTCCAGTCCGCCGAAGCGCTGCTCCCATTTGCGCACGGAGGCCTCGCCGCCGTTGTAGGCCGCCAGCGCCCTCAAGACGTCTCCGCCGAAACGGCTCAACAGCCCACTGAGATAGCGCGTACCAAGCTCGACGTTGATCTCGGGTTCAAACAGCGTGGACTGATCCAACGGACGTCCAGCGGCCAGCTGTGCCGCCGTCTGCGGCAGCAACTGCATCAGGCCGTATGCGTTCGCCGCTGAGCGTGCCTGCGGATCAAATAGACTCTCCTGGCGCATTACCGCCACCACCAGTAGGGGATCGACCCCGTTTGCCTGCGCGCCCCGGCTTACTATCTCCCAAAAGGCCAATGGGTAGAGGACCCGCTGCCGCTCCCAAGCCGAAAGCCCGGCTTGACTGCCCAGCCGCCTGAGCAGATGTTGCGCCGCCGCATAGCCGTCAACGCTTGCATACGCCTGCAAGAGGTAACGCTGCGTAGTGACATCGTCGGGCCGCTCGCGCTCGACCGCCCTCAACTCCTCCCGCGCCAACGGAAGCACACCGGCAGCTCTCAGCTCTGCCCAACGGCTGAAATGAAACAACTCTGCCGCCGGCAGCGATGGCAGCCCTATCGATTCGACAGCAGGTAGCGCCGCCGCCGGCAATGACGCTCGGGACCGGGCCGCCAGAAGCAGCGGCCCCGGAACCTCATTCAGGCGGCGCTCCGCCCAGAGCGCGTAATAATCGCTACCGTCGTCGCCTATGATGTCGCGATACAGCGCCCGGGCTGCGTACGTCCGGCCGGCATGTCCCAAAGCCCGAGCTTGCCAATAGCGCGCTCCGCGGCGCCACAACGGCGCCGACCTGCGAGCCGCCAAGCGCTCGAACCATTCCACCGCCCCCTCCCAATCGCCTGATACGTACCGCATCCAACCCAAGCGCCAATGTGCCTCATCGACAAGGTTACTGCGGGGGTAAAGGCGCAACAACTCCCGGTAATTCTCTACCGCCCTGCGATTGCGGCCGGCGCTCTGGTGAATACGCGCCATAGCATACACAGCCTCGGGTGCGCGTTGGTCATGTGTGTAACGGCGTCTAAACTCGGCGAACAGATTCAGCGCAATCTCATCATGGTCCCGGTTCCAGCGTATCGATGCCAGCCGGAAGAGGGCTCCCGGCGCCTCATCACTGAAACCATACCGGTCAACCAGGCTGCGCAGACAGGCCAGCGCCGCTTCCAGGTCACCGCGGCCGTACAGGGCGTCCGCCCGCACCCGCAGAGCTGCGGCCGGCTCGACTACACCTTCGATCAGTAGCTGATCTGCCGCACGTTCCGCAGCGGCAAGATCGCGCTCGGTGACCAGAAGCCGCGCTTCGGCAAGAAGATCGTACCCCCTGGGAGCCAGATCCGGACGCCGCTCGCGCAAGGCCAGTATGCGCTCCTTGGCGGCCCTGCCCGGCGCCGCAGCGAGCATTGCACGGCGTACCTGCGTGTACCCCGCATAGGCGGCGTCGTAATTACCCCCGCGCTCGTCCACCTCAGCCAGCGCCAGGCGCGCGCGCTGCTCTGTGGCCGTGTCCCAGACCTCAGACGCCCTCTGCAATTGCAACCGTGCCTCGTCGAGCCTGCCGGCGCGAAGCAGCAGCTCACCCAAAGCCAGCGCTGCCGCCGGTGCTTTCACGCTCTGTGGATACTGGAGCAGCAACCGCAAGAAGTCGGCTTCAGCCGCGGGATCGCCGCCGCGCGCGGCAATCGTACCGGCAATATACAAGGCATGGTCGCCCAACTCCGGGTAGCCTGTCGCCAGCGCACGGAACATCGGCAAGGCCTGCACCTCGTCACCACGGCGCATCAGCTGGTAGGCAGACGCAAACGCGGCACGCCTTTCCGCCGGCGTGCCGAGCGAAATCGCGAGCTCTTGCCCCGGAGACACACGCGCCGAATCCCGCGCGCCACACCCTGCCCCACCTAGCGCAAGCACCACCACGATGATCAACCGTCGCATGTGTCTTCAGCTAGCACATCCTTGCCAGCATGCGGTACCGTCGTGATCACACACCGAGCAAGAGGCGGAGAAACGGAGACGCGGAGATGGAGCCTCTCGCATTGACAAGGCTCCGGTCATCCGCCAACAAGCACCCATGGGCATCCCGTCCGCTCCACAGCTGGTCCTCGCCTCCGCCTCACCGCGCCGCCGTGAGTTACTCGCGGCCGCAGGCCACAGCTTTGAGGTCCTTCCCAGCACGGTGGAGGAAATCCAGTTGCCCGGCGAAGCGCCCGAGACATTCGCCCGGAGGGTGGCGCTGGAGAAAGCCTGCGACGTGGCAAGCCGGCGGCCAGGCGCTTGCGTCCTGGCTGCCGACACCGTCGTGGTCGTCGACGGATGTTTGTTTGGCAAGCCCGCCGGCCGCGACGACGCGCGCCACATGCTGCAGATGCTGTCCGGACGTGCACACCGGGTTCTCACGGCGGTGGCGCTGGTTGATGCAGCCGCGACCGTCGATGAGGTGCTGATCGAGAGCGTGGTCGAGTTTCGGTCGCTGGCCATTGCGGAGCTCGAAGCCTACCTGGATAGCGCTGAGCCCTACGACAAGGCTGGAGCTTACGCCGTTCAAGGCGAGGCGAAGAAGTTCGTTAAGGCGGTGCGCGGGTCTTATTCGAATGTCATAGGACTGCCTATGGAGGCGGTGACGGATTTGCTGCGCCGCCACCTGCCTGCCTCAAGAAGGACGGCACGCTCACGTGATTGACGTCGCCGCCAATTGGGAACGTGTCTGTCTCCAGGTGGAACGCGCGGCGCGTAAGGCCGGACGCGATCCGCGGACCATCCGCATTGTCGCCGTGTCGAAAACCAAGTCCGTCGAGCTGATTGATACCGCCATCCGCGCCGGGGTCACCGACATCGGCGAGAACTACGTACAGGAGGCTGCGGACAAGATCGCCCGCATTGGCACCCGCGTCACCTGGCACATGATCGGCCACCTCCAACGCAACAAGGTGGGCCGCGCGGTGGAGCTGTTCGACATCATTCACACGCTCGACAGCGTAGCCCTCGGCGAGGCGCTCGCCCGCCACGGCGAGCGTCGCAATCGGCCGGTGCGCGTGCTGATCGAAGTCAACCTTGCGGCTGAAGCCAGCAAGCACGGCATCGCGCCGGAGCGCACGCAGTCATTGCTAGAGACGCTCGCCCGGCAGCGCTGGATCGTAGTCGACGGACTTATGGCTGTGCCGCCCGCCGGCCCTGCCGAGAGCATCCGCCCATGCTTCCGCGCCTTGCGCGAATTGCGCGACAGCTTGAACCAGAAGGCTCAGGCGACCACCCCTCTGCGCGAGTTGTCGATGGGTATGTCGGACGACTTTGTTGTCGCCATTGAGGAAGGGGCGACGATGGTGCGCATCGGAAGGGCCATTTTCGACGCCCGGAGCTGAGTTGATCGAAAGGCCTTGGATGATGAAAGGATGCCGATGAAGAAGCATGTCGACAGGGAACATGGAAGCAACGGACAAGAGCGGCGCCAGATCGGCTTCATCGGCGGCGGCAACATGGCGGGGGCCCTGATTCGCGGGCTGATCGGCGCTGGCCTCTACTCGGCCGACCAGATCTGGGCAAGCGACGTCGACGCCCGGAAGCGCGCAGCGCTGCGCCGCCGCTTCCGCATAGGCGTTACTGCCGATAATGCCGGCGTCGTACGCGGATCGAAGTTGGTTGTGCTCGCGGTGAAACCGCAGATCATCGACACGGTTCTGGCTGAGCTTGACGACACCGCTGGTACGCAGACGATATTCCTTTCGATTGCCGCCGGCGTCACCACCGCACGCCTGGAGGCCAAACTCCCTCCCGGGGCGCGCGTCCTGCGGGTCATGCCGAACACGCCGGCCCTGGTCGGCAAAGGCATGTCGGTGCTGGTGCGCGGAGGGCACGCCACCGCCGCCGATGAACGCCTCGGCCTGCGCGTGCTGCGGGCTGTCGGTCAAGCGGTGGCAGTGCAAGATGAGGCTCTGCTCGACGCCGTCACCGGCCTGAGCGGCAGCGGTCCAGCCTATGTGTATCTTCTTGCCGAAAGCCTGATTGCGGGGGGCGTGGAGGCAGGCCTGCCGGCCGAGCTGGCGGCTCAGCTGACGCTGCAAACACTGACCGGCGCCGCCGCCATGCTCCAAGACACCGGTGAAACTCCGCAAGCACTTCGCGCCATGGTCACCTCACCGGGCGGCACTACGCTGGCCGGACTGAACGAGCTCGAGGCGCGCGGATTCAAGGAGACGGTGATCGCAGCCGTAACCGCCGCCACCCGGCGGTCCCGCGAGCTGGGGCACTGATTCGCATAGCGCTTATCGCCTATCGCCAGAGAGCCGAGCCTGGAGCGCGAGATGAGCTGCGATATGCGATGCGCGATAAGCGCTATGCGATATGCGATATGCCATCCTCACCGCCGGCGTGCCTTGCCGGCGGGAGCCCTGCCGCGTTTGGAGTTGCTGTCGCCTTCGAGCGCTAGCAGGTCGAAGCTGCGGCGCATGCCGTAGAGTTCCTTGCGGTGTAGTTCGGCCAGGGCGCGCATTTTGCGGCCGCCTTCGGCCGTGAGCGAGATGTGCACTTCGCGTCGGTCGTCGGGATTGACCTGGCGGCGCACCAGTCCGAGTGATTCCGCCCGGTCGACCAGGCCAACGACGCTATGATGGCGCACCTGGAGAAAGTCGGCCAATTCTCCGATGGTGGCCCAGCCTTCACCTGTAAAACCGGCAACACCAAGCAGAAGTTGGTGGTGCTGTGGCGTCAAGCCACTGTCGCGCGCGGCCTCCTCGCTGAAACGGAGAAATTTTCGGACGGCATAGCGGAACCGCGCCAGATTGCGGATGTCCGCTAGCGAACCCCCCCCGGCCCTATGGCCCCGTGGTACTGTCATGATCTCGCACTCGCACCGTCTTCAGGCATAGCGTTCACCATTTGCCATTGCCGGAACCTGCGCGAATGCTATAGTCAGCCAACCCTGGAAAGCAAGGCCTGCAATCTCGATCACTGACCGGTCTCGGTCTCTTCCGCGAAGATCCCATTATGCAAATACTACGCGCCAGCCGCGACGACATCCGTAACATCGCCATCATCGCACACGTGGACCACGGCAAGACCACTCTGCTCGACGCCATGCTGCACCAGAGCGGCATCTTCCGCAGCAACGAGCAGGTGGTGGATCGCGTCATGGACTCCTTCGTCCTGGAGCGCGAGCGCGGCATCACCATTCTGGCCAAGAATACCGCGATCAGTTACGCCGGAGTGAAAATCAACATCGTCGACACCCCAGGCCACGCCGACTTCGGTGGAGAGGTAGAACGCACCCTGGCCATGGTCGACGGCGTCATGCTGCTGGTCGATGCCTCGGAAGGACCCTTGCCGCAGACACGATTCGTCCTCAAGAAGGCGTTGGAGGCCGGATTGCCGCCAGTGGTTTGCATCAACAAGATCGATCGGCCGGATGCACGCGTCACCGAGGTGCTCAACGAGGTATACGATCTGTTCATCGATCTCGACGCCACCGAAGCGCAGTTGGAATTTCCGGTCGTCTACACCAACGCCCGTGCCGGCATCGCCAAGCGCGCCTTGAGCGACACCAACGTGGATCTACGCCCGCTATTCGACCTCATCCTCTCTTCCCTGCCCTCCCCGCGTTTCGATCCGGACGCCACGACGCAGTTCCAGGCCAACAATCTCGACTACAACGATTACGTCGGCCGGCTCGCGATCGGCCGCGTCGTCAGCGGCGAGTTGCACAGCGGTTCGACCTACACGCTGTGCCGCACGGAGGGCTCTCAGATCGAGTGCAAGATCACCCAGATCTACGGCTGGCACGGGCTGAAGCGCATGGAGCTGCAGCAGGCCAGCGCGGGGGACATAGTTGCCGTGGCCGGCATCGCTGACATCAACATCGGCGAAACCGTCGCCGATCGCCTCGCGCCGCGGGCTTTGCCAGCTATCCGTGTCGACGAGCCCACGATCGCCATGATCTTCAGCGTCAACAACTCGCCCTGGGCGGGACGCGAAGGGGAATATGTCACCTCCCGCAAACTACGCGAGCGCTTGTACAGTGAGCAGCGCAAGAATGTCAGCCTGCGGATCGAGGACACCAGCTCTCCGGACGCCTTGCGGGTCATGGGGCGCGGCGAATTGCAGCTCGCCATCCTCGTCGAGACCATGCGCCGCGAAGGCTACGAGTTGCAGGTCTCCAAGCCAACCATCATTACTAAAGACGTGGACGGCACAGCCCATGAGCCGATGGAGCTCCTCCTGGTGGATGTGCCGGAGGAATACATCGGCGTGGTGTCACAACTGCTCGCCGTGCGGCGCGGGAAGATGACCAAGATGAACCACGCCGGCTCCGGGCGCGTGCGCCTGGAGTTCGCCATCCCGTCGCGCGGGCTCATCGGCTTTCGCTCCTACTTTCTCACCGACACTCGCGGCACCGGCATCATGAACGCGCTTTTCAACGGGCACGCGCCCTGGCAAGGGCCGATCCAGGCGCGCACCAACGGCAGCATGGTTGCCGACCGGGAGGGACCGGCGACTCCCTACGCCATATTCCACCTGCAGGAGCGCGGCGTCATCTTCACCCCGCCTGGAACGCGGGTCTATGAAGGCATAATCGTGGGCGAGTACTCGCGGGACAACGATCTCGACGTCAACATCTGCCGCGAGAAGAAGCTTAGCAACATGCGAGCCTCCGGCCACGACGAGGCGGTGCGCATCACACCGCACCGCGAAATGGGTCTGGAGAACGGCATAGAGTGGATCGCTGACGATGAGCTGGTCGAGATCACGCCTCAGTCGGTACGCCTGCGCAAGAAAGTCCTGCGCCAGGTCGAGCGGCCCAAGAGGCGCAAGGAATAGCGTATGGCCTATGGCTTATAGCCTATGGGCGATATGCGATACGCGATGCGCTATTTCACAGCTTGAACTCCCGGTCGTGCACGTGCGGTTCGCCGCCTTCCGGGGGAACCAACTCGTTTAGTTTGCGAAAGACGATCTCAATCAGCTTATCGAGTTGCCGGTACTCGCCTGAACGGGCCGCGGCGCGGGCCACACTCACGGCCAATCGTAGTCTATCGTCAGTAGTCATCCGCACCTCCTGGCTTTAGCGGCCAAAACACGCACCTTATAGAAGGCGTAACGACGCAGGACAACTGCGCCACCAGGAGCAGCAATTGCCACCTCATACGTACTTTGGTAGGCTTCATAGGCTTCGGAGGGCGGCAGCGGCGGCACAAGGGCGTCCTTGCTGGGTGGCGGAAAGGAGTGTCGAAATGGCTGGCGGTAAAACGTTCAAGCGGGATCAAAAACGTCGCAAAGAGATGGCCCGCAAACTGAAACAGGAAGAAAAACTCAAGAAGAAAATGGAACGCCGTGAGGCCAAGAAGCAAGACGGCGAAGGCGAGGAAACCGAGTCCGACGTCGGGAGTTCCACGGCTCTGTAGTTATCCCTCCACGTACCACAAGCAGTCTTGGCTCGTGAGTCCGCAATGGAGTCCCAGGACTCACGAGTCCTCCGCATGTACAACCATCCCCTTCAGCGCCGCGGCGCGAGCCCGCTCCTGGTCGTGCGCCGGTAGAACTACCAGTTCGGGAGCCAGGTCTTTGAAGCGTTTCAACCGCCACAAGTTGTCCCACCATTTCCGCATGTCGTAGGCCCCGACTGGCCGCGCTCCATACTGCAAGTTTTCCACCGTGGGCGCGGCATCGTCGGCAAGCAGGACGGGGCGCTCCGCCAAACGCACCAGCATCATGAGATTGCCGGGCGTAAAGCCCGCGGCATTGATCAGCAGACAGCTGCCGTCACCAAACAGATCGGTGTGATTTGGAAACGTCCCGAGCGGCTGAGTGCCACTGAAATCAATCAATTTCCAGTTGCCGACCGCCCCGATGATGCCACTCGCCGAACCGCCAGCGGCGGCGGCATGGGCGTGCTCAGCCCTGGACGTCACCACCTGCGCATTGGAAAACTGCCTCACCTCGCCGACGTGATCGGGACGCAAGTTGCCCAGCACGATCCAGCGCACCGCATCGGGACGGAATCCGGCGCGCTCCAAGGCATGGCGCAGGCCGCGGTTCGGATGTGTCTCCACTCCGATCAGAGGCCCCACCCTGGCCGTGGGTACCGGTGTAGCCTGCGGCGGCGCGGGCTCGAGTCCGGTATTGAACAGGATCAGCCCCTGCTGCGGATGTTCTATGAGGAAGGCCGGCACCGGCAGCTCGCGCGTATGCCTCAGGCTGCCGCCACGAAAGACCAGCGCTTCGGCTACGCGCAACTGGCCGGTATTGAATACGTGCAGCTTGAGGCCGTTCACACCACGATATGGTTGCGGCCAGTTCGCCAGTGTGGGCAGGATGTACGGCACCCGCAACTCGTCTTCGCAGGCCCCGGCGAAGAGGCAACAGCAAAGGGCTATCAGTATATGGCATATGGTATATGGCATATGGCTTATAGCGTATGGCCAAGAATTCCGACCATCTGCCATATGCCATACGCCACACGCCATATGCCATCTCTGCCATCTACCGTCCGCTTACGACTTGCGCCGGCGCACGAAGGCGCGCTCGACCACTACCGCTCCAAAACCCAGCTTGCTCATCAGCTTCGGCAATGCACCCAACTCGGCCTCGACCCGCGCCACCTGCGCCGGGGAGAGTCGCTTGGGCCAGCGCAAGCGTATCTCGGCTACCGTCTTGCCCTCCAAGACCGGCATCTGCCAGTTCCGCCGTACGGGGCCGCCGCCGTTGGCAGTCCGTGCGGGCGGGCCGACCGCAGGTTCACGCGCGGTACGGCGCGGCTGGACCGGGTCGAACAAAGATCCCTGCCCCTCCACACTCTGGCGCTTACGTCCCATGGCGCTTCAGGCAGTGGGCACAGCCTGCGCCAGCAAGCGCAGGATCTCGTCGTGCACGAGGCCGTTGGAGGCCACGGCGTCACCGCCGTAGATCGTCGGCACGCCACTGAAATCGGTGAAGCGGCCGCCGGACTCTTCGACGATGATCTTGATGGCAGCGAGGTCCCAGGGCTTGAGATCGACTTCGACCATAGCCTCGCCTTGTCCGCGCGCGACGAAGGTATGGCCGAAGTAATCGCCGAAACCACGCTGACGTCCGGAAGCCCGTACCAATCTCTCGAATCCCTGCCAGCGACCCACCTGGCGAAAAATGTCGAGTCCGCCGAACACCACCATGCTCTCACGCAGCGACCGGACAGCCGACACCCGTAGCCTCCCATGGCGATCGAAGGCGCCCGCGCCTTTTTGCGCGTAGAGCAAATCGTCCACGGCCGGGGCGTAGATCACTCCGGTGGTAATCTCGCCATCCTCCTCGAGTCCGATCAGCGTAGCGAAGAAGGGAATGCCGCGGATGAAGTTCTTGGTCCCATCGATAGGATCTATGATCCACTTGGCGTCTGGAACGCTGCCCCCCAGCTCGGTTGCGGGGCTTTCGCCGAACTCCTCACCCACTACGCTGTACTCCGGGAAGCTGCGGCGCAAGACCTCGACAATCCGCCGCTCGCACTCACGGTCGGCCTGAGTGACCGGAGAGCGGTCACGTTTGTAATCGACCGCGAGCTGGGTACGGAAGTAGCGCAGGGCCACTTCGCCTCCGGCCTTGGCCGCCGCAATGGCGACCTCCAGTCGCTTGTCCATGGGTGGACTCTAACCCGAATGCGCCGGCGCTGCCAACCGGCACGATGGAGATTGATCCATGCCGGTAGCGCCGAAAGCCGGGGGCTCGAAGCCCCCGGCTTAGACAGCGAAGCCCGGTAAACCGGGCTGATCGGAGGGCCAGCCGGCTTCGAGCCGGCTTGGTTATATTAGCCGGGGGATTCATTCCCCGGCGTGGTACACGCCTGTAACCTGCGCAGAGAAGTTGGGTTCTGAGACAGCCTCTTCATTCACCAGCCCCACTGTGGCGTTATCGCAACCCACTACTCCTTGAACGTCACCTTCGCCTGCGAGAGCACCACATTCCCCTTCTGGGTCTCGCCCTGCACAATCGCTTCACCCGGGCCGGTGAACCACATCTTGGTTATGATGGTGTCTCCATAGTACACCTGATCCGCAAAGCGCCCGTCGCCTTGTTCTCGTACACGTAGTCGAGATCGGACTCCGGCTTGGCGCCAACACCGAGGGCGTAGAGTATGACGTCCTTCCAGGTCCAGGAGTACGTGATGGGCTCGAATGTCATGCCGACCAGGTCGCTAGAGATTTTTCGTAGGCTCATAGTGCGAATCCATTTTAGAAGTCAGCCCCTCTGTCAAGTTCCACCGTTGTCGTCACTGCGCGGTTCGCGCTAGAGTGGGCCGCAGTCAGAGGAGCTTGCATGGCACGTCTGGACGGCGGCGAAACTTCCGCCTGGATGGATATGGCGGCGCTCGTACGTAACGGTGGCAGCTGTCTCGGACATGGGTATCTCGGCTGCCTCGGGGTCGGGATGCCGTTCGCCATCGGCGCCAAGGCGGCCTAACCGAATCGGCAAGTGATGTGCATCGTCGGCGACGGTTCCATCGGTTTCAATTTTGCGGAGTTCGACACCATGGTGCGCCACCGGCTCAACATCATGACGGTAGTCAACAACGATCAGCAATGGGGCATGTCGGCGCACGGGCAAGAGCTGGTCTACGGCAAGGACCGCACCGTGATCACGGCACTGGGCTCGACGCGCTACGGCCTAGCCGCCGCTGGTTTCAGCTGTCACGCGGAATTAGTGGAAAGCCCGGAGGACTTGGTTCCGGTGTTGAATCGCGCCCTGGCCAGTGACCGGCCGGCGTGTGTGAACGTGATGACCGACCCCGCCGCCATCCCGCCCATCACCATGATGATGGCTGCCGCGGCCACCGGTCCGGAGGACAGCAGCGTGGTGCGCATGCCTTATTTTGGCGAGCGCAAGCTGTAGAAGTATGGAAAACTTACTCGAGATGCAGCCGGAGCCAATTGCTCCCTCGCCCGCGCGTTTGTTCCGCGCGGGAGAGGGTTGGGGGTGAGGGCACACGCCGACTTTGCCTGCGGGCGGCAAACACCATGCACCCTCACCCTTCCCTCTCCCACGCTGCAAAGAAGCGCGGGAGAGGCCAGTTTCGCCACTTGACAGCAGCACTCATAGAAGGGCGAACGGCCCTATCACATCATTCAGCCATACGTCGCCGAATTTCTGCCCTGGAGTACTTAGGCGTAGATCGGCCGACTGTCTTCGCCGGTTCCCTACCCACGCCACAGCTCAAAGCCCGCCGTGACGAAGTCGCGGTCGAAGCTCATGACGGCGGTGCAGTGCAACGCTTCCATTACCGCAAAGCTCACCGCGTCGGTGTAGGTGATCACCTGGTCCGAGAGTTTGGCCAGCCAGCGGCGGCCGCCGGCGTGGTGTGCGGCGGTTACGTACTCCACCCTCAACAAGGGACTGGCATCGATCCGCTCCAGCAGCAGGGTCGCCGGCCGAATGCCGAAATGAAACAAAGCGAAGCGATGTACCTCCGCGAGGATGATGTTGGTCGTCACCAGACGCACACGCTTACGCACTGCCTGGCGCAGCATGCGGTCGGCGTCGGCGTGGTGCTGGTCGCTGGCGCGCACCAGGGCGATCCACACGCCGCTATCGAGGCGTTGACACGGCCAAAAGAGGAGGATCCGCTGTTGGGGCTGAGCGGCATGGTGCAGGATCGGCTGCCGGCTGACGTCAGTGAGCAGTTCGACCGCTATCTGCAGGAGACATTTGTTGCCGAGCCCGCGGCATTATACGCGCAGCCTCGTAAGCGCGCGCGAACGCGTCCTCGTCATGAACACTGTGTCAATGTTTTCATGACGTGTCGAGGGCGAGACCCCGAGTGCGGCAAATCCCTTCGGCCAAGTATCACGGCAGCGCGAGCAGACTGCGAATCACGCTGCCCGGCACGACGGCAGCGAACTGCCCTCCGACCTCCGAGGAGATCGTCTGGCTGATGAGCCCGACGCAGCGCGCCGCAATCATGGTAACCTGCCCTGTTGTCTCAAACCGTGCCTGCGGCGTCACGAAAACAGGCGCGCCGCTGTAGCCGCCCACCGTCGGCTGATCGAGCAAGAAGAAGTTCCCCGCATGCCGCATCTCTTCGCCGCGAAAGCGCAGAATGCCGCTGGCGGCGTGAAAGCGCTTGGTGATCGGGGTGAAGTGCGCTTCGTTGACCAGGCCGAGAGGAAAGCCTACCGCGACCAGGTCGAGAGTCGAGGCGGGCACCGCCGTCTGCCGCGCCACCAGCTCGACGTCCAGAAAACGCCCACGGAGATCGGCGGGGAGGGTCGGAAGCCGCAAGGCGGCGACATCGCCCTCGTGATGAAACTGCCACGGCACTTTGCGCCGGCGCCCGGCCAGCAGTTTTCCCAACCCCAGGGTCGTGCGTCTTCCCGTGGAGTTGGCGCAGGAGAGACTGGCGCGATCATCCATGCGACGCGCCACGTGCCCCGCCGTGACCAGAAACGCCTGGTCGCCAGCGCTCACGAGAAAGCCAGTCCCCAAGTGCCTGCCGACCTTTGGACCCGCCGGCCGGGTGCCTGGTGGCTTGAGCCAGACTTCGAATGTCTCTCCGTCCACCTCGACAGTTTCGGTGAACGGCCGCTCGAGCAGCACCGCGCAGCGCAGCAGATCCTCCGGCTGGTGAATGGAGAGTAGAATTTCCAGGGCACGCTTGCGGGAACGGCGAGCACCAGGCATCAGCGGCATCCTTTCATTCCTGATGCAACTCTATCCACGTGGCGGCACAGAGCACAAACTCATCGGTGCACGACAAATTCGTGGGAAATGTGCGCGCAGCTCAAAAACCGATCGCCCTGAACTACTAGGTCTGAAAGTCGTCGTGCCACGCAAAGATTTCGACTAGCCACTTTGGACTTTAGACTTTGGGCTGCGGGCGAAGCCCGCGCTGAGGAGCGGCCATCTTCTCAGGCCGCGTCTCGAAGGGCGCACCACGCTTCGTTGACAGCCCGGCCGCTTCCAGTAAGCATACCACCATGACCGTAGTCGACGGTGCACAGTGAAGCAGGCGCGTGTCGATAGCATCGTCCGCTGTCCGAAATGTAATCGCGGCTTTCTCGCTACGGCAGGCGGGCGTTCCACGCAAGCGCGCTGCCGCCAATGTGGGGCATCATATCCGATCCAGCGCGGCGTCATCGAGCTCGAGCCAGACACCGGCCGCTCCGGCAGCCTCATGCAGCGCGCCATGGAGGCCGAGACCGTCGTCAGCATCTACGAAAGCCGGGGCTGGCGGCGCAGTGTGTTGGCGTCGCTGGCGTTCGGCATTTCCTTTGAACAAGAACGTGATCTCATCTTGCGAGGCGCGGCGGTCAAGCGCCGAGATGTCGTCCTCGATCTGGCTTGTGGTACGGGGATCTACACGCGGCCGCTGGCGGTGCTGGCGCGTTCGGGTGTGGTGGTGGGTCTCGATCGTTCCCTGCCAATGCTTCGCCTGGCGAGCGTGCTGCGCCGCAAGGACAAGCTGCACAACGTGATCTTGCTTCACGGCACGGCCGGCAGATTGCCGTTTGCGCCGGAGCACTTTGATCTCGTCCACTGCGGCAGCGCCCTGCATCTGTTTCCGCAGGCCGCTCCGGTGCTGCGCGAAGTCCACCGTGTCCTGAAGCCGGGCGGGTGTTTCACAGCCAGCACGGTTCGCTGGGAGAGTGGCCCAAAGATTGCCGACTACACTCGCGCGCTACTCGGCATCCATCCATTTTCCACGGGCGAGCTCGACGCCCGCTGCCGGCGTGCCGGCTTTACGCAGATCAGCTTTCATCATGCCAGCCGGCTGTGGCTGATCATGAGCGCGCGTAAGCCGCTCGCCGCTTGATACCCCTTTCCACAGCGGCGAAAGCACGCTACTGAAATCTAATTCAGCTTCCTGACCTGTGGTCGCATTGAGTGCCGCCGCGCGCGCCGCGTGGAAAAGGAGTGCGTTTGCTACATGGCTTTGAAGCATCTTCCGGAAAACCTTCGCCAGGAAGCGCGAGCCTGGAACTTCCAGCTCGGCGTGCCCGGCTTCAAGTATGCTGACCTCAACCGCGTGCGGCGTATCGAAGCCCTCGACCAGGTCTTCCTCCAGGCCCTGCGCGATGCCGATCCGGAACTGGGTGCGGAATTCACACGCTATCGGGACGTGGGCGGGAAAGGCTTCGAACGCACCCAGGAATCGCGGCTGCTCAGCCGGGTGGCGCCGCACGTCGGCACCTTCGTCGCCCGCCTGTTCCACATCGAGGAGGACTACGCCGCGCTCTGCGCCCGAGTGCGTGCCGACGAGGTCGTGTTCGAATGGAAGCGCCAGTTCGTCGAACGGGTAGTCTTCAAAGACAAGGGAGCCGAACTTTCGATCGCCGACAAGGACCCGGTCGAGCTCGAATTCGCCTACCGCGAAGTCGTCGATGCGGTCATGCCGGACGCCACCCTCACCTCGGATCCGGAACGCGAGCTGGCCGTGGTTACCACGAGCTTGCAGCGGACCATTGACACATCCTCGGATCCGGCGACACTGGCGCAAGCGCAGCATCAACTCGGCGCCGTAACGGCGTGGGTGCGGGCCGTGGCGCTGCATCCCAGCCTGGCGCAGCGGCGCCGGCAGTTCACCTGCTTCCACGTACCCCACAAGACCGATTACAACGAGCTCGTGCCGCGCACTCGGCCGCGTCCCCAGTTGCCGGAGTACTTCATGGGACCATCCGAAACGCGCCGCCAGCGCGACGGCTTCAACCTCACCGATCCGCGTTTCAACCAACGCGAGAATCTGCGCGAGTCGCACTACTGTCTGACTTGCCACCAACGCGGCAAAGATTCCTGCGCCACCGGCCTGCGCAGCAAAGGCGGCGAGCTGCAGCGCAACCCGCTCGGCATCGAGCTCGGCGGTTGCCCGCTGGAAGAGATGATTTCCGAGATGATCCAGCTCTATCGCGAGGGCCACCCCATCAGCGCCCTAGCGGTAATCATGATCGACAACCCAATGCTGGCCGGCACGGGCCATCGCATCTGCAACGACTGCATGAAGGCCTGCATCTTCCAGAAGCAGGATGCGGTGAACATTCCGCAGATCGAAACCGGTGTCCTGACCGACGTGCTGCGCTTGCCCTACGGCTTTGAGATCGTCTCGCTGCTGAGCCGCTGGAATCCGCTCAACGCGCGCCGTCCTTATCCGCTGCGTTACAACGGCAAGAACGTGCTGGTGGTGGGGATGGGGCCGGCCGGCTACACCCTGGCGCACCATCTGCTCAACGAGGGCTTCGGCGTAGTGGGCATCGAGGGATTGAAAGTCGAGCCGCTGGCGCTGCAACTGCGCGGTGCCAAGCGGCGCGTGCCGCAGCCCATCCGCGACATCGAGGAGATCATCGGCCCGCTCTCCGAGCGCCCGACCCTGGGCTTCGGCGGCGTCGCCGAATACGGCATCACCGTGCGCTGGGACAAGAATTTTCTCGATATCAATTACGTCCTGCTTATGCGGCGCAAGAAATTCCGCCTGCTCGACGGCGTGCGCTTCGGCGGAACCCTCACCATCGACGATGCCTGGCATCTCGGCTTCGATCACATCGCCATCACCGCGGGCGCGGGCAGGCCGACGCTGGTGCCGATGCAGAACAACCTGGCCCGCGGCATGCGCATGGCCTCGGACTTTCTCATGGCCTTGCAGGGCCAAGGCGCCTACCGAAAAAACTCCCTGACCAATTTGCAGATCGAATTGCCGGCGGTCGTGATCGGCGGCGGGCTCACCGCCATCGACGCCGCCACCGAGTTGCAAGCTTATTACATTACCCAGGTCGAGAAGGTGTCGGAGCGTTTCGAACGCTTGAAGCGACGCATCGGCGAGCAGGCGATCTGGGCGCGTCTGGACGGCGAAGAGGCCAAGACGGTGCGGACCTGGCTCGACCACGGCCGTATGGTGCACGCTGAACGCGTGGCGGCTCAGGCCGCCGGCCGCGCCCCGGATTTTGCGCGCCTGGTGCGCTCGTGGGGCGGCGTCACCATCGCCTACCGTAAACGCTTGCTCGATGCGCCGGCGTACCGCCTCAACCACGAGGAGGTCATCAAGTCACTGGAGGAAGGCATCGGCTTCGTGGAGTGCATGAGCCCGGTTGCCAATCTGCTCGACGAGCACGGTCACATCCACACGGTGCGTTGCAGCCGCATGGAATTTGGCGACGGCAAGTGGAAAGACACGGGCCAGACTGTGGACTTCCCCGCCCGCACTGTCGTGGTCGCGGCGGGAACCAACCCCAACGTCGTCTATGAAATGGAGCACCCCGGCACCTTCAAGATCGACGAGCGCCGCTCGTGCTTCGCCATGCACCGCGTCGTCGAGCAGGCGGACGGGACGCGCAAGCTCGAGCCGGTGAAAGACGGCGGCGCCGGCTTCTTCACCTCCTACGGCAAAGGCGGCCGCTTCATCACCTTCTACGGCGACGCCCACCCGGTGTTCGCCGGCAACGTCGTCAAGGCCATGGCTTCGGCCCGCCTGGGGTATCGCGAAATTGCCCGGCTGTTCGAGCGCGAGGTCGCCGTACAAGACCCGGAGGAGCAGGCCGAGCGCGAGAACGCCTGGGTCCGGTTTGCCGAGGTCCTGGAGGACGGCCTGCGCGCCGTGGTGGTGGACGCCATCCGGCTGGGCCAGCGCATCGTCGAAGTCATCGCCAAGGCACCGTTTGCGGCACGCAATTTCCGCCCCGGCCAGTTCTTCCGCGTGCAGAACTACGAGGTCACCGCCGAAGTCGTGGAAGGCATCCGCTTGACCATGGAGGGTTTGGCCCTGACGGGAGCGTGGACCGATCCGGAGCGCGGGCTGATTTCGCTGATCGTCCTGGAGATGGGCGGCTCATCGCGCCTGTGCAGCATTCTCGAGCCCGGTGAGGAGATCGTTCTCATGGGTCCGACGGGCACACCTACCGAAATTGCCGAAAATGAAACCGTGCTGCTAGCCGGCGGCGGCGTGGGCAACGCCGTGCTGTTCTCCATTGCCGCCGCCATGAAGGCGCGGGGCAATCGCGTCATCTACTTCGCCGGTTACAAGCAAGCCGGAGATCTGTTCAAACGCCGCTATATCGAGGACGCTTGCGATCTGGTGGTCTGGAGCGTCGACCAGGGCGAGCCCATCGTGGCGCGCCGGCCCCAGGACCGCACCGTGGTCGGCAACATCGTGCAAGCCATGGACTGGTACGCACGCGGCAATCTCGGCGGCACCCCGATTCACCTGCGCGAGGTCGATCGCATGATCTGCATCGGCTCCGATCGCATGATGGACGCCGTGCGTCAGGCCCGTTCGACGGTGCTGAAGGACGCGCTACGCACCAACCACGTCGCCATCGGGTCAATCAACTCGCCGATGCAGTGCATGCTGAAGCAGGTGTGCTCGCAATGCCTGCAGCGTCAGATCGATCCCGATACCGGCAAAGAGTCACTGGTCTTCAGCTGCTTCAACCAGGACCAACTCCTCGACCAGGTGGACTTCCGCTTCCTGCACGAACGCCTGCGACAGAACTCGGCGGCGGAAAAACTCACTTCGCTGTGGCTCGATCATCTGTTCGAGCAACGCGAGGTGCAGGTGGTGTAGGCCGCAAGCGGCAGTCTCCGCGGCGGCGATGGTAGAGTTGCCGCCGCGGGTTTCAGAGCGCTATTCCAGGAAATATCCCTGCTCGCCGTGCTCGCTCACGTCGAGGCCCTGGTGCTCCACTTCAGGCGCGGTGCGCAAACCGACGGTGACCTGGAGGATGGAGGCAATCAAGCCGGTGCCGACCAAGGAGAGCACCAATGTGACCGCCATGGCCGCGAGTTGGTGTGCCCACAACGTATTGGCGACGATGGCGCCCAGATTGGCGCTCAGATTCGGGTTCACGTCAGCGGTAGCGAGCAGCCCGGCCAGCAGTGTGCCGATCGTCCCGCCGACGGCGTGCACCCCGAAGGTGTCCAGGGAGTCGTCGTATCCCAGCTTCAACTTCAGTGTGCTGCATGCGAAATAGGTCGCGACGCCGGCGAATACGCCGATCAACATCGCACCGGAGGCGGTCACGAAACCGCTGCCGGGCGTGATCGTCGCCAACCCGGCCACCGCACCCGAGCACATCCCGAGCACGCTCGCTTTGCCGCGGAGCGACGCTTCCAGCAGCGCCCAGACGCACAGGCTCACCACCGCCGCCAGGGTCGTGCTGACGAACGCGTTTGCGGACACACTGTCGGCGGCCAGGGCGCTGCCGGCATTGAAGCCGTACCAGCCGACCCACAACATGCCGGTGCCGACCGCGCAGAGCACCATGCTGTGCGGCAGGATCTGATCGCGTCCATACCCGAGTCGTTTGCCCAGGAGCAGACACAGGAGCAAGGCCGACCAGCCCGAGGACATATGCACCACCATGCCACCCGCAAAATCAACGGCCTTGATCGCCGCGTGCGGATTGCCGAGACCGTTCATCAGGCCGTCAGCACCCCAGACCATATGGGCCAGCGGAAAGTAGACCAACAGCATCCAGAGGGCGCTGAACGCCATGATGGCGGGAAACTTCACCCGCTCGGCAATCGCACCGACGATCAGTGCGGGCGTGATGATGGCGAACATCATTTGGTACATCGCGAAGATGTTGTGCGACACCCACTGTGCGTACGCCGTGTTGGGCTGCGCGGTCACCCCGCGCAAGAAGGCGTAATCGAGCCCGCCCAGGACCGGCGTGCCCGGCGCAAACGAAAAACTGTAACCGAAGGCCCACCACATCATCGCCACCAATCCCGCCAGGCCAAAGCACTGTCCGAGCACCGAGAGCACGTTCTTACGCCGCACCAAGCCGCCATAGAACAGGGCCAGGCCCGGCAGCGTCATGAACAGCACCAGCGCGGTTGAGATCATCATCCAGCCGTTGTGGCCGGGGCCCGGGCCGGTGACCACGGAGGCCGCGTTCACGCGGGCGCCGTTGTTCATATATGCCTCGAGGTCAGCCACACGCTGCTCCAGCGGCGGCGCAGCGTTGGCTGCGGCGGCTGCGCCGAGCATGACGATCAGAAACAGGAGAACCCAAACTGGCCGGCGCATGACTGCACTCCCTTCGGCGTGTGATCGTTGGCGGATGGAGGCGGCTGATACCAGACGCATAGCGGAGACGCAATGATCGCACGGCTTGATGGCGGAACGAGACTACGCCATGGCGACTCTGCGGGCCATATGGCCTCATTACACCCTGATGCCGAAGGGAACACGAACGGCGAGGTGGAGATTTACCGGTACGTAACGGAAGGCTCGTTCGACGCCTATATGTGGCAGACCCTGGAAACCAAGGCGCGCTTCATCGAGCAGGTGATGAGCGGCCAGACGTCGGTGCGCACGGCAGAGGACCTTGAGGGCGGCGCTCGCGCAAGCTCCTGAATTCTTCGAAGCCGCTAAAGGCACCGTTCACGATCTTCTCGATCAGGGTTACTTCGTCGTCACGAAGTTTCTGGAATTCGCCTTTTCGGCGACTGGTGAGCAGCCGTCCCTTGTTTTGCCGGATGAACATTACCAGGTTCTCTGCGAGCCGATCTGGCATCTCCACCGCATCCATGATGCGCCGGAGGGCCTCATCGTGGCGGCGAAGGTAATCGATCTCACGCGGCAGGTCGTCTTCGACCGTGCGTCCGACGCATGCAAAGAGAAACTCAGCCGCAGCCGTGCAGTCAAAGTATCGGTACAAGTCTGCCGTGTCGTTGAGCACCTCGACATTGCGGTCAGCTGTCGGACGCCATTCAATGAACGGCATCAGTGGTCCCGAATGCCCTTGTAGGGTTCGGCGGTAATCGTCAATTCGGTCAAGCATGACCGACGAAACCGGAAAGACCATGCCTGCCGGTGTAAACCTGCGCGCGGCGAGGACGTGATGAATGAGACAGCGATGGAGGCGTCCATTTCCATCCTGGAACGGATGGATATAGACGAAGCCGAACGCAGTGGCGGCGGCTTGTAGGACGGCATCCAGGCCGCTGTCTCGCATCCGGTCATTCGCTTCCAGCATACCGCGCATCAGATCCTCGAGATCGCCCGGACGGGCGCCGATGAATTCCGGCAAAGGATCGCCCGTATGGTCACGTTCACCCAGAAAAACACCGTCGGGTCTTAAGCCCGCATGAATGAAGCGCGTATCCTCGATGAGCACCCCGTGAAGGCGAATGATCTCCGGCTCATATGGCGACCGGATGGACCGGCACGGGGTGGCACCGTAGGGGCGCGGGGACCGCGCCCCTACGTTAACTCCCCGGCACCGTCACCTGCACCCTGGCCGGGGCGCTCTTCAGGCCGGTGGTGTCTGAGATCACGGCGACATAGTTGAACGTCGTCGTGCGGCAGCCCGGGCACTCCCCGAAGGCAGCGAATTCGAATTCCAATGCCGCTCCCCCACTGGGCGGTGAGATTGCTCCGTCTAGGACCACGAAGGCTTCGCCATCATCACGGTATGCGACCAAGCGGACATGGTCGGCGTTGCCATTGGCGTCGGAGAAGCTGAGCGGTAACATGAAGGGCTCGCCGACGACGATAGTACAAGTAGCACCGCCCTTGCAGGTGAAACTGGTGATGGCCGGCGCGGCGGTATTCGGCACCAGACACCACCCCAGCAGAATTCCTTCGGCAGTAGTGACGGAATCCACCACCTTGAGGTCCCAGTCGCCCGACAGGTTCTGATTGTTGAAAGCGCTCAACGCGTTAACCGGCCTGAATCCCCCGTCGATAGCGCTGGTGCTGACAAAATACGGGTCCGAAGGAAGCGCCTCGGAGTGACACTCATCGTTAACGGATTGAGTGGCGGAGTCGTCCAGCGTGCACGAAATACCCCCGTGCCCACAGCCTTCGGGGCCGAAAAACGCCTGGCCGGGATGATCGATCAAGGTTACGGTGGTGTTCGTTTGCACATGGCGAAGAGTGACAATCAGGTCGCCTACCCACGGGTGGTCGATATCGAGACGCACATTCAGGTCTGAAATCGTCAGATTCTGGGAAACGGTGATTCTGTTTGTGACCCCACCGAGGTTCGCATCCGGGATCAACGCCGGCTGCGAAAGCGTATCACAATAGCCGATGGTCGCCGTAGGGGTCGGAGAGGCCGTGCTCGTACGGCTTGGGGTAGACGTTGCCGTCGCCGTAGGTGTGATGGTGGCTGACGAAGTCGGCGTGTTCGTGGCCGTGGCGGTGGCTGAGAACGTCGGCGTCGACGTAGCCGTGCGTGACGGCGTGTGGGTGGCGCTTGCCGTAGGTGTGGCCGACACGAAGATTGTTGCTGTGGCCGTTGCGGTGCTTGTAGGCGAGGCCGTCGGCGTCGGGGTTCTCGTCCACGTCGGGGTCGACGTGAACGTGCTGGTGTGGGTCGGCGTCAACGATGCATGAAGCGTGGCCGTCGCGGTCGGAGTCCAGGTCCGCGTCGACGTCGGAGTGGCCGTCGGTGACGGCGGCAGCGGACCGGTGGCGGATGGCGTCGGCGACATCGTCGGCGTTTCCGTGTGCGTGAATGAGGCCGTAGGCGTGAACGTGGCGCTTGTTGTTGGGCTCGCCGTTGCCGTCAGCGTAGGGCTGGTGGTCGGCGTTGCGGTCGGGCTGCCACCGATGGCCTGGCAGATGGGCGAGAGAGCATCGAAGCAGGAGCCCAGGGTCCTGTCGCTGTCACCGTCGAGATCCGTGTCGATGCCCACCTGTCCGCCCGGCAAGTAGAGGATCTGCGGCTGCCCAGGCGGCGAGGTGATTCTCACAACACCGCTGTTCGGGCAGGGCTGGCCGACCGTTTGCGTCAATGGCTGCATCGTTTGCAGCGTGATGCCGCCCCCGAAACAGGGCGAGCTGACACCACCGTCCATCCAGGTCTGCGTCGGATTCGCGTTGGCGTTCTGCCGAATGACGAAGGCGTTGAAGACCACGTCCAGAGGCTCGTTGGAGAGAGCAGCGGCCGCGCCGCCTCCGGAACTGCTGGTGATCTGTACCGGGCCGTTGAACGTCATAGCGTAGTTCACCGGCACGCATTGCGAGTTGAAGTCATCGATCGCCACCGACACGCTGGTGTTCTGGAACAGAACGGTTACGCTGCCGCCGGCCGCAAACTGGCTTGCCAGTGTTCCGCTGAGTGTCAGGTCGGCCCCGCTCACCTTACAGCTACCGAAGAAATCGAGTTGTGGACTGACAGTACCAGTGAGATTCGCAGTCACTGTCAGCAGGATCGCGCTGGACGGGTCGCGGAAGGTGGCAGTCACGTTGATGGCGGCAGTCCAAGGCGGGAAAAGCAAGTCCGGGCAGGAACCGGAGCTCGCTGTGGCATTGATAGTGCCTTCGACGGTAACGGTACCTGAGGGGACCGGAACTTGGCAGCCGCTGAAAGCGACGTTGCTAGTGGGTTTTCCGCCACTGCTGCTGCAGGTGCGCGTCGCGGTTCCGCCGGCAGGGCAGCTGTTTCCTGCAGCCATGCCATCGGCGAAGTCGAGCAGATCGGTCGTGGTCAGGGCGCCGGCGGTGCCGCCGTATTTCAGCCCGCTCACCAGGGCGGTGATCACGGCGGGAAATGCGCTCATGCCGTTGGCCACCAAGACGGCGCGCCCGGCCACCGTATCGGCGACACCGCCGGACGCCTGAGTAGCGGTCGGCGTCGGTGAGAGCGAAATAGCTGAAGCGGTGAACGTGGGCGTGAAACTTGGTGTCGCCGTGTGCGTCGCCGTGAACGTCCCTGTCGCTGTGAAGGTCGGTGTCCCTGTCCGGGTCGACGTGTTGGTGGACGTCACACTGGGGCTGGCGGTCCGGGTCAGCGAGGGCGTTGGCGTTCCCGTAGACGGCAGTGCGGTCGCCGTGGCGGAAGGCGTCACCGTGAAGGCTTGCGTGCGCGTTGGCGTCGGGCTGGGGGGCAGCGGCGGCAAGCCCTTCAGCGCGTAGTTGACGGCCGTGATAATCTCATCGACTGTGGTAGTGCCGTCGCCGTTGCCGTCGAAACCCGGGCACTGACTGATCGACAGATTGCCCAGGGCGATGTTTACGCCGAGCAGGATCTCGTCGACGGTGACGGAGTCGTCGGTGTTGCAGTCACCCGTCCCGCGCCGCGCCGGCTCCAGACTGTTGCCGAAGTTGATGCCGCCATAAGATTGACCGGCCCGGGTCACCGCCAGATCGGGCGGCGCCGCGGTCGTCTGCTGCCACAAACGGCGCTGCACCTCACGCACGGTATAGACGCCCGTATCGGTGACCGCGAAGCCGTAGCTGCCGCCGGCATCGGTCAGCACGCACAGCTCGCTTGCGCGCACATCGCACACGCCGTCACCGCTGGCTGGGTTGTTCAAGATGCCGTCACCATTGTCGTCGAGGAACATAACCCAGCCCGCCACGGCCTCCTCGTTGCTGTCGTGGACACCATTGCCATTGCGGTCGTGAAACTTCTTGCCGGCAATGATAGCGAACGGCGTCCGTGTGGCAGTGACACTCGGAGTGGGGCTGGGAGTCAGCGTACTGGTCGGCGTCCGGGTGGGCGTCACAGTTGCGCTTGCGGTCGGTGTCCGGGTCGACGTCCGCGTCGGCGTGACCGTTGGTGTGCCGGGCGTTGTCAGCGGCTGATTGGCGAAGTTCACCACCAGTGACAGTCCGCTTTCCAGCGGTCCCTCGGCCGATGTGATCAAGTCCTGCGAGCCGCCCGGCGGGAAGATGGGCAACCAGCCCGCCTGCAGGACTTCGCGCACCAGCGACTGGCCGGAGCCGTTCACGGTGCTGAGCGGCGCGGTAAATGCGTAGCTTCCGTCACCACCGGTGATGGCCTGGTGCACCGCTCCACGGCTGTCGACGAATTCGATGGTCCACCCCGGGAGACCGATTTCACCCGCATCTTGTGCGCCGTTTCCATCTTCGTCGGCAAACTTGACGCCGCTCACGTTCAGGTCCTGGAAGTTACCAAAGTTCGCGCTGATCACCGCACCGAGCGTAATCGGGATACCGCTGTAGCCGCCGCTGGAGGGAGCCGTCGGCGTCCAGCCTCCTTGCGGGACCTCGCGCAGGCCGAAGGTGTTGAGCCCGACCGGAAGCTGCTCCTGCCGCACGATAACTGAAAAGAAACCACCCGCATCGGTGCTGCCGCTGGTGATGACGTTGCCGATGCCGCTGAGCACCTCCACTGTCCACCCCGGCAGGCCGGGTTCCCAGGGGTCCTGCGCGCCGTTGCCGTTGAAATCGGCATACACGAAAGCCTCGACGGCCATTTCATCGCCCAGCACGCGTACGCCGTTGGTGTCGCCACTGTAGTCGTTGGTGAAGAACGGCACGCACACGTCCACCTGCACCTGTCCGTTGCCGCGCTCCTTACCGGTTAGAAGTCCGGCGCTTTCGTCCACACTGGCCACGGGCGTCGGAGGGTTAGGCGGCACCGGCATCTTCCACTTCGTCACCACGGGCAGATTCGGAACAGCGGTTTGCAGGCGCAGATCGTTGATCGTGATCTTGGAGAGGAGCGGATTGTAGGTGAATTTCAGGCCGAAGTAGTTGTTTCCACCCTTGTACATCCCGTCCGTAGCCAGTGTCACGTTGCGCGGGTAGGCAAGCTCGATCGGCACGCCGGCCGCCTTGGTGATCTTCTTCCCCCCCGGGATCCATTCCTCGATAAACTTCTTGATGTCGCTGAGCTTCATGCCGATAGGGTCGAACGGGAGGTCGATGGGTTCAGTGCCCTGCTGGAAGGCGCTCAGCATGCCGACCGCATGCGCCGTGCGCTCGCCGTTGAGGGGCACGTTCAGCGGGTCCTCGACGTGGCCGTCCTGGTTGCGGATCTCGAGCTTGGTCAGACTCGGCGCCACCCAGACAATCAGGTTGTCGGAAGCCTTGCCCAGACACTTTCCCAGATCCAACGTGGCCTGCACGGCCGAAAGTCCCGGGGTCTTTGAGCTGACCACGCCATGGAAGAAGGGGAAGGTCCGGCTAAAAGAGTCGGTGACTTCGATTACCGCATCTGAAGTAACTGGCGGTGACTTGTCCTCCTTCTCGGAGCCCTTTGCCGCCTCGGAGCTCACTTCGAAGTCGAGCAACTCGCTGGCCACGGCGACGCCGGTCAGCTTGGCCCATTTGACCAGAGGCTGGGTGCCGGGAATCAGCCCGACGGCTCTCTCGATCCCTCCAAGGAGATCGACGTCGGTGATCAACCCGCCCAACAAGTCGAACTTGAGGCTCTTCACCGATACTTTACCGCTGCGTCCGATGAAACTCAGGCGGTCATCGCACGGCCCCTGCGAGAACAGGATCATGGGCGGGTTGGGCAGATCCTTCCCAAGCGCCCAGGTGAGGAGTTCGGAAACCACGCTGGCCACGGCATTGCCGATTGAAGTGGGTTCTACCTTGAGCGAGCCGGCCTGGACCAGGCGCAGGCCGGAAATCACCAGGGCGCGATTGGAGTAGAGGTCGCCCTGCGGGGTCGTCCTCTTGGCTCTGATCAAGTTGAGACCGATACCTTCTTCACCCGCGGTGAAGCGGACTTCACCGGCGTCCTTGACCACGTCGATCTTGGCGGTCTTCAGATCCGGTTTGATGTCGATCCTGTCCTTCAGATAGTCTTTGACCTGGCTGAGGATGGTATTGAGGACGGACGTTTCGATGATTCCGTGGACCCATTCGTATTCGACGTCGGGTGCCGAGGTGATGTCGATGTTCGTTCCACTTTCGCGCAATTCGATCTTCTGCGGCTGATCTTCGCACAGTCCTTTTCCTAGAATCAGGCGCGGGCTGAGGATCATGGGCAACTTGCAGTTGGCCGGACAGTCATCGCCATCGATGGTGTTGCCGTCGTCGCAGTCCTCGTAGTTCGGCTCACCGTCGTCCACAACATTGTCCCCGCAACGCGGCGCGGTGCAGTCCGTGCGGCAGACGTTCGATTCCGTATCGCTGTTGTCGGCGCCGTCGTCACATTCCTCGCCCCCGTCGACCTTGCCGTCGCCGCAGCGGGCCGGAACCGCGGGGCACAACTCGACACTGAAGATCTCGCGTTTGCCGGCGGCGTTCTCTCCGGTCAGGTTGCTGTAGGAGCTGAACACAACGACTCTTCCGTCACGGCTGATCCATGGGTCATCGTTGGCCGACGATCCGTAAGGAGCATTCGGGTTTTGCACCGAGTTGGTGACCTGGACGAGTCTCGGCACCACTCCGGTGGCGTCCCACATGTAGATTTCCCAGTTCTGGTCCGGGTTGGAGCCGCCGAGATCGTAGCGCGAGCTGAACACCACGCGGTTGCCGGAACCGTCGATGGCCGGGGCCGCCAGCGCCGGGCTGAAATAGGTCACCACCTCACCCGAGCGCGAAATCAAGTCGCCACCCTGGCCGAAGGTCAGTTGCCTGAAGCTTTGCAGATCGGTGTCGTAGAGAAAAACTTCGTAATCTCCGCCGGCATTCTCGCCGGTGTAGTCGCGGTTGGAGATGAAGGCCAAGCGGGTGCCGGAGGTGTTGATCGACTGTTGCGAATTGGCCGGCCAACGGCTGCCCGATTCGAATGGCAGGTCGCCGCCCGCGCTGCGGGTGATTTGCGTCAGCCCATCGCCGGCAACCTGGTACAAGAACAGTTCGAAATTACCGTCGGCATTCTGCCCGCCCGGATCGAAGGCGGCGACAAAGGCCAAGCGCGATCCGTCGCCGTTCAAGGAGAACAGAGGCCGTAAGGTAGTGTAATAGAAGGGCATCGACAAACCCGGCCCGACAGCGAACAAGCTCTGCCCCGGCATATCGTACAGATAGATCTGGTGACCCCATGCGTAGCCGTTGCGGTTAGAGGCGTAACCGATGTAGCCGACACGGTTACCGTCACCGCTGATTTCTCCACCGATGGCGTTGCCGTAGTCGCTCCCGCCTACGATCCGCCGCCGGCGACTGGCGGGCGGTTGCGTAAAGTCGTCAAGATACACCGCCGCGAGATTATAATACGAATCCGGGACCGCGTTCCCCTCGCCGCCACTGACAACCTTGTCGCCGGCGTCGTTGATGGACGGATACGGATAGTAATTGCCGCTATCGCCGAGGTACTCGCCCGTGCCGCTTGCGGCATCCAGGCGATACACGGGTCCGGAGGCACCGGAGAACAGTGAAGAGTAAGCGATCTTACTCCCGGTGCGGTCGGGCCTGGGGAGGCTGTTGTTGCTCAGGAAAGGGTCGGTGGTATGGGTGAGCTGCTTGAATGCCATCGGCCCGCAATCGTCGGAGCCGAGAGCTGGCCTTGGCGGGAGGAGCAGCACGGCCGCGGCAATCGGCAAAAGCGCCCGAAGAAGCACGCGCCTGCGAGCCGACCTGGAACTCCACGTACAAAATACGGTCATCTCCCCTGCCCCCCTTGCTGGCCGACGCGCGACGCGATTATCGCGGGGCATAGGCAACCTACAACAGCGATGCCCGACGGGACAAGAACAAACCGAATGCTTGCCACCCCGCGCCGCATCGTCCACCGCCACGGCGGCCGCGTCTAGGCCGAAGGTGCGGTGGATCGTGGCGCTACTTTCTACTTTTCCTTGAAGGCGCCGCCGCAATGAAGGCCCGCGCCTGCCCAGAACTCCCAATAACAGGCGGAGCCCCTAAGCCGTCAACGAAACTGAGATTCGGAGTACGTTTTTGCTCCGCGCCGCCGGTGCGTAGCAATTTGCTTGGTGGCAGTCCCCAGATGTTTGGCAGGCCTACCCGTGGTCCCTCTCCCACACTACCCGTGGGA
>Ga0214473_10001607_pt1 | contig 29416 bp, 28 predicted proteins | sample RVTome_7_FD_203509 | JGI IMG/M metagenome (GOLD analysis project Ga0214473, IMG submission 203509) | Soil microbial communities from uranium-contaminated site in the Upper Colorado River Basin, Wyoming, United States - RVT98D197 | ecosystem: Environmental > Terrestrial > Soil > Contaminated >...
CTTGCTTTGAACCGAACGTTTCAACTTATCCCCGTGGGGGATGGGCGCTTTGCGCTTCCTTGCAGTACTCATACTGCCGGTATCGGCAATTGAAAGACTAAAACGTTACTTATTTACAAGTCCTAAGGGTCATCTGGCCTGCACTTACGGCCTTGTAACGGAAGATTTCCCAGCCGCCGTCGCCTACAGGTGGCGGCCCACCAGTTTCGGATGGCTTGAACTCCCCCTGCCCTATTTGCTCCAGGACAGACTGCGCGGCGCTTTCGGCCTGTTCCCACTGATACCCGGTGGTGGGATTCGATTGCAGTGTGAAAACAAGAATCTGTCCCTGCTCCAGATCAATCCGGCTGCCGTTATCTTGCTCATCGACGTTGACCTCTTCGGGTTCAACCGGTGGGAAGTGCTCAAACAGATGCTCCGCAAGGACAATCAGGTCCTGAACATCGACAATGCCGTCGCCCCAGGGCATCGGACCGATATCGCACAACGGCTCATCCGTGCCCCAGTTCTCAGCCATGATGCACACGTCGGCGGCGTCAACAATGCCGTCGTCGTTTAGGTCAACGACCGGCTCAATGGAGGCCTGCCAGACGTCGAACCTCCCGTTGCCGCCGGGACGGGTGGACACAAAGTAGAGAATACAGCCATCAACCCACACGCTCGGGTCCGTGTCGATATACTCTGTGTTCATGGGCGGCCCGAGACTCACCGCCGGGGCCCAATCATCGTCTGGGCCCTTGCGAGTCGTCATCCACAAATCGCGGTCGGTTATGCGGCTGTCGAAAAAGAGTGTCAGGCCATCGGGCAAGATGTTCGGGGAATATTGTATTTGATCGGTGTTGATTGCCGCTCCGAGATTGGCCGGGACGCCCCAGTCGTCCGCAAGCGATGCCCGCTGGGTCACATAAAGGTCGTTGTTACCCAGACTTCCTGATGCGTTCGGCCTGCGCGAATCGAAGTAGAGGCAAAGGCCATCTGGAGAGACACTCGGATGGTTATCGTAGGCCCAACTGTTGACCGTCGGCCCAAGATTCACCGGTTCTTCCCACGGCTCTTGTACGCTCTGCCGCGTGGCGACGCATATATCATAGTCACCCTTCCCGCCCGGACCGTCGGACGCGAAGTAAAGCGTCAATCCATCCGCCGAAATACAGGGCCCGGATTCGCCATATCCGCTGTTGATAGAAGGACCAAGCGGCTCTGAAGGACCCCACTCGGCATCGACGGTTTCGCGTCGTGTGAGCCATATATCCCAACTGCCGGCACCGTCCGGGCGCAGGGAGTCGAAGTAAAGCGTCAGACCATCCGCCGAAATGTCGGGCGAACCATCGTCATAGGGGCTGTTCACAACCGGCCCCAGATTCGTAGGCTCCTCGAAGGTGAAATCTGCGTTTACGATCTCTGTAGCCAGGCCCAAGGCCAAAGCCAACACGAGTGGAATTGTCTTTTTCATCTTACTTGCCCTTCGGGAATTGGATAGTCTGTTCATGCCGAAGACACGGCGCACCTTCCTCTTTGTCACTTGATTCTCAGACGACCCCGCTGGTTGCACACCATTTGAGTTCTTCCTCCAGACAGACCGAACGCGAGCATCAGAAGCCACTATCAGGATTATACACAGATCAGCGGACCAGAGCAATTGCGCCGACGAGGTATTCTTGAAGAAAACGACCCGGATGTCGAGGACAGTAAAGACGGACGGGAGGCAGATCCACCGCAATTGGTCCATGCTGCTGCTCCGCGTTGCGGGTTGGTCGGTCTTACCGGTTCAGAGTTCGGGCGGCGGGGCGGAACAATTGTGGGTTTTCGCTTGCATTGCCCCAAGCGGCTTTGATACAATCATTTCGCAGGGCCATGAAACGGTGAAGGGCGTTTCTGGAGATATAGAATGTGGCGGAAACTGATTTGGGCGGCGCTTGGTGTGGAATGTGTTGTTGCGGCGGCCTTTGGGAGTCGTCTGTGGCTTCGGCACAGCCGTTCGGGTCCGGCGCCCGCTCAAGCCCTTGTCCAGTGCGATGTCCCACGTGCTGCGGATACGAGCGATACCCTTGTCTTTGTCACGCGAGCCGGCTTATGGTACCATCGGGGCACCTGCCGCGACGTTCGGCAATCTCGAATCCCCGTCAAGCTGAGCCGGGTCAGCCAGTATTGCAGGCCCTGTGCAAAGTGCAGACCGCCGCACTGAGAGAGCGCGGAGTTCAAGAGGCAAGGAGCGCCGGCCTTGTCGGTTACCGGAAGGGAAGGATAGGATGATGTATACACGAGACGGCTTAGCCCCGTTGAAGAACAGCATACGCAATCGGGAACACAACACATCTTCGGCGGCTTTTACGCTGATAGAGCTTCTTGTGGTCATTGCCATCATTGCGCTGCTGCTGGCCATACTGATGCCCGCGCTGCAACGGGTCAGGAAACAGGCCAGGGCGGTAACCTGCCAGGCGAGTCTGCATCAATGGACGCTCATCTGGTCGATGTTCACGTCGGACCGGGACGGCTATTTTCACCAGGGGCTCGGCGGCGAGAGCCAGACGAGCGAAGGCCGATGGCCGGTCGTGATGCGAACGGAGTACCACGACCTGGACATGCGTCTTTGCCCGATGGCCACCAAGCCCTTGTCCGAAGGCGGCCGCAATCCCTTCGCGGCGTGGGGCATTTTTCAGGATGGTTCCTACGGCAGCTACGGCTTCAATGAATGGTTGTGCAACCGGACCACGGGCAGCAACGCCGGCAACTACTACAGGCACGTGAACGTCAGGCCGGCGGACCGGATACCCGTTTTTCTCGATTGTTTCTGGTACGACGTCTGGCCGTTTCCCGAAAATCAGCCTCCGCTCTATGACGGCGCCACGGAAAACCTGGCCGGAAGCAATGAAATGCGGCGGGTCTGTCTGAACCGGCACAGTGCAGCGGTCAACGGCGCTTTCCTGGACTGGTCCGTCCGCAAAGTCGGGCTCAAGGAGCTCTGGACGTTCAATTGGCATCGCAACTTCGATCCCCACGGTCCCTACACCCTGGCCGGCAAGGTCCAGGCAAGCGACTGGCCCGAATGGATGAGAGGCTTCAAGGACTACTGAGCGGCCCGCAGGTCTGTGAGGTCCTGTCCGGAAAATCTCCTTTTTTTTGTACTTTCTTGTTGACATGCTGCGCCAAAGGTGATGACATACAGGGCGTCTTTTCGGAGAAGTGGTGTGAAGGCCTCTTTTTGTTTCCTGATGGGCTTTCTTCCACAAGGGATTTCGGTTGAGAATCCATAGGCAAAAAAAGCTAAACCAGAAAATGGTTTGAACCGGAGGCCGTATTCTGATGCGAAGGAACGCCATGCGGGAAAAGCAATTCATCGTTCTTCTCTGTTGTGGTGGCCGTCTGAGAGCTGTACGCTCCACAGTCGCTTCGAATAAGGTCCTGTGGATGGAAATCAAAAACAAATGGAGTGGCGAGTAGCCCGGGATTAGGAGGTAGGACAATGACCTTGGAAAGCCTGACAAACAGATTAGTGGAGAATGTTTCTTGGCTGTATTATGAGCGGCAGTGGGCTGCGTGGGAGTTGGAGGTGGCCGCTGTAACGGCTCTGGTTTTGTTGCTCCTGGTGATAAGGCGGCGGCGGAAGGCGCCGGCAAGAGCGGCAGAGCCGGAGCAATTCGTGGACCAGGCTCGGACCATTGGGGCCCGAATGGCTGTCGGCAAGGCAGATCATCACCAGACAAAAGAATTGGAGGTGCATCGCCTGGCCTCCTTCTCGAAAACGGATGGAAAAAAGAAGCGATGGAGAAAGACGGCGAAGGAGCTAAGGGGCTTTGGGACGCTGGTCGAGCAACTACAGATCGAGGTATCTCGATACAAGGTGGCTGAGGAGAGCTTCAAGCAGCAGCTTGCGAAGTTGAAAGCTGCTAACGGGCGGCTCCAGCAGGAGCTGGACGCCAGAGGGATCCGGCACACGGAGCTCGGCAATGGCGTGCCCCTCGCGAGATTCGGCAGTCCGCAAGACAGGATGCAGGTGCCATAGGCAGATTGATTCCATGAGCTGGGAGTTCTCAAAATGGATTCGTTCGATTCCTTCAACGCTGTTCTGGACTTTGCGATTGACAAGGAAATAGAAGCCAATCACAAGCTGCATTTCGAGATCGAATACGACGAGACTGTGCTGACGGAAAACTGACGGTTCACTATCGTCCGCAGGTCACTCGGGGCTGCCCTCGTACCAGCGTTTTACCACGAAGTGCACGCCCTCGTCGTCCGTTTCGACTCGTCTGAGTGCTTCGTCATAGTGGTAGTTGCCGCCGGACTTGAACTCGAAGGTGTTCGCGACGATAGAGCCGTAGGCGTCGCCCCCTGCGTAAAGCTGGACATCTGCATTGGGGGCATAAATGATCCCCGTGAATTCGCTCTTGGCCTTCAAGTCGAACGACTGTTGGCCGTCGCCGGTTGCATAGAGCTGGAACGTCGAAGCCGCCTCGGGGGGATTCTCGGTATTAATGTTGCTGCCATTGTCGCACTGGATGTCGCTGTCGGCGTAGATCGTCAAGGATGCCCCGTCTCTGACGATAATCTCGCATGATTGCCCGAGCGTAATATTGCCGGTGATGTGCAACACGACCTGTCCGCCGCTTATTTCGAGCACTCCCGGCGCGCTGGCGTTTTTCAAATCGATACCGGTGTATCTGCCGCTGTCGGCGGGAGTGAGCGTTACGGTTGCATCCTTGGCGCTGATGGCGGTTGCCTTATTGGGCAGGGCCGCTGGGGTTATGAGCGGCAGCGGGTCATTTTGTGTCGCGGCATATTGGTCGCCGGTGGTTGCGCCCAGGTCTTTTATCACGGTATCCGGGTTGCCTCCAATACCCACGATAATGTCGCCCTCGACCGTCACGCCGCTGTTAAGAATGATGCTTGCGTCCGACGTGCTCTGGGTGCCGATATCCACGTTGGAATCCGTGTCGAGGGAATCGAGAGAATTGTATCCGTCAACGACAGTGCCCGATTTTAGTGTGAGCGTCTCCCTGGTGAGAATTGCGTGCTCGAATAGTCCCTGGAGCTGCAGGGTTGCGTACACTCGCTTCTCGCAAAGGCCAGACGTGCCGATGGACTCGATGAGGTAGCCGTCGGCGCCGGATTCGACCTTGTAGCTGAAGCCGGCGTCGCAGTTGGACAGTTGCTGATCTGTTTGTGCCGGCAGGATGCTATCGGACCAGGGTTTGACTTTCAACTGCTCATTCATCTCGAAAAGGGCCATCGTCAGGCCGGCATCGGCCGCGCACCTGGCGGCGATGTCCGCGGCGACCCGGGTCGAATAGATGCGCGCGTTCAGCCCCAGACTCAGAAGTCCCATGCCCATAGCAAGCAACAACATGACCGCAACCACGGCCAATGACATGGCGTCGCCGCGTCTTTTGGCTTGCAGCCACTCTCGCATGTTCACCTTATCCTCACCTTCACAGCACATTATCCAACCGCAGTAGTCGTGTATCGGCACTTCGAGGATACGAGGCGATTAGGGAATCCCTTTATTCTCGATAGGAAAAGGTAGCGGCCCACACAGCGAAGTCGGAGCCTGAACGTTCCGGAAAAAGGCAGGCCGGCATAGACCTGGGGCGATTTGACTTGCCATGCACGGCATGCAACAGGCTTTTTCAGTGCTGATAGATACACACAAGGCCGTCGAGAAGTCCGATGCGTTGACTGAGCAAGGGCAAAACGTCGCCGCCGCGCTGCATCTTACCTGCTGATGTTCTTGTTGCCGGGCGGCTATTCTTTGGGTTTGTTTTCGGACTTTTGCACTTCACCGGTCATGGGAACAAACCGGACGGGCATCACGGTACTCTTTCGCAGATTGCCCTTCTCGTCTTTGGTTAGTAGCAGCAGATACTGAAGCCCTTCGCGGTCGCTGTAAGGCAGGATCATCCTGCCGTTCGGCTTGAGTTGCCGGATGAGCGGTTCGGGGATGCGACCGGCGGCGGCCGTGCCGATGATGGCGTCGAACGGGGCGTGCTCAGGCCAGCCGAAGTACCCGTCGCCGGCCTTGACCGATACGTTTGGATAGTCTAATTCCTTCAGGCGCTTCTTGGCGGCCTTCGCAAGCTCTTCCACGATCTCGATCGTATAAACCTGCCGGCATATCTCGGCGCAGACCGCCGCCTGATAGCCTGAGCCGGTCCCGATCTCCAGGACAGTGGAATTCGGATCGAGCTTCAGTGCTTCGGTCATGAAAGCGACGATATACGGCTGGCTTATAGTCTGTTCGTAGCCGATCGGCAGCGGGCGGTCGGCATAGGCATACCGGTCCTCGGTTTCAGGGACGAAGGCGTGCCGGGGCACAACCCGCATTGCCGTCAGGACATTGGGGTCTCTGAGGCCGCGTCCGTCAACCTGCCAGTCCACCATTCGCGCGCGCTCGGCAACTCGCTCGGTAAACGCCGGGTGCTTGTGGGCCGGACGCAAAGGTCGCTTATCGTTTGGCTCGTTTGGCTCGACCGGCTTCCGCTCGCTTGGCTCTGCGGCCGGTTCGCTCGGCTGGTTCACCTCCCCCGGCGGCTTGTTCGGTTCCGTGGGCGATTTGTTTGGCTCGACGGCAGGTGGGTTCGGCACAACCGGCGCCAGATTGGCATCGGTGTGCTCGTCCGGAGCGGCAAAGACGCCCTTGAGTCCCGTTGTCCGAAAGGCAACAAGGATTGCAAGGCCCGCAAGCAGCACGAGAAAAAGCAGAAGCACATACACTCGCTTCCTGCTCGGTTCCGGATATTCGTATTCTTCAAGCATCTTCGCAGCCCCAAGTGCATCGTTTACGATCCACGGCTGCCGATTTATATCTTTCCAATAACCGCATCAACCGCAACGGTCATTGTAGCAGAAGGCCGGATGAAGGTCAAATCCGAGGCAAACGCCAAAATTTTTTGGAGAAAAGCCCTTGCATGGACGATAAGAGCCTCTATAATAAAAAACCAGCCTGGAGCGCGAGCATCGGGCCTGGAAAACGCGGGTGTAGCTCAGTGGTAGAGCGTCACGTTGCCAACGTGAATGTCGTGAGTTCAAGTCTCATCACCCGCTTTCCGGAACTATTTTGACATAGTATCGGTGAGTTACCGGCTAAGTGTAGTTTGGCGTTGGTCTCCGATATGTTTAGGTCCGGCACGGCCTGGGCGGCAAAGACCGAAGCCAGATGCGTGCCGGCGATAACGTGAAGACCGGGCTAAGGGCGGCGTTTGCCTGATGCCTTTTTTGTTTATCTTATGGAGTGGCGCGAAGCGCTTTGGAGCACTGAAATGGCTGACGAGGAATTGCCCACGGAAGTGAAGGAAGAAGGCCCATCGACAGAATCGAAGGAAGAGCCCGCCGAGCTGAAAAATACGGTGACGATCGAGGAGGCGGGGCCTTGCCGGAAGAAAGTCATTATTGAAATCCCCGCGGAGAAAATCAAAAAGGTCACGGATGAGCAGTATGAGACTCTGCGTAAAGAGGCGCTGGTACCGGGCTTCAGGAAGGGCCGGGCGCCTCGCCGCCTGCTGGAGAGGAGGTTCGGCAAGGAGACTTCCGAGCAGGTCAAATTGAAGCTCGTGGCCGGCGCGAGCGAGGCGGCCATCAAGGACAGCGCGCTGCAGAGCATCGGCGAGCCCGACATTGACGTTGAGAAGATCGAGCTGCCGGCCGAAGGTCCGCTGACGTTTGACTTTGAGGTGGAGGTGCGTCCCGAGTTTGAGCTGCCGGAGCTTGAGGGGATTCCCGTCACCCGCACAACCCTGGAAGTGACGGACGAGCAGATCGATAGAGAAGTCGAACAGATGCGGCGGTGGGCGGGCATCTGGACGCCCCGGCCCGAGCAGGGCGCCGCCGAGCTTGACGATCAGATCATTGCCGACGTAGCGATGAAAGTCGAGGGGGTCGAGGAAGAGCAAAAACTGAACAACGTCGAGATATACGTCAGGCCGAATGGTTTTGTCGGGGAGGTGCCGGTCGAGAAGCTTGACGAGCTGCTGGTCGGAACCAAGTGCGGGCAGACGAAAGAGACCGGCGTTGAAGTCTCGAAAACGTTTTTCAGGGAAGAATACCGCGGCAAGAAGGTGGACATCCGGATAGGCGTTCAGGACATCAAATGGCTCAGGCCCGCCGAACTGGACGAGGCCTTCCTGAAGCGGTACGGGGTCGAGACCGAGGATGAGCTTCGCGACAGAATCCAGGATACGCTCCAGAGCCGGCTGGAGAACCAGGGGCGAGCGGAGATGACCGAGCAGATATACAAGCACCTGCTCGACAATACGGATTTTGACCTGCCGCTGGACGTGGTCGCCCAGCAGGCGAGTACCGTGCTGCAGAGACAATACACAAGCCTGCTCATGCGGGGATTGTCGCGAGAGCAGATCGCAGAGCAGATCGAGCAGCTTCAGGCCAGCAGCGAACAGCAGGCCAAGCAGCAGCTCAAGACGTTCTTCATCATGGACAAAGTCGCTGACAAGCTTGGTATCAGCGTCAACGAAGAAGAGATCAATGGGCACATCGCCCAACTGGCCATGCGGCGGCAACAACGGCCCGAAAAGCTGCGAGAGGAGATGGCGCGTGACGGCTCGTTAGCTCAGTTCAGCCTGGAGGTGCGCCAAGACAAGTGCATCGCGAAGATGCTCGAAACGGCCAAGATCACGGAAACCAAAGCCAAGGCGAAAGCCACGAAAGCCAAAAAGGCGGGAAAACCGGCCAGAAAGCCGCCGAAGAAGGCTGAGAAGAAAACGGGCGAGCCCGAAGACGCAGAAGCCTGAGAACGCCAAATGGAGACAAACAATATGGATGTGCACAGTCAATACGGCCAGTACCAGCGCTACCGCCAGATGAGTCTCGACGACATGCTGCTGGAGAACCGCATCGTGTTTCTGATCGGGGAGATATCCTACCAGCGGGCCGCCGAGGTCATTATGAAGATGCTGTACCTGGACAATCTCAAGCGCAACAGCGAGATCAGCCTGTACGTCAACTCTCCCGGCGGCACCGTGGACGACACGATGGCCATTTATGACACCATTCGCTTTGTCGGCTCCCCGGTCGCGACGTATTGCATCGGACGGGCGCAGTCCGGGGCCGCAGTCATTCTGGCCGCAGGCACCAAGGGCAGGCGACACGCTCTTCCGCACGCCAAGGTGATGCTGCACCAGCCCTGGGGCGGCGTGAGCGGTCAGGCGGCCGATATCAAAATCCAGGCCGAGGAGATCCTCAAGGCCAAGAAAATGATCAATGAGATTCTCTCGAAACACACCGGCCAGCCGGTCGAAAGGATTGCCGCCGAGACCGAGCGGGACAGGTATATGACCGCCGAAGAGGCCCTGAGCTACGGACTTATCGACGAGGTGCTGCACGAAGAGGAAAAGAAGGATAAAGACAAAGAGAAGAAGGACGAGACCGACAAGAAATAACAAGATAATCAGTCGTCGGTCAACATACGACATACGAACTACGATATACGAGATATGGGATGCAGAACATGAGCGTGAATCAGTATTTAGTGCCGATAGTCATCGAGAAGAGCGGCCGAGGCGAACGTGCGTACGACATTTATTCACGGCTGCTCAAAGACCGAATCGTCTTTCTCGGCGGACCGATAGACGATGTCGCTGCAAACCTCATCATTGCCCAGATGCTTTTCCTGAGCAACGAAGACTCGAAGACGGATATTCACTTCTACATCAATTCGCCCGGGGGTTCGATCACGGCCGGTCTTGCCATTTATGATACGATGCAGTTTCTGCGCTGCGAGGTGGCGACCTACTGCGTGGGACAGGCGGCCAGCATGGCCGCGGTTCTGCTGGCTGGCGGCAAGTCTCAGAAACGCTTCCTGCTGGCCAACAACAGGATTCTACTGCACCAGCCGCTCATCGCAGGCCAGTTGATCGGCCCGGCGACCGACCTGGACATTGAGGCTCAGGAGATACTGAGGCTGCGCGCCCGGCTGTATGACATACTGGCCAAACACACGGGCCAGCCGGTGGAGAAGGTCGAACACGACTGCGACCGAAATCTCTGGCTGGACGCCACCGAAGCGATCGAATACGGCTTGGCCGACAGGGTCCTGCAAAGAGCCCCCGAAATCGTCCGCGAGTCCGGCAATACGGCCGGAGAGCAGCCGGAGCAAGAACAATGAAAGCGGGAGACGAGAGACGAGAGACGAGGGACGAGGGGCGAGAGACGAGTCGTCTATTGTCCATCCTCCTGTCGTCCATCGTCCTTTTGTTCCTTGCCGGATGCCAGAACGAACAGCAGAGAGCATCGCTCCTCCAGCAGGTCGAGCAACTGACGCGGGAAAAGGCGCAGTTGCAGGAGCAGATCGAGCAGTCCAGGGCCGAAAATGAACGGCTCAAAGAGCAGGTACAGGTACTCTCGGGTCTGCCGGAAGAGGTCAAGCTCGAAAACACCCGGCGGCTCAAAAGCCTAAAGGTCGGCCGGTTCACCGGTTTTTATGACAAGGACAAAGACGGCAAAAAGGAGAAGCTGATCGTCTATATCGAGCCGATGGATGAAGAGGGGGACAAAATCAAGGCCGGCGGTAGCGTGGATGTCCAGCTCTGGGACCTGAGCAGATCCGAAGACGGCGCCCTGCTGGGCCAGTGGCACGTGACATCGGACGAGCTCCGGAAGGCATGGTTCGACACGTTGCTCAGCACCAATTACAGATGCGTGTTCGATATCGCCGGCAAGGTGGAGGATTTCACCAAACCCCTGACGGTCAAGGTCACCTTCACCGACTATCTCACCGGCCGGACCTTCACCGACCAAAGGGCCATCAAACCGGCTGCGCCGTGATCTACAGAGCGGGTAGCACGATGAACAAGAACGTGATCATACCGAAAGCTTGCAAACTCATCGTGAATCCCTAATATAACGCTATGCAAGAGTTTCTCAACAAGATTATATGCGGCGACTGTATTGAGGTCTTGGACAAGGTCAGTGAGCCTTTTGCGGACCTGATCTTTGCGGACCCGCCGTTCAATATCGGCTATAAGTACGACAAGTACTATGACAAGATCAAGAGCAAGAACTACATCGCCTGGACCAGGGAGTGGATGTCCGCGTGCAAGAGAGTCCTCAAGCCGCACGGCTCGTTCTACATCGCCATCGGCGATGACTACGCCGCGAACGTGAAGATCATAGCCGATGAGCTTGACCTGGTCACGCGCAACTGGATCATCTGGCACTACACCTTCGGCCAGCAGACAAAGAACAAGTTCGCACGGGCGCACACACATATCTTTTACTTTGTGAACGACGAAAAACACTTTACGTTTAATGACTGTGCTGTGCGTGTTCCTTCGGACCGACAGCTTATCTACAACGACAGACGCGCCAACCCCGTTGGGAAAATGCCGGATGACGTGTGGGATGGATATTCGCGTGTCTGTGGCACGTTCAAGGAACGTGCCGGCTGGCACCCCTGCCAGATGCCGGAGAGCCTGCTCAAGAGAATTATCGCGGCAAGCTCCAATCCGGGAGACTGCGTGCTCGATCCATTCAGCGGCTCAGGCACGACCGCGGCAGCAGCGTATCAATCGGGCCGGGACTATGTCGGCATCGAAATATCACAGACATACGTCGAGAATTCAAACGCCCGCCTGGCCTGCTTGAAAGAGGAACGCTCCGACAACTTGTTCCTTGACGGGATGGAGTTGGATGAAGTCAAACGGCTCTGGCGTGATATGCAAATACCAGCGCGCGAAATCGTCGCTGACAGGAATCTCCTGAGGCTTTTTGCCAGTCAATTTACGGTGCGGATGAACAACCGCAAGCAATACAGTACAAAAGAAATGGCAACGGCTTTAGAGTCGATGAGCGGATGAGTGAATGAGCAAACGCCTCGACGCACTTACACGTAAGCACACTTACGCATCGACGGCTTTGCCGTTCGTGGTGAGTGCGGCGATGCTGACGGTGATTCAGGCGCCGATAGGCTGGGCGCCGTTGGCGTGGGTGGCGTATGTGCCGCTTATTCTCGCCAGCTCGCCCGAGACCAAGCCGCGGCGGTTATTCTTCATCAGTTATTTGGCCTGTTTCTTTTACTGGCTGGGCAATCTCTACTGGCTGGTTACCGTGACGATTGCCGGCTGGCTGGTGTTTTGCCTGTACACAGCGCTGCTCTGGCCCGTTCTGACGCTGTGCCTTCGCTATTGCAAGGCCAGGAGAATCCCGCTGTTCTTAGCGGCGGCGGTACTGATCGTCGGCGTCGAACAGATGCAGGGCTTGTTCCTGGGCGGCTTCTTCTGGCGGTTCCTCGCGCACAGCCAATATAAGAACATCACACTCATCCAGATCGCCGATATCTTCGGGGCCGGCGGCGTATCATTCCTGGTCGCGATGGTCAACGGCCTGGTCGCACAACTGATCATAGCCGCTCGACAAGTTCGTCGTTCGACATTCGATATTCGATATTCATTATTCTCGTTTGTAGTTGTCTGTTCCGTGGTGGTCGGCGCCGTCGTCTATGGGCGCTGGCGGATTTCTCAGGAAGGTGAATGCGTCGAGGCCGGGCCGGTCGTGGCGATGTTGCAGTCGAATGTCCCCCAGTCGGTCAAGAGGAGTTTCGAGTCGGGCGACGAGCTTTTCAACGGATTGATGGAGCACAGCAAAATGGCGGTCGAAGCCGGGGCCGAGCTGATCGTCTGGCCCGAGACGATGGTGCAGGCTTATCTGGATGCGGACGTGCGGCGATTCCTGGTTTCTCCGCAGGAGCACGAGGCGTATGACAACGCCCTGAAAGAGCACGCAAAGGCAAATGCGTACGTGCTGGTGGGCGCCTACGGGGCCGAGCTTCAGCAGAATGGCGAGGACCGCTATCTGGCGAGGTACAACTCGGCGTTTCTGTACCGGCCCGACGGGGGGCAGGACGGGAAACGGTATGACAAAATCCATCTCGTGCCCTTCGGGGAAGTGCTGCCGCTGCGCAGGTCATTCGCATGGTTTTATGAGCTCCTGATGAAGATCAAATTCATCCCTTACAATTTCGATTACTCACTCGATTACGGCAGCCAATACACTGTGTTCGAGGTCGCTGGGCGCGAATATGAGGAGATTAGCCACGAAGTCACGAAGTCACAAAGCCAATCAGATATAAATAAAAAACAAAATGATTCTTCGGGTCTTGGTGCCTTGGTGGCAGAAAATAATCGAGTTTACAGATTTGGCGTGATGATTTGCTACGAGGATACCGTTCCGGGGATTGCTCAGGAGTTTGCCTTGGATGAGCAGGGGGGAAAGAGGCTTGACTGGCTGGTGAACATCAGCAACGATGGCTGGTTCGTGCGATTCAAGGATGACCAAGTCCTGCCCAGCGCCGAGCTGCCTCAGCACGCGGCGGTGTGCGTTTTCAGGGCCGTTGAGAACAGGCTCGCGGTGCTGCGGAGCGTGAACACCGGCATGAGCTGTGTGATTGACAGCCTCGGACGCATACGCGACGGATACCTGGAGGGCACTCTGCCGCGGGAGGCGATGGCTCGAACGGGTATGCCCGGATGGTTCAGCGATAGGGTTCCCATTGACCGCAGGACGACTTTCTTCAGCAAGTACGGTCAATGGCTGGATTTTTGTTGTGAGCTTTGTGTTATTCTGCTCATAATAGTGCCGCTTTCGGCAAGGTTTCTTCGAGGCCGTAAACGGAAGAAAGCGTTTGGCAAGGTGGTCAAATGATAAACAAGCTCGCAAATACAATCGCTTCGATTCATTATGTCCTGCTCGTGGCCTGCCTGGCAACAATCCCCGCCGGCTGCAATGACTCGTCACAATCCCTCTTGGGCGATTTCTATGTCACGAATGTGGCTTCGGCCCGGGCGGAGGCCAAGCACGTGATCGATGAGGCCCTGACCGACAGCGACCCGGTGGTCAGGGTGAACGCGATCGAGGTCGTTGGTACCACCGGGCGCCTCGATTTGATGCCCAAGGTTCAGCGGCTGCTGAAGGATCCGACTGTGCCGGTCAGATTTGCGGCGGCTTTGGCCGTTGGCGATTTGCGGTATGCCCCTGCGAAAGGAATGCTCGGTCCGTTGCTGAAAGACGAGGATTCAAATGTCATTATTGCCGCCTCGTATGCGATGGGCAGACTTGGGGCCGCAGATTTTTACAGAGTCGTTGTCGAAGGCGCCGAAAGCAAGGATCAGACGGTCAGAGCCAACGCGGTCATGCTGCTCGGGAAAATCGGCGACCGCCAATACTTGAAGTCTCTCAAAGCGGCCCAGGAAGACCGATTCTCCAGTGATAAAGTCCGGTTCCAGGCCCTGGAGGCCAGGTCCCGGCTCGGAGACGAGGAGGTTCTCAAGAGGTTGTGGGCGCTCGTTTACAGTGCTTATGCCGATGACCGTTTGCTGGCCGTACGCGCGCTGGGGACGCTGGGGACGCCGCAAGCCAAAGATATCCTGATCGCGAAGCTGGACGACACCGTCCTGGAGGTGCGGCTGGCCGCGGCTGAACAGCTTGGCAGGCTCTCGGACCAGACTGGTGAACCGCAAGTGCTGGAGGTCTTTGAAAAGAACATCGCCGGTGGCCTGGACAAGCAGGCGGCCGAAAGGGCCAACGTCCTGGCGGCACTGGCGATCGGTCAAATCGGTACTCCGACTCTGACGAAGTATCTGCCACAACTGCTGAAAGATGAGTCAAAATATGTCCGTGTTGCTGCGGCCAAGGCCGTTTTTCAGTGCGATCTGAAGTAGCTTGACTGTTAGAAGCCGTATATTATAAGACCCGAGGTCAGCCGGCCGGCACATCGGATTTTAATTTGGGCTATTTGTCAAATTTGGCTTGACCTTTCCGGGTTTTAAGCGTAAAATTGTCATATGCACAGAAGTGCCAGGGCTTAGGGCTTGGGTTCCCATCTCGCGGCTGGCTGCAAGTTGTACAAGGTTTGCCGCCGGTCTGGGATGAGGGTGAGGCTTTTTTCGGACGTTTGTGTGCGTCTGGGATGCTCCGGCATGTGCTATAGGGTGCAAGAAAAGAGATTACAGGTTCCTTGAAAGGAGGTTGTTTTGAGCACGCTCACAAAGGTCTTAATCGTTCTGCTGACGGTCGCCTCAATTTTTCTCTGCGGGATAGTCGTGACGTACGTCGCCGGTGCGGTTGACTACAAGCAGAGGTTTGATGATCTGAGCAGGAGATACGACGCTGCAAAGAAGGGCGAGGACAGCGCGAACACCCAGTTCAACGAGCTGAAAAACAAGACGGATGAGGAAAAGCTGGGCCTGAACAAGCAGATGGCGGCACTCCAGGAGCAAATCACCGGTCTGCAGGCCGATCTCAAGCAGATGCAGATCGACAGAGATGATGCTCGACGGCGGGAAGATAGCTGGGAGGCCCAGACCCAGGCTCACCTCAAGACGGTCGAGACGAACAACGAGTTGAGGGCTGCTGCCGAAGCGGCGCTCAACAAGGCAACAGCCGAGCTGATCAAGGAACAGGCGCAGCACAAGCAGACCTCAACGGCCCTGCTGGAGAAAATGCAGATCATCAGCGTGCTGGAGGACAAGGCGAAGCAATTGCTGGAAGAGAAGACGGAGCTGCAGAGCAAGCTCGATCGGATGTTGCAGGGGTTTGGCAAGGTTGTCGCCGAGCCTGTCCCCGTCACGGCGACGCAAGAGGAAGCTCGTGTATCGCCTCCGGCCAAGGATATCGATTTGAAGGGGTCGATCACCGCGGTGGACTTGGCGAATAAGCTGGCCGAGATATCCATCGGCGAAGCGGACGGCGTCAAGAAAGGCATGAGGTTTCATGCCACACGCGGCGATACGTTCATTTGTGACGTGGTCATTCTGGACGTCGAGCCTGAGAAGGCGGTCGGCTGGCTCGAGATGCTTAAAGAGGGGCCTGAGAATCAGCCAAAGGTCAGCGACCAGGTCCGCACGAATCTGTGAGAACTTAACCTGCTTGGATCAATTCCTATTCGAGGTCGAAATATGAGTCCTGCTGTGCCGAGTCATGGAAAGAAGGTCAGCGCACCCGACAATCTCTATACGGTTGTTCTTGCTTTGGCATTCTGCGCCGTTTTTGCGACAGCCGTCTTTGTGGCCTATAGGTGTTACGCCCAGTACGGGACGATTTTTAGCATACAGTAGCCTAATCGCTATTGACAATACCGCTCTCCACAATTATATAGAGCCATAGCCGGTCGGGAGTTCTTGCCTCTGCAAAGGCTTGTACCGGGAATTCAGAAAGGAGTCGAATGTGCTGTTGGACACAGTCTTAGGCTGGTTCAGTATGGACATGGGTATCGACCTCGGGACCTGCTCGACCCTCGTTTGTGTCCGCGGCAAAGGTATTGTCCTCAACGAACCCTCCGTGGTTGCCGTCCGCAAAGGCACCAATATTGTCCTCAATAACGGCGAGGCCGTCGGTCTGGTGGCGCGCGAGATGTTGGGCAAAACGCCGGGTTCGATTAGCGCGATAAGACCCCTCAAAGACGGCGTGATCAGCGATTTCGAGATCACCGAAGCGATGCTGAGCTATTTCATTCGCAAAGTCCACGGCCGGGGCGGACTCGTCAGGCCGCGCGTGGTCATTGCCGTACCCAGCGGAATCACCGCCGTCGAACGCAGGGCGGTTATCGACAGCGCCGAACGGGCCGGCGCCCGCAAAGTCTATCTGGTGGATGAACCGATGGCGGCTGGGATAGGAGCGGGACTGCCCATTACCGACCCTACGGCTTCGATGATTGTCGATATCGGCGGGGGAACCACCGAAGTGGCGATCATGAGCCTGGCCGATATCGCCACCGCTACGTCTATCCGCATCGGCGGCGACGACATGGACGAAGCGGTCATCAACCATCTCAAGAAGACCTACAACCTGCTCGTCGGCGAGGCACGAGCCGAAAAAGTCAAGATCCAGATCGGCTCGGCCGCACCGCTGGAAGAAGAGTTGACGATGGAGATCGCCGGGCGCGACACCATCTCCGGCCTGCCCAGAAAAATCGTCATCACCAGCGAAGAAATCCGTGAGGCCCTTCGCGATCCGGTCGCCGCAATTATCGACGCTGTGACCATGACGCTCGAGAAGGCCGAGCCTGAGCTGGCGGCCGACCTTATCGACAACGGCATCCACATTTGTGGCGGAGGCTCCCTGTTGCGAAAGATGGACGTCGTTCTGGCTAACGCGACCGGCCTGAAGGTTCAAATGGTCGAAGACCCGCTTAGCAGCGTGGCCCGCGGCACAAGCGTCTATCTGGAAAACCTGGAACTGTGGAAAGATACGATGGACCATGGTGAATACGGATGGGAGTGAGCACCATCCGCGGCGAGATGCCCGTTGCGTGAGAGACTTCACGACGTGCGATCATGGCAAGGAAGCAAACGAAGACATCCAGGAAAATGCTGTTTACCTGGTTCATGCTAACCGGGCTGATCCTCTTGTTTGCGCCACAGGGATTCACGAGCAAGTTTCAGCTTGCGTTTGTGCACATTTTTCGCTGGCCCTTGAGCATCGGGGGAAGCGTCGCCCTCACGGCCCGCACACAGCAGTCCGTCGAGGGGGCGAAGCAGCGCAGCGAAACACAACACAACAACTATGTCGAGAACCTCAAGCAAACGCTGAACGAACAGACCCGCGAGTTGAAGAGGCTTTACGGACTGTATAACAGCCCCGTCTGGGAAGGCGCGGACTTTGCCCTGGCCGACGTCATCACCAAGACCATCGATGGATCGCGCGGCGAGTTGACGATAGCCTGCCGCAAGACCGAGGGCCTGATGACAGGCCAGTACGTCCTGGGCGATGAAAGCGTCATCGGGACCATTTCTGAAGTCTTTCCGCAGATCGCCAAAGCCGACGTTAAGCTCGTGACGGACTCCACGTCCTGGATTCCCGTCGAGGTCGCGGGGCTAAAGAATACACTAAGGGGCATCATGACCGGAAACGGCGACAACTCGGCGAAAATCGGGAATCTCAAAGAAGAGGTCAAGGTTGGAGAACACGTTTTCGCGCTGAAGCAGTTGAAGACGGGGGGATTCCTGGACGCCCCGATTATCGTCGGAAAAGTGGTTCGCTGTGAAAGAAACACTCAGAATGCCTCGGTCTGGGATCTGACTGTCGAGCCGGTCTGCGACATCCAGAAGCTCGATGACGTGGCCGTGATTATCATGAATCCGCCAAAGTGACCCGGTTCCCGCCGGTTAGGAAAACAGAATGCGATGGCTTCGCTTTGCAGCTCTAATTCTTACGGTTACTATTCTTCAAAAGGGCGTATTGGCGCGTTGGGACACCAAGCCAGACTTGTTGCTGATTGCGCTGGTTTTCTCTGCGACTTACTTCAATACTTCGGATGCGATGATTAGCTCGTTCGCGACTGGTTTCGCCGCCGACATGATTGGTTCTCCGATGCCGATGGGCCCGCACATGATCAGTTTCGGCGTATTCGGCACTCTGCTGGCGCACCTGCATCGTGTCATCGCCATCAGAAGAATGCCCTTTCAGGCCCTGGCGATCTTCGTCACGGGGCTTCTGGTCGGCGTCGTGACGCATTTGCTGGCGGGCGAGCCTCTGTCGAGGAGCCTGTTGGCCGTAGTGTTGGTAACGTCCCTGTACTCGGGTTTCGTGGGGCCGTTCCTGGTGGCGCCGTCGGCCTGGTGGATGGGCATAAAACCAGACCGCCTCCGCCTTCGCCGGCGCTGAGCAGCCCGGTGTTAATTCTGCCACAAAGACACGAAGTCACTAAGGCTGTGAACTATGGCGATTGAGAATGAACCACGAATGAACCCAAATGATTTATTCTCTGTGCTCTCCGGCCCATCCTGATTTGTGTCTTTGTGCCTTCGTGGCTAATAATTATGTACAGCAAACGGGTCAAGGTGTTTGTCATTTTCAGCACCATGCTTCTGGCGGTCTGCGTGGCCCGCTTGGCGCAGATGCAGTTGTTGAGCGCCTCGTCTGTTCAGGAGAAAATCGCCGAGCTCAAGCGTCAAAGAGGCCAATCGACCCAGCTCAAAACCATCCGGGGCAGGATCCTCGACCGAAAAGGGTGCGTCCTGGCGACCGACGAACCTCGATTCTGGGTTCACGTCAACTACAAGCTCAGCTCCTTCCTGGATGAGCGCGTCCGGCAGATCCTCCTTGACGCCGCCGCCGGCCAGGCGGAGCCGGATAAGGCCATCGAAAAAACCAAAGACCAAATCAACGACAAGCTCGAAGACCTTGCGCGAATCATCAACAAGTGCGCCGCGCTCAAGGCGGTTGATCCTTCGCAAATCACGACCGAGATACAAGGGATTAACGACGGGGTCTGGGACGACCGTGCGTTTCAGGCGTGGTGCCGAAACTTCCCGAATTCGGAGGTCTCTGACGACTACGAGAATCCCCTCAGTATCCCCTTCTCCGTGGCCATGGCGGATTTCGAGGCGAAGCAGCCCGACCCCGCCAAGCGGCGCGAGCTGGCCAGCAAAGTCGATATTGCGGAGATGCGCCGGGACTGGCCTCTGGTCGAGCTCAAAACCGATGACGACATTTTCGCCGCCCAGTTGGAATTCATCGATACAGAAGGCGTACGGATTTTGCCCCGCGAGCACCGGTTCTATCCTTACGGTACCGCAGCCGCCCAGACCATCGGCTGGGTCGGGCCCGCGACGCGCGAACAGGACAAAAAGCCGTTCGAGCAGGACAAGCTGCGCAGCTTCCTGGAGGGAGAAGTCTGCGGGCGCGAGGACGGCGTCGAATACGTCTGCGAGGGCATCCTTCGCGGCCGGCGGGGCGAATGGGTCCGTGACATAGACAGTCAGCTTGTCAGCGCGACCGACACCGAGCCCGGCCAGGATGTTACGCTGACACTCGATATCGAGCTTCAGCGCAGGATCGAAGATTACCTGGCCCACTATCCGCACGATCCCAACTGCGGGCCGGGAATGTCCGCCGTTGTGATTGAGGTTGGAACGTGCGACGTCTTGGCGATGGTGTCGCTGCCGGTTTACGATTTGAACCGCGTGCGATACGACTATGGTAAGCTGGCCGCCGATCCCCACAAGCCGATGATCAATCGGGCGATCAACAGCGATCAGTACCCGGCCGGCTCGGTCGTCAAGCCTGTAATTCTCATTGCCGGTCTCGAAACGGGCGCGATTGCCCCCGAAGATGAAATCCCTTGTCCTCCTCAGGCCGCCCCGGAAGGCTGGCCCAACTGCTTGATCTTCCGAAGAAGCCATAGCGGCCACAGCGTTCAATGGCTCAACACCGCTCGCAATGCATTCAAAGGAAGTTGCAACATCTATTTCTCCCAATTGGCGGACCGCATCGATCCTTTGGTTTTGCAGGAGTGGCTCTTCAAGTTCGGCTATGGGAGGGACGCATTGGATTTGCGATTTATGATTGACGATTCTGGATCTTCAGGCGGTCCGACAAGTCCGGCGCATCAATCGGCAATCGACAATCGACAATCGGCAATCAGGTCTTTCCGTCAGTTGTCCGGGACGATCTCCAGCACGACTCCCAAAGGCGCCATTGTGAGTTTTGAGAATGTGCCTCCGCTGCGGCCGCGAGAAAGGCGAATGTTCGGCATCGGCCAGGGCAGTCTGCGCGTCACGCCTCTGCAAGTGGCCAACGCCATGGCCGCCCTGGCGCGAGAGGGCGTGTATATGCCGCCGCGGATTTTCGCTTTTCAATCGGCAACCGGCAATGGGCAATCGGCAACCGATTTGGGCGTTCGCGTGGAGACTCTGGCCGTGGTTTATGACGGCATGAGCGCCGTGGTGAACGAGCCTGGCGGCACCGCTTACAAGCAATTCGAGCCTTTCCTGGCCACGTTGGCCGCCGAGGACGTGAAGGTCTATGGCAAGACCGGCTCGACGGAGAGGCCCGAGCACGCCTGGTTCGCCGGCTTTGCCCAGGACAGCTCCGCCCGGAAGATCGCCGTCGCCGTCATCGTCGAAGGCGGCCAGCACGGCTCGAGCGATGCCGCCCCCCTGGCCCGAGATATGATCCAGTTCTGCATCGAAGCCGGCTACCTCGGCAAATTCAGCCACGAAGGCACAAAGACACAAACCGAAAATATATCACAACTTTAGTGTCTTCGTGTCTTTGTGGCAGGAATCGAACATCGTACATCGAAAATTGTTGCCAATCCCGCCGGGCGAGTTATCATTTGTTCAACGCGAGTCGTGGAAGTTTCGCTGCCGGTCAATTTCTTTGTCGAAGGGAGAATGCAATGTACTGCCCCAAATGCGGAATGCGAAACCCGGATGATGCCCGGATGTGCCGGTCCTGCGGTGCGCAGTTACCGAAGACTCCCGTGCCCCCGGAAGGGACGCCTTACGGTGCTTCAGGATGTGTTGTGCCAAGAAGAAGCGGCTTGGCTATCGCTGCTCTTGTTCTTGGAGTCGTGAGTATTGTTTTATTCCCCGTCGGGCTGATCGCCATCATTCTGGGCATCGCGGGCATCATTGTCGTAGAAAAAAGCGGCGGCAGACTCACCGGGAGAGCCTTTGCCGTGCTGGGCGTTCTTATTCCCGTGTTCGTATTCTGCCTGATATTCGTGCTTATGATGGCCTTGTACCCGGCACTCGCTCGGGTCAGGAATCAAGCCCGAGCGACCGCTTGTCTGGCCAACCTCAAACAATGGGGCGTCATCTTCTCGATGTACACCGAAGATAACGATGGGTACTTCTTTCGGCGCGAAACAAATGGAACAAGATGCTGGTGGATGGACCCGCTCCAGCCGTACTGCCGTGACAACAAACGGCTCCTCTTCTGCCCCGAGGCCACGAAACTTTACCAGGAAGGTGACGACAATCCCTTGTGGGCCTGGAAAATCGGCGACGATTCGGGCAGCTATGGGCTGAATGCGTGGGTCTGTAATCCAGGGCAGCAAGACACGACGTTGAAGCCCGGAGTGGTTATTGAAAACTACTGGAAGACTCGCCATATAGAGCGGGCGAGTAATATTCCGGTGCTCCTGGATGCCGCCTGGTTTGTGGGCCAACCGTCGCACACTGATAACCCCGTGGACCATCCGGGTGTTTTAAGGGGCGGCTATGAATTCGTTGTGCGCGGAATGGGCTGTTTCTGCATCAACAGGCACAGCGGGTCTTCCAACGTCCTTTTCATGGATTGGTCCGTCAGAAGAGTGGGCGTCAAGGAGTTGTGGACGCTCAAGTGGCATCGAGAGTTTGACACAAAGGGTCCGTGGACCAGGGCCGGCGGCGTTCAGCCGAGCGACTGGCCGCCCTGGATGAGAAATTTTAGGGATTATTGAAAGAGGGGAGCAAGCGTTTGCGAGAGGTTATTGTGGAGATTCAAGATGTACTGTCCAAAATGCCGAACGGAAAATCCGGATGATGTCCAAACGTGCCGGTCCTGCGGCGTCCAGTTGTCACCACCTCCTGTGCCCTCCGGAGGCATTGTGCCTAAAACCAGCCGCCTGGCTATCGCCGCTCTTGTGCTCGCCGTCCTGACTCCTTTCACATGCGGCCTGTCAGCCATACCCGCCGTTGTCTTGGGTATTGTCAGCTTGGTCCTCGTAGAAAAGAGCGGAGGCAGACTCACGGGAACGCCCTTTGCCATTCTTGCGATCGTTGGTCCGGTGTTCCTCGCTGGGATTGCGATACCCGCCGTTCTACATGAAAGGGAGCATGCGTTCCGGATGGTCTGCGGGACGAACCTGTCCGGCATCGGTAAGGCTATGCTTGTTTACAGCAATGACTATGACGATGAGCTGCCGCGCTCCGGCGGACGGAACAGCAAATGGACCGCGAAAATACCTGCCTGGGACGCACCTAACCGATTCCAGGCTTATGGCTTGGCCGCCGACGGCAGTGGAGGCCAGGGAACTATTACCTCCAGCTTCTACCTTCTGGTCAAGTATAGCTATTCGCTGCCCCTTGGGGCGTACATCTGCAAGGGCGACGCCGGGGCGACGCCGTTTAAGCCCGCCCGCGAGGGCGCAGGTGACCGACTCCCGAACGACCTCTGGGATTTCGGCCCGGAGCCGACGAAGCATTGCAGCTACGCGTATCACCAGCCGTTCAGTGACTTTTCCCTGACCACAGGTAACGAGCCGGGGATGGCGGTAGCGGCCGACAGGAATCCGTGGATGGCCTCTCCTGCTTCAGAAGGCAAGATGGGCCTGTTCGCGCAGTTCATTCCCGGTGGCAACAGAGAAGCCGTCAAAATCGGAAACGCCGTCCAGCATCAGGAAGATGGTCAAAACGTTCTGTTTCTCGATAGCCACATAGGCTTCGAGAAGGCACCGTTCTGTGGAGTCAACGATGACAACATCTACACGTGGTGGGATGGCACAGACATTCGAAAAGGCGGCCTGCCTGTGGCAGGTATAAGCGAGCCCAAGGACAAGCTGGACTCGTTTCTGGTTCATGATGCTTTGTGAAAGGAGAATCAAAATGTACTGTCCAAGATGCGGTAAAGAGAATCCGGATAACGCCCAGGTATGCAGCAATTGCAATTCGCTGCTGCCGGCTATGTTCGCAGCGGCGCCCGCCGGCGTGGCCAAAACCAGCGGGCTGGCGATTGCATCTTTCATACTTGGGATCGTGAGCTTCTGTACCTTCTTCATCACGGCGATCCCGGCGATAGTCTTGGGAATTGTGGGTCTGGTGAAGATTGCCCACAGCGGCGGCAAATTGAAAGGCAACGGCTTTGCCATTGCAGGGATCGTGGTGCCCATAGTTGCAGGCGTTTTCATGTTGCCGCTGATGTTGGGCATTACCTTACCGGCGCTGGCCAGAACAAGACAGGTAGCGTTCCGAAGGGTGTGCGGCACGAATATGTCCAGCCTCGGCAAGGCTATGCTGATCTACGCCAACGACTACAATGACAAGTTTCCGACAGGCTCAAAATGGTGCGATCTGCTGATCGAGCACGCGGCGGTGGATCGCAGGTCGTTCCAGTGCCGGGGCGCGACGGAAGGCCCCTGCAATTACGCGATGAACCAGAACGTGGCGGATCTGGGGCCATCTGCTCAGCCCCAGGTGGTGCTGCTCTTCGAGACGCATCCCGGCTGGAACCAGACGGGCGGCCCCGAAAGCCTGACCACCGAAAACCACCAGGACGAGGGCTGCAACGTCCTGTTCGTCGATGGGCACGTCGAATTCGTCAAAAAGAGTGCTTTGGACCGCCTGCGCTGGAAGCCCGACTGAACGTCTGGAGAAGCGAGAGGCACCGTGGATTTACGATTTTCGATTTTAGGTGAAAAGCCACGAAGGCACAAAGGCACAAAGTAAGAATATATCAAAGTCTTAGTGCCTTGGTGTCTTTGTGGCAGGAATCGACAATCTTTTCAGTGCACGCCGAGGTAATTGAGTGTTCTTTCGATGATTCTGGCGGCGACGGGTGCGGCGACGACACCGCCGGTGTAGCCTTTTCCGAGCGCTCGGTTGGGCTTGCGGACCGAGACCAGCACAACGATGGCGGGATCTTCGACCGGGGCCCCGGCGATAAAAGAGGCGACGTAATCGCTCTCCGAATAGCCCTTAGTGTCACTTCGTGCGATGTTAGCCGTGCCGGTCTTGCCGAATAGCTTCCACTTTTTGAGCTGTGCTCTCTTGCCTGTGCCCTCGGTTATAACGCGGACCAGGGCGTCTTTGACAAGCCAGTCGGCCACCTCCGGCTTGATGATATAGCCGACCGGGGCGGTTGGCTGGTTGAGCTCGGTGATCCTGCCGTCGGGCTGGACGATGGCCCTGACTATGAACGGGCGAACCAAGCGGCCACCGTTGGCCAGGATGCAGAAGGCGCGGACCAATTGCATTGCGGTAACGCAGATTTCGTGGCCGAACGGGATTCGGGTGACGCTGTAGCCGTCCCACTCGCCGGGCGGCCTCAGCAGGCCGGGAACCTCGCCCGGCAGCTCGATCCCGGTCTTGCCGCCGAAACCGAACAGCCGCATCCCCGCGTAGAGCCTGTTCTTGCCGAGCCTCTGTCCGATCTTGGCCATGCCGATGTTGCTGGAGTTGATCAGTATCTCGGCGACGGTCAAATCGCCGAAGCCTCGCTGGTATTCGCCGATTCGCCCGAAGCCCTTGCCCGAGTAGCTTCCGTTTTCGCAGAATATCGTCTCGGTCTTGTTGACGACCCCTGCATCCATGGCGACGGCGGCGACAAACGGCTTTATGATACTGCCCGGCTCGTACCAGTCGGTGATGGCCCGGCTGCGAAAGTTATTCGGGTCGGTGGAGCCGGCCTCGGCGGGGTCGAAGTCAGGCAGCGAGACCATCGCTAAGATGGCCCCCGTCTTTGGCTCGGCCACGACGGCGACCGCCGATTCGGCCTCGTAGCTTGCGTATTGTTTTATGAGCTCATCTCGGACGAATTGCTGGATGGTCGAATCGATGGTCAGGACGATGCCCACGCCGTTGGTCAGGACGCCTTCGTGCTCTTTGAGGGCAATGGGGCGCCGGCGTACGTCGGCCAGGAATATGTTCTGTGCCGGCGAGCCGCTGAGCTCTTCGTCGTACGCCAGCTCAATGCCTTCGAGACCCCGGTTGTCGCGACTCGTGAAGCCGACAAGGTTGGCCGTAACCCGCCCCGAGGGATAGTGCCTGCGCCAGTTGGATTGGACGCCGATGCCGGGAATTTTGATCGCAGCGGCGCACTCGTTGGCGTCGGAACTCGTCTTGATTCGAGCAAAGCGCGGATTGCGACTCTCCAGGATGAGCTGGCAGATAACGTGTGCGCCCATGTCCACGAACGGGGCCAGTTCCGAAGAGGTGGTCTTGGCATCCTCGATATCCCTGGGATCGGCGAAGATGACTTGGACCCTGTTGCTTGCGGCCAACACGCGGCCCCGGCAGTCCAGGATCGCCCCGCGCTGAGGCTGCCGCTGAGCGTAGGCCCGCTGCTGATTGAGAGATGCCTGCCTGTAGAAGTCGCCCCGGAAGTGCTGGAGGTAGAGACAGCGTCCGGCCAGGGCCAGCAATGAGCCGATCACGAGCAATGATAGAAAGATGGTTATTCGAGCGCTTTTCAATTTTCATCTCGCCGGCCCGCCTGCCGTTGGTCGGGCAGGTTTCGAGTCTGCTGCGGGGGGCTCGCTCAGACGGCGTGAAATCGCAGCAGGATTGATCATGCCTTCCAGCAGCAATTGTTTGGCGCCGAGGTCCTGCTTCAAGCGGCTCTGCTCGACGTTGCACGAGCAAAGCTGATAGAAGACGTGGTTGCCGGCGCTGCGCAGATAAACGGCAAGAATCAGAACCGCCGTGAAACAAAATACAACGAAAACAAAACGGAACTGGGACATTCTTATCGAGCAGGCATTTTTAGTTGCATCCCGACCGTGAGGTTGTCCTGGTCCTTCAAGGCGTTGAGTTTGGCGATCTCGGGGTAGCGGCTGGCATTGCCAAGCTGCCGGGCGGCAATGCGCGAGAGACTATCGCCTTCCTGGACGACGTACTGCCCGGCCGGCTTTGCCTTGCTGCTCTCACGCGGTCCGTCAGCCTTGAGGATGCCGGCCTTCTTACCGATGGCGACTGCCTTTTCAAAGAACGAGCCTGGAAGCGAGCTTTCACTTTTGTTCTCATCCGGCCCCGAAGCCCTGAGCGGCGGTATCGTCAGCTTCTGCCCGACATAGATATCATCAACTGTCTTGAGGATTTGACGATTGGCCTCAAATATCCGCGTGATGCTGGCGTTCTTGTTGCCCTCCTCGGGGCCGTAGAACTTCTTGGCTATACCGCCCAGTGTATCGCCCTCGGCAACGACATACTCCTTCGATGCAGCGGGCTTGAGCGGTTCGATTTTCGTGATTTCGGCCCTTTCCTGCGGCCGGGCGGCCTGCTCGGCCGGTCGGGCCGGCGAGGGTTCGACCTCCTTAGCGACTTGCCCGATAGCAGGCTCCGTAGGCGAAGGCTCTAAGAACAAAGGTTCCTGGACCGGCGGGGTTTCCTCGGGGAACTTCATCCTGAAGCGGAAGTCTTCTTTCTCCTCAATGGGCATCTGGACGTTCGTTGGGGGCTGTTCATTGGGGGGCGTGGGCCAGTCGAAATCTTCCTGGATCCGGCGTTCGTTGCCCCCAATGCCAAGCGTGCCGTTCTGGGCGCTGACCATAGTCGTGGTCAGCTCGTTATTATTCGCAACTGCTTGAAAACGCGGGAGACCGTTAATAATAAACGCAATCACAAAAATGAATATCAAACCCAGCAACAACCCAATCTTTGCGTCCGAAGTCATAATGAAACTCCATTTCCGAACCAAACTACGCCCGTGCGACTATTCTCTCTGTGCAATCCTCAGTTTCGCACTTCTTGCCCGCCGGTTTTCTTTGATCTCCTCGCGGGTCGGCACGATCGGCTTCTTGGTGACGATCCTGTAAATGCTGGCCTTCGCGTTCTGCAAAAAATCACGCTTGACCATCCTGTCTTCGAGGCTGTGATAGCTTATGATTGCGACATACCCGTTCTTATTGAGCAGCCTCGGCGCTGAGGTCAGCAGTTTCTTCAGGTTGTCCAGTTCGTCGTTGACTGCGATTCTCAGTGCCTGGAAGGTCCGGGTTGCCGGATGTATCCTGCTTCTTCGATTTCCCCGATTTTTTCTAAGTGCCCTGCAAACAATCTCCGACAGTCGCTCCGTGGTCGTGATCGGCTCGGTTTGCCGTTCCTGCACGATGAAACGGGCGATCCGTCGTGACGCCCTGTCCTGACCGAATTCATAAATCAAGTCGGCCAACGATCCTTCGTCTGTTTCATTGACTATATCGGCAGCGGTACGCTTTAATCTTTTGTCGATTCTCATGTCCAAAGGCATATTTGCCTGGAAACTGAGCCCGAAACCGGCATCCGCCAGTTGTGCCGAGCAAAGGCCCAGATCCGCCAATATGAGGTGAACTTTTTCCATGCCCAGATTCTGGAGCTGCTCGCGGATTTGGGAGAAATTCGAATGAATAATAATGACCTTACAGGCCAGCGGCTGCAATATAGCATGGGCCCTTTGGACAGCGTTCTGATCAATATCCATACCGACGATCACTGCCTCAGGGCCCAAAGCTGTGCCGAGAAGAAGGCTGTGACCTCCGTGTCCTATGGTCGCATCGACCATCACGCCATCCGGTGGCAGTTTGATCCGCTCGGCCAACGTTTTGGCAAGAACCGGAATGTGCTCCACTGTCAATCCATTCACCTCTGTCGCGTACCACCCCGGGCTGCACGTTGTATATCGTAGCGGGTCCCCTTGCTCCGGGACCTCATGCCTCACTCAACGCGCGCCGGAGGCCGGCAGTCAGCCCACAGCTACGGGGGCCCTATGGCTTCGGAGCTTCTCCACGTGGGCGGAGAATTCCACGCCCGAAAAAATGCTGTCGAGCCTCCTCAAATGTTCCAGCCTCTCACCGAGAGCCGCCAGCGCATCGAAGGTTTGCTCATCAACCTTTTTTCTGCCGGCAAGACAGTCAGCGACAATCCGGCAATGGTTCGAATCCTTTCCAATCATTGTCTCTTGTCTCCACTCTAAGAGTTATCGTTCTTCGTTCTGATTCTGCAGGACAACCTGTCGGGCCTGCGACATCTGTTTCTGGTACTGAGCCATGTGGTCTGAAACATACTGTTCCCAGCTCTCATTGTTCCACAATTCGATGTGGTCTCTGACGCCGATGAGGGTGATATTGTCCTTAAGCCCGGCCCTTGTTCTCAATTTCTCGTTCAAGAGAAGCCGACCCTGTCCATCGAGCTCTATCTTGCTGGCCAACGCGAAGCTCATTCGTTCGAACGCAACGGCCTCGTCCGGCGCCGTGGTCCCGGGGGCGACCGCCAGCGAGATTTGCTCGAAATACTTCTCAGGATACAGACACAATATCCCGTTGGCTCCGAGGACCAGATAGAAATTGCTGCCGTGCTCCTCGACGTCAATCTGGTTTCTCAGCTTGTTCGAGATCAGAACCCTGCTCTTGCTATCGACGACGTGCTGGTATTCTCCTGTTAACAACAGCATGGCATTTGTCCCACTTGCATTCTTAAGATTGGGGAATTTTACCACTTTCCACCACTGCGTCAATACACAATACCACTTTTTTTGCAATTTCTCCAAAATTCTGTTATAGGACGGTTTCGGCAAAATCGTAATTCAAGAGGAAGCAATCGCTTATGAAAGCTCGCCGAATTGAAGGCGTGAGCAATAAGTATTTTCGCCGACCGGCTGATTTTCTCACAACGGCCTGTGAGCGAGCATCCCTCGCTTGATTCAAGGGCCCAGCCTCATTCCAGCCAAGGTCTAACTGCCACGTGGCAACAAGCCCGTTCAAATGAATAAATGGGTCCGGAAAGGAGCCATTTGCGTTGTTTGGAAGTGGTTGTCTTTCACGGTAGTTGTAGAAATCTTCAAATCGTATTTACCCCAGGATTTCGCGATAGGAGTTCATTTTTCTCCAGCGAAAAGAAGCATTTGTGCCAATTGACCCCAATATAAAAGAAGGCGACCCTTGCCTTTTCTGGTAAGATAAGCATGATCGAAAGCAGCCAAGAAAGACAAGGAGGTCGCCTATGGCTATCCTACCACAAAA
>Ga0214473_10001608_pt1 | contig 29396 bp, 22 predicted proteins | sample RVTome_7_FD_203509 | JGI IMG/M metagenome (GOLD analysis project Ga0214473, IMG submission 203509) | Soil microbial communities from uranium-contaminated site in the Upper Colorado River Basin, Wyoming, United States - RVT98D197 | ecosystem: Environmental > Terrestrial > Soil > Contaminated >...
CCTTTTCCGGCAATAGTCTGATCAGCAACGCTAATCTGATCAATAAGGTATACTTTCCCAGAGTGGCTATTCCCACCTCTTCGGTCCTAGGTGGTTTGGTCGACTTTGGAGTTGCTTCGGTGGTCCTATTGGGCATGATGGTCTACTATCGGGTGCAGCCGAGCTGGGAATTGTTATTGTGGCCGGCGTTAGTCGTATTCCTAGTATTACTTGCGTCTGGTGTAGGAATGATCTTGGCAGCTCTCAACGTAAAATATCGGGATGTCAAGTATGCCATACCTTTTGGAATTCAGCTCTGGCTCTTTGTGACACCTATTATCTATCCCACCAGCATTATCCCGGAACGTTTTCGGTTTTTGATCGCACTCAACCCTCTAAGCGGGATCATAGAAGCATTTCGGTCTTCGCTTCTGCCTGCCCGACCAGTGAATTGGCAGCTGTTAGGAATATCAGTTGTGGCCACTTTACTTATCTTTGTCTTAGGTCTGTTATACTTCCGCAAGACTGAACGAAGCTTCGCAGATATCATATAGACGAAGACCAGCAACCACATGGCAAAGTCCATCATTATCGAGAATTTATCGAAGCAGTACCAGATCGGCGAACTTCACCGTGAAACGATGTTGCGCGAGAAAGTTATTAATGTCGTAAAATATCCTTTCTGGAGAAGAAAGAAGGTTAAAAGCTTCTGGGCTTTGACGGATGTGTCCGCCTCTGTTGAAGAAGGAGAAGTGGTAGGCATTATTGGGCGCAACGGAGCCGGGAAAAGCACATTGTTAAAAGTGCTCTCCAAGATCACCTATCCTACTTCGGGTGTAGTGACAGTGAACGGTCGCATCGCTTCGCTGCTGGAAATAGGTACTGGTTTCCACGAGGAGCTTACCGGACGAGAAAACATATACCTCAATGGTTCTATTATGGGAATGAAAAGAAAAGAGATAAATGCTAAACTGGATGCGATCGTTGCTTTTGCCGGCGTGGAGAGATTTGTCGACACCCCCATAAAACGTTATTCCTCCGGGATGCGTTTACGGTTAGGTTTTGCCGTGGCCGCCCACCTGGACCCGGATATTTTACTAGTGGATGAAGTGCTGGCTGTAGGGGATGTTGATTTTCAGAAGAAATGTTTGAAGGCCATGGATGATCTGCGCACGGGGGGTAGAACTGTACTTTTTGTTTCCCACAACATGGCCGCCATAGAAAACCTTTGTCCACGCACAATCTGGCTGGACAGCGGAAAGGTCCAACAAGATGGAGACACTGTCGAGACTATCAAAGCTTATTTGTCCACCTTCTCAGTTGCAGGTGAAGCTGGTTTTGACCTGCGGCAGGCCAAGTCCCGACGTGGTACCGGTGAAGTTAGCTATACTATACTGGAATTACTTAGTCCTGACGGGCAGCCCCTGAAGCTCATTCGAAGTGGAGACAACTTGACTGTCCGCCTCCATTACCATGCCAAAGGGCGCATTTCGAATCCACATTTCGGAGTCGAGTTTTATACGGAATTAGGAACTTTGGTTACCTCTGTTAACACCTGGAGTACCGGATACGATATACCGTTTTTATCCCCGGGAGATGGACAAATTGACTTAAACATTGATGTTCTCTATCTCTTGCCCGGTCGTTATTACATATCTCTTTGGCTGTCAGGCGCCGAAAGAGTAAGTTACGATCGCTTGGAGCACTGCGCAACTTTCGATGTTGAGGCATCAGACTTCTACAAATCAGGCAAAGGAATTGATCGTCGTTTCGGTATTATCTTTCTGCCATGTAACTGGAAGTTTGATGAATCACAAATCTTCAAAAGACCTAGTGACTGATTTAAGGGAATGCAGAAATGAAAGTCGCTTTTATTAACCAGCCTTGGAATTATGCAGTTCCGCCCGTACAAACCGGTTCGATTGCAATTTGGATATATGAGGTTGCACGCCGGCTAGCAGGAACTCATGATGTAATTATTTATGCAAGAAAAGCGCGCGGCCAGAAAAAAATAGAATGGCACGAAGGGGTGCAGCATCGATATGTTACGACAATAAGTAATTCTCGACTATTTACGCTTTTCCCGGGCTCTTATAGGCTTTCTCGTCTACTCCAGAGACTCAGGTCTGAATTGCTATTTAGAAACCCAAAACGGCCTTATTTTGCTTCAAGCTTCTATTCCCTGGAATATCTTTTACGAATAGCATGGGATCTGAGAGCACAACAATGCGATATTGTCCATGTTCATAATTTTTCGCAATTTGCACCTATTATCCGGTTTTTCAACCCCAGGCTGAAAATCGTACTGCATATGCATTGTCAGTGGTTGACACAACTTGACCACCCCATGGTTGAACTGCGACTTAGCAAGGTAGACGTAATTCTTGCTTGCAGCCAATTCATTACCGAGAAGATTCGGCGCACTTTTCCGCAGTTTGCCCAACGTTGCCAGACGGTATACAACGGTGTGGATGTCAATCACTTTCATGACAAGAATGCGAATGGTGTGGCGGAAAAAACTGGTACGAAACACCTGCTATTCGTAGGCAGACTTACCCCGGAAAAAGGACTTCATATATTATTAGACGCTTTTCAGATTGTGGTCCAGCGTTGTCCTCAAGTGCGGCTCAAAATCGTAGGACCAGAGGCCCCAACAGCTTATGAGTTTATTGTAGCTTTTAATGATAATCCCAGGCTAAGTGAGCTGGCACGGTTCTACGAAGGAAGTTATATGGCTCACCTTTTAGGGCGGGTTCCATCAAATCTCAAAGGTCAGGTGATGTTTGTCGGCGCTGTACCACACTTGCATTTAAACCAACACAACCAAGAGGCTGACCTGTTTGTTAATCCCTCGTTCTACGAAGGATTCCCTCTCTCGATTTTGGAAGCAATGGCATCTGGGCTTCCGGTGGTAGCGACAAGTGTGGCCGGGGTGCCGGAGGCGGTCGAAAACGGAAAGACTGGCTTATTGGTTGAACCTGGTGATGCCCTTGCGTTAGCCGAGGCGATACTCTATTTGCTAGAAGATCACCATTTGAGGGTAAGAATGGGCAAAGCAGCTCGCCAACGGGTGGAGAATCTATTCTCATGGGAACGGGTTGTAGAACACCTGTTAGGCCAATACAAGAGCATCTGTAGCAGCGTTGCTTGAGGCCCTGGTAGCTGGCAGGTCAAAGTAAAAAAATGGAAGTGAGGAAGATTTGTTAAAAGAATCTTTCTGTCCAAGCTGCGGTTCAGCTGGACTGTTACCTTTCTATGAGGTGAAGGGTGTACCGGTACATAGTTGCTTGATGACGACTACCAAGAGAGAAGCCCTAGAGTTCCCTTGCGGGGATATTTTACTGGGTTTCTGCAAAATATGCGGTTTTATTAGTAATATAGCCTACGATCCTAAATTTCAGAACTATTCCTCAGGTTACGAAGACCAACAGTGTTTCTCTCCAACATTTAACACCTTCGCTCATGACTTAGCCAAGCGCTTGATAGATAAGTACAATCTATTTAACAAACAGATTGTTGAGATCGGCTGCGGGAAAGGTGATTTCTTGCTTCTTCTCTGTGAACTGGGTCATAATCGTGGTGTTGGTATTGATCCCGCTTGGGTCCCAGAAAGGGTTAGAAGTGAGGCTGCTGATCGAGTACTTTTCATCCCAGAGTACTACTCAGATAAGCATGGCAAGTATAGCGGAGATCTCATCTGCTGCCGCCATACCTTGGAGCATATTTACTCCACTGCTGATTTCGTCAAAACAATCCGACAAGCTGTCGACCGACGGGAAGATAGTATCGTTTTCTTTGAGGTCCCGGACGTCGGACGGGTGCTGAGAGAACTTGCCTTCTGGGATATCTATTACGAACACTGTTCCTATTTCAGCCCAGGAACGTTTGCTCGCCTGTTTCGTTTCTGCGGATTCCAAATCATTGACCTGTCAAAGGCATTCGCAGACCAATACTTATTAATTGAAACAAGACCAACTAATAAGCAGGCCAACCAGTTGCACCAATTGGAAGAGACCGCAGAGCAGATGGCCAGGGATGTGGAGTACTTTTCAATCCGTTGTTCTAAAAAACTGGATCACTGGAAGGAATTTTTTCGAAAGGTCAGGGTTAATAAGAGACGCGCAGTAGTCTGGGGATCTGGCTCAAAATGTGTGTCTTTCTTAACCACGATTGAAATTGAGAAAGAAATAGAATATGTTATCGATGTAAATCCATATCGGCATGGTAAGTTCATACCCAGAGCGGGAAAAGAGGTTATGCCACCTGAGTTTTTGAAAGAATACAAACCAGATGTGATACTAGTGATGAATCCTATCTACTGTAAGGAGATTCAAGAAAAGCTAAGCGAGATGAACCTTGCCGCTGAGCTTGTTCCGGTCTGAAGAAGCAAGCCCAGGTGTATATGGTGTCAGTTAGCCCAAAAAGTAAGAGCGCTGTTCTATGCAGAATCGTAGATCCCTAACCCCCAAGCAAATAAGCGACTTTACATGAAAAGACTCGAGGAGAGTTACGTGAAAAACAAGTTTCGCACTCTCGGTGTGGAGTGGTGGGAACCTGAACAACACAAAGAACTTGGAGAAGCTCGGAGTAGAGAAAGGGAGTATATTATCAATTACATCCAACCAGAGGGAAAAGTCATATTAGATGCTGCAACTGGCAAGGGGCGTTTTGCTATCGAGTTGGCCAAAAGGAAAGCCAGGCAAGTTTGCTCTGTTGATATTTCACCTGATATGATTATGGAGGCTAAAAGACGGGCTGATCAGGAACAGGTTGGCAGTTCCATCCGCTTTCTGACCGGAGATATCGAAAACCTCTCACTTCCATCTGAGCAGTTTGACATCACTCTCTGCATAGAAACATTTGTCCATCTTCCAAACCCCTCAAGGGCAGTCGCCGAACTTGCCCGCGTGACAAAAACAGGTGGACTGGTGGCAGCAAATGTGAGAGTTCACCAACTTAACTTAGATAAGATTTGGAACTATCCCTTGTACCTGTGGATGAAGCTCCACAAGGTCTTGCAAGGGGAGAGAATCCCAGATAAGTACAAAGGTATCCACCGCTATTTAACCAGGTCAGAATTCACCTCTTTGTTTAAACAGACCGAGCTTGAGATCGTTGAGATTCGAGATTGGGGTCCTCCCACCTACAACTTCCTGTTAATCGCAGTCAAAAAGGAATCTCCGACCAGGACTTCTTCCGGGTCGGTAACATGAGCTATAGTTACATCCCAAAAGGCTGACTTCCATGACTACCTATGAAAATATATGTCCGGTTTGCTCTTCGCCTGGGCTGCAAATTTTCCTCGAACTATTCGACGTCCCGGTGCACTGCAATTTGCTATGGTCAAAGCAGGATGAGGCCAGAAATTGCCCTAGAGGGAATATTAGGCTAGCATTCTGTGAACAGTGTACATTCGTTACAAACCTAGATTTCAAAACGGTTCACCTCCAATACACACAGGCCTATGAGAATTCATTGCACTTCTCCCCCCGTTTTCAGCAATATGCTAACTCGCTGGCGACCCAGTTGATCGAACGGTTTGATCTGTATCATAAAATAGTGGTTGAGATTGGATGCGGTCAGGGGGACTTCTTGATGATGCTCTGTGAGATGGGACATAACCAGGGAATAGGCTTCGATCCCAGTTATGTTGAACAGGAACAACACGTAGCAACAACCGAGAGGGTCAAGTTTATCCCCGATTTTTATTCAGAGACCAATGCAATCTGTGATACAGACTTGATTTGTTGTAGGCATACCCTGGAACATATCCCGGATCCGAAGAGCTTCCTGCTAACTGTGAGAAAAACTCTCGGCCCGCGACAGAATACATTCTTGTTTTTCGAGGTGCCCAATGGGCTGCATCTCTTTCACAGTCTGGCTATATGGGATATCATATACGAACATTGCTCATATTTCACTCCGGTTTCTCTGGCCCAGGCCTTTTCAGATTCAGGATTTCAGGTTAATCAGGTGATCCAGGAGTTCGAAGAACAATTTCTTTGCATCTTCGCCCAGCCGGCCGAAGGGAGAACGAGTCTCTCGGACAAGTTCCACAAGGATACCAGAAGTGTGATAGACGACCTAAAGTCATATACAACTAAATACCTTGGCCTAGTTCATGCTTGGAAAAAGAAATTAAGGCAAATAGAAGTTAGTGGAAGGAGAGCAGTGGTCTGGGGGGCCGGTTCCAAGGGAGTTACTTTTTTGAATTCAGTCAATGTCGGGGACCAAGTTGAATATGTTGTGGATATTAACCCCCGCAAGCAAGGCATGTATGTAGCAGGTACTGGACAACAAATTGTTCCGCCAGAGTTTCTTCGTGAATATCAACCGGATGTTATAATCGCTATGAACCCAATATACTTTGACGAAATAAAGAGCCTCATCGGGAAAATGAGAGTAGAGGCCGAGCTTATGCCAGTCTGAAGGATCTTTAATCTTCACGCAAATCAACCTTGGCTCTACCATGGATACATGTCTATAAGATCCAGACCGAGTTCAGAAAAACTTGGAGAGAAATCTGCCAGGACTTGAAGGAACTAACAAGGGCAGCCTCAGTGAACAGTTACCTTCAAAACTATAAATTCGCGTGAGACGAATCAACTCCTGCCAGAATCCGCCTCATTGCGACCGCGATGTAGATATGGACCTGATGGAGACTAATCCGACATTTGTTAGAAACTGGAGCGGAGTTATTGATTACTGGGTGAGGCCAGCTCTGGTTTTCAGTGTCTTATTCGTACTGGCTGTTACCCTTTTCCCCTATCATTTCTATGACAGAGAGGTTGTGGCTCAAGCTAACCAGCGCACCAGAACGGGAGACGTCATAAACCAGAACAGCTGGCAAGATTTTACAGAGAATATTCTGCTGTACTTTCCTTTGGGATTTAGCCTTTCAGGCTGGGGATGGAAATCCAAATCGAGGCGGCATGTGGCATTCGGAATGACTTTGACTTTAGCAGCTATCTTATCTTTGCTCACTGAAACCCTACAGTTATTCTTGCCCTCCAGAGTCACATCTCTAAGTGATACCGTTGCAAACACGACCGGGGCAAGTTTGGGTTTTCTTACATTTCTGTCGACCAAAAACAAGATTTCAAAAGCAGCGACAGTAAGTTTTAATTGGGTCAAGCGACATCTTTCCAGGAAGAAGCTTATAGTTGGGCTCTCGGGGTATGTTGGAACAATGTTGCTCCTATCAGTACCGTTACAGCATGCTTCTGGTCTGAGGAACTGGGATAAGACTTTTCCGTTAGTTCTCGGTAATGAAAAGACTGGCGATAGGCCCTGGCGCGGTTATCTTTATTTTGTCTTCATTTTCAACCGGGGGATAAGAGACAACCAAGTTGAACGGGCTCTGATTGACCCAGTCAGCCTAGCTTCTGAACTAGGAGCTTCAGTTGCAGAGTACGAGTTTACTTCACCAGCTTATCTTCAGGATCTGGCAGGCCACAATCCACGCCTAATTTGGGTAGGTGATTCGTCGATCAGTAAAAGTGGGTTGGGCACCTCGCTTGGTCCAAGCCATTGGCTGAAAACACCCGCCCCGGCCGAAAATATAATCCAAAAGTTGTCCGCTACAGACCAATTCACCATATTGGCCCGCATTGCCACCGCAGATACTGGCCAAACCGGACCAGCCAGAATAATTTCACTTTCAAGCGATCCCTATCACCGCAACTTTACAATTGCACAAGATGGGAACAACTTGATCTTCAGGCTACGCACACCTGTGACCGGAGAAAACGGGACCGAACCAGAGCTAGTTATTCCCAATATCTTCAGGACAACCAATAGACCCCTGCATCTAATCTTTTCCTATGATGGATCCAGACTCACTGTCTATAAGGATGGGGTTCGACAGCCGTATTCTCTGGACTTTTCTCCGGGAGCTGTCGCCGCCGGCTTTTTGTTTTCTCTCGGCCCATTTGACATGTTAGGCTACAGGATTCTATTCTACATGGCAGTTCTTTTTCCTCTGGGTTTTCTGTTGATGCTTACAGTCTGGCGTGGTGTCAAAAGGCTTCTCCCCCGGATTGTGCCGATCTGCGGGATAATATTATTATACTCTTTAGTCCTAGAGGTTATTCTGGCTGAAGTCGCACGGAGATCGTTATGTCTGGAAAACCTTTTTCTAAGTATGTTAATCACAGCTGTTGGTATGTTAATGTCTGCAATTGCATTTCGAGATTTAGATTTGAAATCTTATGCCAGTTATAAGCCAATTGAATAAAAGGGGTCACTTTTGCCGCAAGACGCCAGGGTGACGAAAACCGACCGTATTCGATGCACGAGATTGAGATTATATTAAAGAGACCTATGACAAAGGTACATTTCAACAGCCGGTGGCTCGGTTACTGTTCTCTTGAGGCCGAACAGAATGGTTAGAAGAGAGGCAGGCCTTCCGGCTGTAACCAAACCGAAGCTACTTATCACCTCAGGGACAATTTGGAAGCTGGTGCTGGTACTTTTTTCAGTTGCTATTGGAATCGGCCTAGCCTTTGCACCACCCCTTATAGTTGCTGCTCTGGCAGGGGTAGTTTTCTATCTATTCCTCCTTTACTACTACCCTTACCTGGGAATCTTGGCTTATTTGGTGGTTGAATACGCCCGACTACAAACTATGTACCCCGTCTTAATCTCACTCCAACTGGGAAAAGTAGTCGTGCTTGCTACTCTCCTGATGTGGGGTTTTCATTTGATCTCAAGCAGAAGATGGCAGTTTTGTTCGGAGCGACTAAACTGGATAATGTTACTTTGGCTTTTAGTAATAGGTTTGTCCGCAGCTTTCGCAAGCAACACCAAGGTGGCTCTAGCAGGATTCACCGATTTTAGCCGCTACTTGGTAATATACTTTCTAATCGTAAACCTAGTAGATAGCGCACCTAAGTTTCAGGGGTTCATATGGGTGCTTTTGCTGTTGAATCTCAAACTAAGCCAACACCAGATTAGGGCCTACCTGGCTGGTTATGAGATGACCGGTGGTTCTGCTGAGTTTGTCCAGAGAGGAGTTAGTGCCGGAAGTGGCTTCTTTGGCAACGCAGGCGATTTTAGTGTGGCGATGGTAGTGGTGGCTCCTTTGGCAATATACCTGCTTAAGTCGGTTAAGAGTGTATATCTGAAACTCCTCTCCTTCGCAATGTTGATAGCATTCATTGTATCTATCATGAGGGGTGGTACCAGAGGAGCTGCTTTGGCTTTGTTTCTTGTTGCTCTGGTATACTGGCTAAAGAGCAAACATAAGCTGGTCGGAGTTTTGTTGTTAGCTCTTTTCATCTTCGTCTACTGGGCGGCCACACCAGAGTCGCTGAAGCAGAGATACGTTTCAGGCACCCGATTTGGCCAAGATCCAACCGCTACGTTCAGGTTATCCCTGTGGAAGGCCGGGCTTAAGATGTTCATAGACCATCCCATTTTAGGAGTGGGAATCAACAATTTCCCCGACCAGTATGCACAGAACTACTTACCTGAAGGTCAGGAATCTGCTTTCTGGGCACCTCATAACATATTTGTTCAAGCCCTTTCAGAAACTGGTATTCTTGGCTTCCTGTGTCTATTGGCAACTCTTTTTTTGATCTACAAGAATAACCATGAATCCCGAAAAATACTGGAAGAAGGAAACCCAAAGAATCAAACACTCATAAATATGTTGCATGCTTTGGATATCAGTCTGGTCGGTTTCATAGTGAGCGGCTCTTTTCTTACGGTTTTGTACTACCCTCACTTATATATTATTATGTCTCTCTCTGTTTGTCTTAGCCAAATAGCCAAGAAAAGAGGTGGTGAAATCCAGGTGGTGCAGAAATCCTACAATGTTTAGAAAATTACCTGAAGCAGCAGTCGTTTTGTATCTACGAGATGTTTTTGAAAGTGTCTGGCATGTCCAGGACCCTTTGGTTGAACAAGATTTGTTGGATTCTTTAAGGAATTATCTGAAAGTGCAATACTGTTTTTCGGTTTCCTCTGGCCGGGCTGCCTTAACTTGCATATTGAAGGCCTTAAGAATGCTTTCAGATAAGACAGACGTCATCATCCCCGCTTATACCTGTTTCTCAGTTCCCTCTGCCATTGTCAAGGCCGGACTCAAAGTTCGTCTCTGTGACATAAAACTTGAGACTCTGGACTTCGACTATGAATACCTGGGGGGAATCGATTTTAGGAATGTGTTGGCCTTGGTGACCTGCAATCTTTTTGGATTAACTTGTGATTACAAAAGCATCCAACGAATAGCCCACAAAGAACGGATTTTTGTAATAGACGACTCGGCCCAGGCTCTAGGAAACAATCTAGATGGTCGTATGGCTGGGACATTTGGAGATGTAGGGTTCTTCAGCCTGGGCAAAGGCAAGAACATTACTACGTTCCAAGGCGGGATCATTGTGACCCACCATTCCAATATAGCAAGGCTGATAAGGGGTCAGCTGGCAGAACTTCCTAGCCCTAGCTTGGGCGAGAGAATGGCAATTTTCTTCAAGCTACTCTTTTATTCTATCTTCCTGAATCCAAGACTGTATTGGATGGTTTCCAAAATGCCCGGGGTAGAGTTAGGAGTTTCCAGATTCGAGCCGGGCTTTGCCATCAAGAAACTTTCCGCCTTTCAGGCCGAGCTGGGGAAAAGAGTGTTGAAAAGACTCGATCAATATAATCACCTGAGAAGAAGAAATGCTTCCCGCTTAGCAGAAGAACTCAGAACATTTAGAGAAATCACTATACCCGTCAATCTACTGGATGACTCGGTCTATCCGCTGCGACTGCCTATTATTGTGAGTGATCCTTCTTTAAGAGAGAGGCTTTACCACGCCTTACAGCAAAGTGGAATAGCCGCCTCCAAAATGTACCCTACTTCTTTGGACCGGGTCCACCAGCTTTTGCCTCACTTGGCGCAATTCCAGGAATGTCCACAAGCTCGCTTTGTGGCAGATCGCCTTTTAACTCTACCGACTCACCCATATGTCCAAGACCAAGACATCGCCAATATCACCCGCGTAATAAGAGGCGCCCTAAAATCATAAAGCCTGTGTTTAAGAAGATCGTAAAAGTATTCATGGCAAATCTCCTGTTTCATTTGGGATTGCTAAGCTTGCATGACCTATTCCAAGCCAAGAAAGGAAAAACCTACCGAATCCTGATGTTTCACCGAATATTAGACAAAGAGGGTGATTCTTATGACTACTCTCATCCCGGAATTGTAGTTTTCAAAGCTACCCTCGCAAAACAGATGAGGTTTCTTGCAGATCGTTATAACGTGATATCTTTTGATAAGTTAGTGGAAGCCCTGAAAATTGGTAGAAAACTACCTCCTAAAACGGTGGTTATCACTTTTGATGACGGCTGGAGAGATAATTATCTGAACGCCTATCCGGTTCTCAAGAATCACAATCTTCCTGCTATTATTTTCCTCTCCACCTGTTTCCTTGAGAATAACAAGTTGTTTTGGCCCGAGACATTAAATTATCTAATTGGCCAGGGCAAGTCAGGAGTGCAACACCTTGGCTTAACACTAAGAGAGCTGAGCCAGAAGGTCAAGGACCCTTTGCAAAGGAGAATCCTCCAAAGCCTACTGGATGTTTACCAGCATCCCCTTAAGAGAATAGAATTGATGAAAAGAATAGATCCTGATTTAAGGGAAGAGATCTTCTGTAGCCTGAAGAGATATTTCAGCCGTGCTGACGATGGAATTCAATCCCGGAGATGGTCGCTTACATGGGAGGAAGCGATGGAAATGGCAGAGGATGGGATTACCTTTGGTTCCCACGGAGTCTCCCATGAGCCTTTGCCTCTTCTTGGAAAACCTGAAATCATGAAGGAATTGTTTGATTCCAAGAAGATCATTGAGAAAAGACTAAGAGCTAACGTGAGATTCTTTGCTTACCCCAATGGAGATTATAACACAGAGACTCAGAGATTAGCTCAGGCAGCAGGATATGAAGCGGCGTGTACGACAGGAAGAGGTTGGTCGTCAGACAACCTTTTTGAGATGGAAAGAATTGGAGTACACGATTCCATCTCAACTGGCCTGCGAGGAAAATTCTCCGGGGCAATGTTTGCATGTTTGGTTGCGGGAATTTGGTCTCTCTCTGAAGGGGAACCAAGATGAGCGTCTTACTCCTCGACGGCGAGCAGCGGTCTACTTTAGCAGCGACCAGAGCCTTGGGAAAGGCAAGGATTAAAGTCACAGTAGGGGGTGAAAATATCCCCTGCTTAGCTTCGTCTTCTAGATTCTGTCACAGGACATTTAAGTATACCTCACCCTTGGAGAGTCCACCGGCGTTCTTGCGTGATCTAAGAAAGGAACTAAGCGATGAGGATTATGAGTTGATCATTCCCATGACCGATGTGACGACTATTCTGATATCCGAGAACAGGGATATTGTGCCTGATCACTGTAAAATACCCTTGCCGGAAAGGAAAGCCGTCAATAAAGCGATGGACAAAGGGGAAGTTTGCGCTTTGGCCGCCTCCAAGAATATTCCAATACCAAAAACTTACGTGATTCAGAAAAAGACAGATCTAGAAATGGTAGCCAAAACAGCCAAGTTTCCAGTAGTGGTAAAACCTAGATTCTCAAGATCATGGACAGGCAAGGGGTGGATATCAGGAGCAACAAGCTACGTTCATGAGCCAGCCGAACTGGTGAATCTGTACGATGGCTGGCCGCATGATCTGCCCTTCCCTTTATTACAAGAGAGAATCCACGGGCCGGGATGTGGGGTTTTCCTTTTGATTGTAGACGGAGTTACCAAGGCCATCTTTTTCCACAAAAGGCTAAGAGAAAAACCCCCTTCTGGAGGCGTGAGCGTGCTCAGAGAAAGCATCGCACCAGAGCCCGACCTGCAGATGTACGCCCAGCAAATCCTAGAAGCGTTGGGCTGGAAAGGTGTGGCTATGGTGGAGTTTAAGATAGATCTCCGGGATGGGCGGCCCAGACTTATGGAAATCAATCCCCGATTTTGGGGTTCCCTTCAGCTGGCCATAGACTCAGGAGTGAATTTTCCTTTACTTCTGTATCGGTCCCAAATGGGAATGGATATTGACCCTGTGTCGCAATACAGGATTGGAGTCAAGAGTCGCTGGTTCATTGGAGACCTAGATTCCCTGATGACGCTGTGCGTCAAGACCAAAAGAAGACTGAACTTACCTGCCAGCTCCAAGAGCCGCCTTAGAACCATCTTGGATTTTTTTTTCATTTCTCCCCTGGTCTCTAAAAACGAGGTCCTGAGAGTCGAAGATGTTAAACCCGGAATATTTGAGATAAAACAATATGTTAGGGACCTGCTTGGTGAAGTGGAAAAAAGGCTGAAGAGAAAAGGTACTGACGATAATGGTCTCCCCAAAGGGGCCTTGCACATTCATACAACCTATTCTCATGACGGAGAGATGTCCGCAGAAGAGGTGGCACTTTTTTTTCAGGAGAAGGGATACAGTTTCGTTTTGCTAACCGAACATTCACAAGACTTAAACCCTCAAAAAGTATCCGAGCTAAAAGACCAATGCAGAAGCTATTCAAAAGCGAATTTTAATATGATACCAGGAATCGAGTTTGCCTGCCAGCAAGATCTCCACATCCTCGGTATCGGAGTGGCGGAATTGACCAAGTCCGTTGATCCAGTGGAAGTCGTCGGACACATTCATAAGAACGGAGGTGTGGCAGTGTGGGCTCACCCCTTAAAACACGGGAAACCCCTACCGCTCGGACTGGTGAAACAATTGGACGGTGTTGAAATATGGAATTTGGGGAACGAGGGGAGATTTTTCCCACACATTGCCGCATTACGTCTGTACTTGAGGTTACAAAAAGAGAGCCCTAAATTGAAATGCTTTGTTGGGATAGACTTTCACCGACCCAAATATTTTTACCCAGTCCATCTTCGTTTGAATAATAAAAAGAACTCTATTTCTGAAATACTTTTGGCGCTTAAATCCGGTGCCTTCACCATACAGAGCAGCCTCTTCAGAATCGGCTCGGTACCCCGGATAGGAATTGCTTTTTATATATTAATGTTAACGGTCAGCTGCTTATTAAATTTTCTTAGAACTATCAAGAGGACTATAATTGGTTAAGGTACTCCATCTGATTGAAACCGGCGGACCCGGGGGAGCCGAAACGGTTTTGCTCAACCTAGTTAAGAATTTAGACAGCTCTCGATTTCGTTCCGTGGTCGGGATTCTCAGGAAGGGGTGGCTTTATGATGAACTTCGAAAGACCGAAGCGGAAACAGTCGTTCTCAAAAGTTCCGCTTCCTGCGACGTCAGCCTATTGTTAGCAATTATAAAGGCAGCAAGAGGAAAAACAATTAATTTGATGCATTCTCATCTTCCAGATATGAATTTTTACAGCTGTTTAGCAGGTAAGCTAATCAGGGTCCCTGTGCTTGCCACATATCATGGAATGGTGGACATGAAAAAGAGTCTGAAAGGTCTCCTCAAATATTTTACGGTTGGCACGACCGCCACGAAGATAGTGTCCGTTTCAAACTATTTAAATGAAGAGTTGTCAGGCCTGGTTGGCTTCGGGCCTCACAAAATTGTTACAATCTATAATGGAATTGACTTTGACGAATCAGACCCATTTTCGAATAAGGCCGACGTGGAAAAAAAGAAAAGGGAATTGGGGCTTGGTGATGCTGAATTTCTGGTAGGGATGGTCGCAAACCTTCGCAAGGCTAAGGGTTATGAGTATTTCATTCGCTCGGCTGCAATTGTGAAACACAGCTGTCCTTCGGTTAAGTTCATAGTCATAGGAGAGGAAGACAAAGAAATAAAGCGGAGGTTAAATGAGGAAATTGCCGAACTAGACTTATCGCATCAGGTTCATTTTCTCGGTTTCAGGAAAGATGTAGCTACCATTTTGAAAATGCTGGACGTCTTTGCACTTTCCTCGGTTTCGGAAGGATTTTCTCTGGTTACGGTTGAAGCCATGGCTTGTGGCAGGCCAGTAGTAGCTACCGAAGCGGGCGCCCTGAAGGAGATTGTGACCGATGGGAAAACCGGGTTTTTGGTACCCCCCCGAGACGATAGAGCACTGGCCGAAAGAATTATTCTATTACTGAAAGATAAAGCCCTGGCAAAGAGAGTAGGCGACGCGGCTAGTAGAGAAGTGAAAGCCAAATTTCATTTGGCTGGAATGATTAGAAAGTATGAGGACTTGTATTGCGAGTGCTTAAAACACAGTAGGTGGCACAGTTGATCGAGCTTTTTTTCTGGTTCAGTTTGGGTATGCTGTTTTATGCTTATTTCGGTTATCCTCTGGTCTTAGCCATACTGAGTACTTTCAAAAAAAGGGGGGGCCGCAAGAGCAAAATTATCCCCTCAGTGAGTTTCATCGTAGTTGCCCATAATGAAGAGAAAACCATACGGGAGAAAATTGAGAATACTATAAACCTTCAATATCCAAAAGAACGTCTCGAAGTTATGGTGGTCTCGGACGGGTCGACAGACAAGACCGAAGAAGTAATTGAACAGTTTCAGGAGCAGGGGGTGAAATTAATCGGTTCGCCAAGTAGAATAGGCAAACATTCTTCTCAAGGAATTGCTCTAAAGCAAGCGCGGGGAGAGATACTAGCGTTTTCTGACGCAAGTGTAATGCTTCACAAAACCGCTTTGAAACAAATAGTGGAAAATTTTGCTGACCCCCGAGTTGGCTGTGTAACGAGTGAAGATAGGATAATCCATGAAACTAGCCACAATAATAGCGGCGAAGGCCTATATGTAAAGTATGAAATGGCGCTAAGAAGATTGGAAAGCCGAGTCGACTCGGTTGTTGGCATGAGCGGTTCCTTCTTTGCGGTTAGAAAAGAACTCTGCACCCTGTGGGATGAGGATAAGACGACTGATTTCAGTGTTCCAATACGAATCGTAACTCAGGGCTACAGGGCAGTATGCGAAGAGCGGGCACTGGCATATATCCGATTGGTCTCCTCATCGCAAGAAGAATTTAGACGCAAAGTCAGGACTGTAGCTCAAGGGCTGTGGGTTATCTTCAAATTGCGTCACACCCTTAACATTTTCAAGTATGGGTTCTTCTCTTTTGAGTTACTTAGCCACAAATTGTCTCGCTGGCTAGTGCCTTTCTGGCTAATAGTATTACTCCTATCGGCCCTATTCATAAGTAGTAAAAATACGTTTTACCTATCGTGTTTCTGGTCTCAAGTTGGATTTTATTTGTTGGGAGGAATGGGTCAAGCATTCCCCCACCTACGCCACATTTTTTTATTCAGGATCCCGAGCTTTTTCTGTCTTGTGAATTTATCTATTCTAGTAGCGTGGATAAAGTTCCTCCTGGGTGAAAAATTCTACATCTGGGACCCTTCCAAGAGATGATGGCAACAAAAATCAAGATCTTACACTTAGTCTCAGGAGACTTATGGGGGGGTGCCGAGGCACAAGCAGCAACTCTCCTCTCCCAATTGAAAAGAGTTGAGGATATGGAAGTAACTGCGATAGTTCTCAACCGTGGACGACTTGCTACGGAATTGGCAGCCATGGGCGTGAGGATAGACATACTTGAGGAAAGTAAAATTGGCCCTTTCCGGCTGTTGTATAAGGTCTGGCGCACACTGAGAAAGAATAAGATAGATATCTTGCACTCTCACCGCTACAAAGAAAATATAATTGGTTCTATTGCGGCTAAGCTGAGCGGGATTCCAGTAATATTGAGAACCGTGCATGGTCTGAACGAACATTTTGCCGGTTTAAAAAGATCTAAGATGGTGTTTTATGAGTCACTAGAATATGTGATCTCTCTGTTCTTGGTGGATAGACTCATAGCAGTATCCCTAGATATAGGCAGATTACTTACACGTCGATATAACTCAAGAAAGATTGAAGTGATTCACAACTCGATTGACCTCAGTAGAATCAAAGCGCTGAAGAACCCGACCGTAACCAGACAAGAGCTTAGCATAAAGGAGGATGCAATCGTCATAGGCTCGGCCGGGCGCCTGGTGAAAGTGAAGGGGTTGGATTTGTTATTGCAGGCGTCGGCACTTATTAAGAAAAGCATTCCCAACCTTAAGGTGTTAATAGCAGGAGAAGGCCCTGAAAAACAATCACTTCAGAGTCTGGCCGGTAGTATAGGTCTAGATAACGATATAATCTTCGCTGGTCATAGAGATGATGTTTACGATCTGATCCAGGCGATGAATGTCTTTGTTCTGCCTTCCTATTCTGAAGGAATTCCCTTAGCAATGCTTGAAGCCATGGCCTTAGGTATACCTGTTGTTGCCACGGAAGTGGGTGGAATACCGGAGGTCATCACTGACGGCATTAATGGTTATCTGATCCGGTCCAGGAAACCTGAACTTGTGGCGGCTAAGTGTCTTCTTTTACTTAATAACATAGATTTACGAAACCGGTTGACTCACAATGCAAAAGAAAAAATTAAAAACGCGTTCTCTGTTGACGTCCAAGTGAGCAAGATCTCACGGCTCTATAGATGTCTGATTGCCGATTCACGCTGAATATTATATCCACCTTGCAGATAATCAACTACAGAGGCCGATTCAGAAGTAAATCCTCACCTATCGACTTGAACACCTGCGTAGAATATAGAAGGGTACATGGTAAGCCTCAATCTGATATAAGGAGAATTGGGATGATAAAGTCATCTTTTGAGGAGAAACCTATTCTTGAGTCTGTGACTTCTATCTCTGTTATTATTCCCGTCTTTAACGAAGAGCAATATCTGGGACAATTGTTATCCTCAATCCGTTCGCAGGAATATCCGAAAGATATGATGGAAATTATTGTAGTAGATAATGGCTCTTCTGATCAGAGCAAGGCGATTGCCGAAAAGACGGCTAACAAAGTCATCAGCTTGCCATATGCTACGGTCGCTGGTCTGAGGAACGCAGGAGCCAAGAGAGCATCAGGAGGTCTTCTTGCCTTTGTTGATGCGGATTGCCTGGCTGATAAGTTTTGGCTGAAGAACGGGAATCGGTTGTATCAAGCCGGTTATCGTGTCTTTGGTTGCGCCGTTGAGATTCCATCTGATGCGAGCTGGATCGAGCGGGCCTGGTTTTCGCAGAGATACGCACAAGAGCGCAGAGTTAATTATCTGAATAGCGCCAACATCTTCATAGATAAAAAAACCTTCTTCCAGGCAGGAGGATTTGATGAGAGGCTTGAGTCTGGGGAGGATTCTGAACTATGTGTACGACTTGCCAAATTAGGAGGCGTAGTCTGGTACAGTCCATCTTTGAGAGTCACTCATCTCAAAAATCCGAAGAATATTGAGAGTTTTCTTAAACGCGAGTTGTGGCATGGCTCTGAAGCATTGGCGAGTTTGAAAACTAAACCATTAGATAAAACCTTGCTTGCTTCCGTCTTTTTTATCCTCGGTTGGGTTTCTCTACTGCTTGGAATACTTTTCAGCAGACCTGTTTGTTTCTTAGCATTGAGTCTGCTTCTTTCCATACCGTTGTTAACTGCCTTGTATAATTCGATTCGTTATAAGAACCTTCGATATTTCTTCCATTTGCTTGTTCTGTATTTCTTTTATTTCATAGGAAGGTCTATGGCGCTATTTATTCCTAGATCACTAAATGTCAGGAAGTGGGTTTCATGAGACGATTCTTATGCCTGGTAACTGCAGAGCCTAACAGGCCATGCTGCTCTCCGACTCATCCATTCATTTGCTACTTGTCGCACAGGCAGCCCTTACATGTGGCCGTAGATGATTTATACCATCCCTTTGTTCCCTGGTTGGCCGCAAACTGGTGTAGAAGGGCGATCCAGCAGTGGTCCATTTATTGTCTATCCACACCTCATAACCGACATAAGGAGTTCAAGATAACGGGGTTGCATGAGGGTACTTGAGTTGTCGGAGCCCTATATCACCGATTGGAACAAATATGTTTTTGGAAATGAGTCTTCCACTTTCGCCCATCAAATAGAATGGCTGGAAATTTTGCGAAGAAGCTTTGGCCACAAGCCGGTTTATTTATTGGCATTGGAGGGTGAAAAAATAACCGGGATATTGCCTATGATTCTTAAGTCAAGTTTGATCTTTGGCAAATTCATAGTTTCCCTGCCCTGGTTGGATTACGGTGGAATTTGCGCAGACAGTCCTCAGGCCTGTTCTATTTTATTAGAAAAAGCTGTTAAAATAGCAAAGGCGGAAAGGTGCGAATTTCTGGAACTCAGAGGGATCACCTTGATAGATTACCCTATGGTTAGCAAGACAAATAAGGTCTCCTTTTTTTTAGATTTAGACCCTAAATACGAATCCGTCTGGAGAAAAATTGATCCGAAGGCTAGGAACCAGGTGAGAAAGGCTGAGAAAAGTGGATTGGAAATTTTATTTGGGGAAAAAGAACTCTTAGACGAATTCTATCATGTGTTTTCTCACAATATGAGAGATTTGGGTACGCCCGTGTGGAGTAAAAAGCTCTTTGAAAATATTCTTCTTTTTTTCCCCCAAAAAAGCGAAATTGCGCTAGTAAAACTCCGGGCCCAGACTATCGGCGGTGCCCTGATCTTGTATTTCAAGGACCGGATGATCATCCCTTCCGCATCATCGCTGAAGCAGTTCTTGAGTTACTGTCCTAATAATCTCCTGTATTGGGAGAGCATAAAGAGGGCTATTGGTATGGGTCTCAAAAAATTTGATTTTGGCAGATCAACTTTGAATTCTGGTACGTACCATTTTAAGAAACAGTGGGTGAAGGATCACACCCAGCTTTACTGGCAGTATTATTTGAACCGGCCGGGTGAGTTGCCGGAAATGAATCCGGAAAACCCAAAATATAGATTCTGGATTAAAATGTGGCAGAAGCTTCCTTTATCATTTACCAATTTCTTGGGGCCTAAGATTTCTCGAAATTTACCCTGATGAATCTATAGAAAGTTTGGAAAAAGACGGCTCTTTATAATGAAGTAATAGTATGCGAGGGAACTTATTGTTAATCACGTGAGAAAATCGCTCCAGGATTCTAGTTTTAATAGCCAACAAAGAGCACAGAATGATTATGAATAATAACTTTTACTGCGTTGAGAGATATCCAGGAGAACTGGACACAATTTATAACTCGTGATATGTCAGTAGAGAAAAACATTCTGGCACTTAGTCCACTATCTTCGAATACTGGATATGCATGGCAGACAATTCGTACGAACTTTATAATCCTGAATGAGATGTTTCAAGGACGGAAGAAAGTATATGTAGGCTATCGTAGGGTGAATCTTGAATCAAGCGACTCTGCTGATTCCCAAGTCCTTCCAACCCTGCAATTCGACTCTAGTCAATATTCACTATGGAACTTCATATACTTCTGGAAGCTAATAAAGAATAAAAAGATTTCCTACTTATATGCATGCGACTACCCTTGTAGCTCAATATGGTATATAGTTGCTAAGTTCGCCGGCGTTAAAAGAATAGTCTGCCACATACATCACCACATCGAAATGACAAAAACTTCCCTTCTTAGGAGATTCTTTAGACATTTTAAGAATACCGTCCCTTTCTATTGCGGCGATATCGTAATTGCAATTTCTAACTATCAGTTGAATGCAGTAACACAACATTTGTTCATTCCATCCGAAAAGACTGTATTGATTCATAATGGCGTTGAGACTCACAAATTCTCTCCAGAGAGAGTGACCCAGAGGCCTTTAGACATATCCTGGGGTGAGTTCAATGTTATCTGTGCTGCAAGGGCCAATTACTATAAAGGCATAGACGTATACATCAAGGCGGCCAGTAAAATCGTGAAAAAGATTAAGGATATAAGGTTCTTATACTGTGGCGATGGTCCTGATATAGCAGATTTTAGAAATCTAGTCTTAAGCTTAGGACTGGAGAATGCGTTCTCATTTCTCGGCTACAGAACTGACTATGCCACTATCTTGAAGTTTTGTGACTTGGCGGTTTGCCCTTCAGTTTGGGAAGAGCCCTTTGGCTTGACGGTCATTGAAGCGATGGCCAGCGGAGTCCCAGTGATTGCCTCAAGCGTCGGGGGAATCCCTGACATTATTACAGGTGGAGTGGACGGAGTCTTGATTGTGCCTAAAAACGAAGACGTCTTAGCTGACGAAATTCTCAGACTCTATGAAGATATTCCCTTGCGCCAGAGACTTGGAAAAGCTGGCACAGAAAATGTGCAAAGAAGATTCGATATTAGAGTGCAGGCCAAAAGAATATCATTATTCTTTGAGTAATTCTTAGCTAACATTTAGGCAATTAACACGTACGCCGCTATAGACATTCATACTGAACTATATACGGGGAACAGAATATACAGAGCTTCACGAGTTTGTCAGTATGGAGCCAGACCAACGATAGCACACCTGGCGATCATGCTTTGAATGGCATAATGATTCTATGGCGAGATCTAATAGGATATGTCAAGCAAGTGAACAAGATTAACCTATTTTGAACACGGCCCGAGCTTAATGACAAGAGATTTGTAAATGATCAAGCCGAGGGCAAAATCACTCTACTTAAGATAACGTTATAAAGTGTAATGTGTTGCATGTACATGAGTCGGGATGGCACAATTATATTTAAGCAGTGGCACGAGGCTTGCGACAAGTTGCTTTCTGTGATTTGATTTTGGAAAGTTAGATGCTATTCAGCCTATGCAAATATACTATGAGCTGAGTTATGACAAGATAAAAACCGATTAGGAGGGTATGAACGTGATGAAAATACTAATGCGTTGCTGTATGATTGACTATCGGTTTAGTAATATCCGGCGGGTCTTTGAACCCATGGGTAAAAGGATTTCTGCCATGTTTGTAAGATGTTTAATAATATTTGCTCTGCTCGACTTTCTTCATTCTGTTCCAGTCTATAGCTACGATCAGAACTCTCCCCACTGGCCACATATAAGAACGATGGCGTTTGATTATCGCATACATTGGTTACCAGAATCACAGCGTCCAGCAGAATATGATTGGGCGGCTGCTCATTATGATTACATTGTGAATGGCAGTGCCATAGAATATAAAACCAGAAATCCCTCGGGAAAGGTTTATCCCTATACGTTGATATGGACAGTTCTTCAAGACCCCAATTATAGTGTTAATGTAGCGATGAATGATTGGTATGCCCTCCATCCTGAGTATAATATCGAGGATGCTTTCTTGCATGATAACGCATTATGCCCTTCTCCAAATCCGAAAACTCCCAGTTGCAGGAAAACCATTTTTATCTGGGAGAACTACAGATACATAATGAATCCAGGCGACCCCGGTTTACGTGCTTTCTACCGCCAATACTTCAGAAAACTTGTAGACAGGTGTGTAGGTTGTGAAGAAGATGGAATTTTTATCGATGAATCCGCCAGTAGTAACCTTTATGCGTTTCAGCCTGTTACCAGCCGAGAATATTTAAATAATCGGACTGCCTTTGAAACCGATGCCGTTGAAATGATTACGGCCATTAGAGACACTTTAGGCTCTAACAGGATAATGATACTAAATCCTTCCGAATATACGGCAGAATTTGATTTTCAGATGATACAAGCTGCTGGTGGAGCACATCTTGAATTGATGAACCAACCAGATAGGGAAGCAGAACCACACTGGAATTGGGTAGATAGACTACTTTCAGTCGGCACATTAACAGATTTTGCTGTGCCCAAATATGTTCCTGGGGGATACACAGCAGGGAACTCCCCGACTGCATTACAGCGTGCAGAACTTTGGGAATTGGCCAGTTACTATATAGTAGTTCCTAACCCTCCTGACAACCTCACCATGGATATCAATGGGCCGTGGGAACCCTTTTCAGAGTGGTGGATTGAAGCCCAAGAAGTTGACATTGGAAGACCTCTCGGTCCACGTTATATTCTTCAGCAAGGAATCAGCCCAATTGGAAGAGGTTTCAAAATTTGGGCCAGACTATTTCAAGGCGGTTTAGTATTGGTTCGACCAAAGAACTATTGGAATGACAATGAATATGGTGATAACACCCTGGTCAATGTTCCCTTAGGGGGGACTTATACTACCTTAAACGCTGATGGCACTAAAGGACCACCCACTACTAGCATAGGCCTCCGCACATCGGAAGCTGCTATCTTGCTTCCTTATAATCTGACGAACACTCCCCCTTCGGCTCCGAGTTTGGCTTCCCCTCCGGATGGTGATACGGTGACCGGCCGCAGACCTATTCTGAGCGTAAACAACGCCTTTGACCCGGATGTGATTGATAACCTCACTTATTTTTTCGAAGTCTATTCCAATCCTACTTTGACTACTCTGGTAGCCAGCTCTCCGGCTGTCAGTGAAGGAAACAGTACTACTTCCTGGACTGTGACTCTTGACCTGCAGGACTCCACCACCTTCTGGTGGCGCTGCCGCGCCTTTGACGGACAGGCTTATTCCACCTGGATGGCTGCCAAGTCCTTTACCGTGGCAACCTTGGGAACCGGGACCAATAATCCTCCTTCTGCGCCGACCGCTTTTCTCCCTACTAACCGGGATACGGTGGCTGCTTCCAGGCCGGCTCTGACCGTTATCAATTCTACTGACCCGGATCCAGGTGAAGTTTTAGTCTATGAATTCCAGGTTTTTGGGGATAGTAATTTGACTAACTTGGTGACATCTGAAGGCTCGATTAACCAGGGGAATACCTATACCTCCTGGACCGTCAATCTGGACTTGCAGGATTCGACTACCTACTGGTGGCGCTGCCGCGCCTTTGACGGTCAGGCTTACTCCACCTGGATGAGCGCCCGCTCTTTTGTGGTTCTTAGTGGCATCGTGGCGGTAGATTCTACTGCGCCGGTGGTGAAGGGACCCAAGAATAGAGAAAGAGTTGCTCCGGGCCAGGCCAAGCTGAAGGTCTATCCGGATACCAAGCCCGGCTCGGTCTATTTCTTTGAACTGGCCAATGATACCTTTATGACCGGAGCAATTGTCTCCAGCGGCATCATTCCCAGTCCGGGTGACACCCTGGTGGAGTGGACCACTCCTAACTCCTTGACTCCCGGAGTCTATTACTGGAGAAGCCGGGTCTACCGCTCCAGCGCTTATTCCGACTGGAGCCAGGTGGTCTCTTTTGAAGTGGCCGATTTTAGCCCTTATGCTTTTCCTAACCCTTTTAAGCCTTCGGAAGGAGCCACGGTCATAACTTTTGCAGACTTGCCCCCGGGAGCGAATCTGAAAATCGCCACCGTTTCCGGAGACCTGGTCTATCAGATTAAATTAGGGGCCAGCGATACCCAGCATGTCTGGAATGTGAAAAATCAAGATGGGAAGGAATTAGCCAGCGGGGTCTATCTCTACAGCATCAGTTATCCCGGCGGCACAACCAACGGCAAGCTTGCTATCATCAAATAAGAAGGTTTACTTTATTTAAAATTGGCCTGGGTTTAAGGTGACAGCCCTGGAAGGAAATGCTTAGTTTCAAGTCCAAGGAATTCTGGTTTGTCTTAGGATTAATCCTAATAGTCGGGCTTTTAGCCAATTTTATCCGCTACAGCGAAGTAAAACCGCAGCAGCGTCCCCACTTGGAGGTACTCCCTTATTTTCTCTCCGGCTGGAGCGGCCAGGAGCTTTATTTTACGGAGTCTTCCCTGCAGGTATTAGGTGCGGATACAACTTTGTTAAGGGTTTACAAGAATTCAGCTGGGCAAGAAGCTTCCTTATTCATAGCTTACTTTGACTCCCAGAAATACGGCTCTCAGATTCACTCCCCCAAGCATTGCCTCCCCGGCGGAGGCTGGAACATCATCGCCAAAGAGAAGCAAGTTTTCTCATTTGGCCCGCAAGGAAATTTGAAACTGAACCGGATGCTGATTTCTGACGGTAAAGAGAGCCAGTTGATGTATTACTGCTTTCTGACCCGCTCCGGCATTCTGACTAATGAGTTCATGCTCAAGGCTGATTTGGTGCTGAATTCCATTTTGAGGAGGCCTACTGATGCGGCCATTATCCGGGTAATTTTTCCTTTAAACCGGGCCAATCCGGCTAATCTGACTGACCAAGAGGCCCAGGAATTTTTAGCCTTATTCTGGCCGGAGATTAAAAGGGCCTTGCCCTTTCGCACTTAAAGCCATATCCTTTCCTGCGTTTGAAACACTTTCCCTCTCAGGCTGAATTTCGTATATTCTTTTGGTTAGTATAAGTAAATACTGCCTGATAATTTTCTGTTTTTCAGAAAGGAAGAAGTGAACGTCACCCAGAAAATCATCTCCTCTCACTCAGTGGACGGAAAGCTTAAGCCCGGGGAAGAAATCGCCGTCACCATTGACCAGACCCTTTTGCAGGATGCCACCGGCACCGTCGCCATGCTTGAGTTCGAATCTTTGGGAGTGCCGCGGATAAAATCCAAGCGCTGCACCGTTTATGTGGACCACAACCTGCTCCAGACCGGCTTTGAAAACCCGGATGACCACCTATTCTTGCAGAGCATGGCCGCCAAATACGGGGCTTATTTTTCCAGACCGGGTAATGGAATTTCACATCAAGCCGCTTTGGAGAGATTGGATGTTCCCGGACAGACCATGTTGGGCGCGGACAGCCATACTCCCCAGGCCGGGGCCATGGCCATGTTAGCCATTGGAGCCGGCGGATTTGAAGTGGCGGCTGCCATGGCGGGTGAGCCTTATTGCTTTAAGATGCCCCAGATTGTGCTGGTGAGGCTAACCGGCGAACTCAAGCCCTGGGTCTCAGCCAAGGATGTGATTCTGGAATTATTGCGCAGATACACGGTCAGCGGAGGAGTCGGCAAGATTTTTGAATATGGCGGCCCCGGACTGACGACCTTGAATGTCCCGCAAAGGTCAACCATCGCCAACATGGGGGCCGAACTAGGATTGACATCTTCTGTGTTTCCGAGTGATGAGCAGACTTTAAGATTCTTAAAAGCCCAGAAGCGGGAAAAAGATTTTGTCCCTCTGACAGTCGACAACGGCGACTACGACGATGTCATCGAACTGGATTTGTCTAAATTAGAGCCTTTAGTCGCCCAGCCTCACAGCCCGGACAACGTGGTGCCGGTGTCTGAGATTGCCGGAACGCCTTTGCGACAGGTGACAGTGGGAAGTTCGGTCAACTCCTCTTTCATGGACTTAATGACCGTGGCCAAAATTGTGGAAGGGAGAAAAGTTCATCCTAACCTGCATATGACCATCTCCCCAGGGTCAAGACAGGTTCTGGTCATGGCCACCCAGGCCGGAGGGATGTCAGCCTTGTTCAAAGCCGGCGCCAGAGGATTAGAAGTCGCCTGCGGCCCCTGTATCGGCATGGGAATGGCTCCGCCCAGCGGTGGAAATTCTCTGAGAACTTTTAATCGTAACTTCCCCGGGCGAAGTGGCACAGCCGATGACCGGGTCTATCTCTGCAGCCCGGAGATTGCCGCCGCTTCGGCTATCAACGGAGCCATAACCGACCCCCGGACTTTGGGTAATCCTCCTCAAGTAGAAATGCCGGACGAATTTTACATCGATGACTCCGGATTCCTGCCTCCGGCTGAAAATCCGGGCAAAATTGAAATTGTCAGGGGGCCAAATATCCAGCCTCTGCCGACAGTTCCTCTGCCAGCCGACACTCTGAAAGGCCCGGTCTTATTAAAACTCAAGGACAACATCAGCACCGATGAAATTCTGCCGGCCGGAGCCAGGATTCTCCCCTTGCGGTCGAACATCCCCGCCATCGCGGAATATACTTTTAACTACATTGACAAGACTTTCCCGGCCCGGGCGAAAGCCAAAGGCCCCGGCTTCATCCTGGCTGGCAAAAACTACGGCCAGGGCTCCAGCCGGGAGCACGCCGCCATCGCCCCCATGTACTTAGGAGTCAGAGCGGTAATAGCTTTAACCTTTGCCCGGATTCATCAAGATAACTTAGTCAACTTCGGGCTTCTACCTTTAAGATTTGTTGAACTGGAAAAGTATGATGCTATTGACCAGGATGACCAGTTGATGATTTCCGGAATTTTAGAGGGTTTGCGGAATGGAAAGAAAATTCAGCTGAAGAATCTGACCAAGAATTTCCAGACCGAGCTAACTTATGAGCTGACCTCCCGGCAGGTGCAGATACTGCTGAAGGGGGGATTGGCCGGGTATTTGAAGGGTCTAAATAGCCATTAAGGGATACGTCTTATCTCTGGGCGTACCCACAACCAGTTTATGGGTTCGACCTTCTTGCTTTCATCGCTGGAAGGATAGATAATCTCCGAAACACTCTTTTCCACAAGACCAAGATTGCAGTTTAGAGCTTCGAACTCATGCCTCGCCAACGAAAATTCAAATTGTTGTACCTGTGGTTGTCTAGTACCGGCGTCTCTTAGTAATACTTTCACATTGTATGAACCTTCTTTCCAGTACATGGATTTCCTAAAAAAATCCAGCCAATCACTTACTTCTTTTGTATTTAACAGTTCACTCAACGCGTTCTTCTCGTCTTTCTTGCTCAGAAAGTTATAAGTGTCTAGTATCTTAGCAATGTGTTGCCTCTGAACTGCCTGAAATTCCATGTCAATGAAAATGATTATCTTATCTACGGGTGCGAGAGTTGAGACTTTAAGGGCAATAGCTGGCTGACTTTTGGAAATCTCAAATGCAACTCCGGTATAACTAGTAATCTGCTGTTGCGTTTCGGTTAAATATACCCAAGTGAACGTTCTGCTATCACCTTTTCCATGAGTAACTTCCATAGTAATCCTATCAACGATGGAATCCTTACGCTTTGCTATAATGTTACTTGTAAGATTTATTACTGGGCCAAAGTTCGTATAACCAATCTGAACATTTGGAGCTGAAAAAATCTCTATTACTGGTTTAGCAAAACGCTGATGAAGCCACTTTGCGATTTGTGGAACCCACGCTCCCGCACCTATCCAAGCAGCCCATTCTGCAGGTGTCATTCTCTTACACTCTCCTTCTTCCTAGCAATTTCTCCACACTCCCAAACCCCCCGTACCCATAATACACCTGCACCACTAACATCAGCATGATCAAGTCCCGAATAATCGTATCCCAGACCACTTTCTCGCTGGAAGAAGCCGTGGAAAAACAGCCGCAGGAAATATCCAATCCCCGGATTACCGCCGAACTCAAAGCGACAATGAAAATGCCCAGAAGAAAACCTATCAGCAGAGAAGCTGACTCGACAAAGAGACCTAAAATCAAGGCCATCCCGCACATCAGCTCTATCCAGGGGAGGATGACCGCAAACAGATTGATGGCCGAAGTGGGAAGAAAATGATAATTATAGACAATCCTGGCAAACTCAGCCGGATGGGCGATCTTGTCAAAACTGGCATAGACAAAGAAGCACCCCAAAATCAGCCGGAAGAGAAAGGCCAAGTATTTGCTTTTGAGTAGATTTTTCATGTTATCAAGCTAAGGATTCTCCCCGGTTGAAATCGGCAATTTACCCTCCACCCATTCTTCCCAGCCCCCGAAGAAAATTTTCACATTAGCGTATCCTTCAGTCTTCAAGTTACGGGCCAGGAAAAGAGACAGCTCGCATTCATCCCCGCCGCAGTAAGTTATGATTAGGGCATCTTTGGGGAGTTTGTCTTTGACTAAGGGATATTCAGCATCGAACTCCTCTAAGAAACAGCGCAGCGCCCCCTTGATGTGACCGGCCTCATAGTCTGCCTGCTTGCGGGCATCCAGGAAAATTGCCTGGCCGGAATTGAATGCGGTCATGGACTCAGATAAATTAATCACCGGAGCATCTTCCCCGGAGATGTAGGAGGGAGGGGCTACCACCCCGGAGGAAAGCACTTTGGGGGCCCAGGCTCCCATCAGAGATATTCCATTGGGACGAACCGAGTTGTAAATCAGGGCCGCCACTACGGCCAAAAAAACTATCCATAAAGCCTGCCTGAGCACCTGGTTGAAGCTGGGACGTATATACATTCAGAGTCAAGATAAAGTGGGAACCAAAGTTGTCAATCGAAAATCTGGGAGCGAAAGAGTCCAACATTTCACCAAAGAAGTGCGGAATTTTGCCGATTATAATTAAGTGACAGCTACTATGCCTAAACTTAAACTTTTTTCGCTTGCAATAGCGCTGGCCCTGGTCTTTATTTTCGGATGCGGCAAAAAGTTGGTGGTGAGTGACTTTATCCCCCCCACCGTCCAGATTACCTTTCCGGCCGATGGCGCTACCTTAAGCGGTGATACCGTCTTTGTGACGGTGAATGCCTCCGATGATAAGGGAGTGGCCCGGGCGGACTTTTATGTTGACGGGGAAACTCTTTTCACCGATTTCTCTTCTCCCTTTGTCTTTCCCTGGCTGATTTTGGTCTATAATGACAGCACCGTACACACCCTTTCTGCTGTGGCTGTGGATGGAGCAGGGAATGCAGACACTTTCACCATTTCGGTAACGGTGAGAGTTACTCCGGGATTCTATTTCATCAGTTCGACCACCACCGCTGCTGCTTCTTACTACAATCTTTTTGTCTGGGGAAATTACGCCGCGGTCGCCCAGCAGGGGAACGGCCTGCAAATCTA
>Ga0214473_10001609_pt1 | contig 29386 bp, 21 predicted proteins | sample RVTome_7_FD_203509 | JGI IMG/M metagenome (GOLD analysis project Ga0214473, IMG submission 203509) | Soil microbial communities from uranium-contaminated site in the Upper Colorado River Basin, Wyoming, United States - RVT98D197 | ecosystem: Environmental > Terrestrial > Soil > Contaminated >...
GCCTGCCCGAGGGAGCCTGCATCGGCAAGCCGTGTGAGGTGGACGACGATTGCGGGGCGAGCGGCACGGACATCTGCCGGCTCAAGCTGAACATGCCCGGCGACCTCCTCGCCACCGAGTTCTTCCTGCCCAACAGCCTCGATTGCATCCACTCGCTTACGGAACCGCTCCTCTACCTGGATACGCCCACCAACCTCGCCCTGCAGAACTTCATCAAAGCGGAAAGCGTCATCGACGTGCCCGCTTTTGGCTCGGTCAACCCCGCCGGCCTGACGCCGACGCGGAATTCGCAGCCGATCGGCTCGGAGTACTCCGACGGGTCGCGCAACTCCTACGTCTACTGGAATGGCGGCGGGACTTACTTGACGGTGAACGCGGGTCAACAGCTTTCCGAACGGAATCGACTCACCGGCGACTTCGATCGCAACTGCGCCCGCGACGCCAACGACGCCGCGGAGTTGGTGGCGGCGTACTACGCCCCGCGGACTTGGCAGCGCTCGGCGGCGGCTGGGAGCCTCACCTGCGGCGGCGCCACTGGGGCCAAGGGAAGCACCATGTTCCGCGACGACGCCATCCCCGAGGTGCTCGGCGATTTCAACGGCGACGGCAACTTGAACAAGGAGGATCTGCGCTACTTCGCCGACGGCCTGGCCATGGTGCCGGCGGGAGGCGGCCAGCGCCTGGATCGCAAGGCCGGGGCCATCGCCATCGACAACGCCATCAACGCACTGGGCCGACCGTATCCCTGGGCCGACACCCGGGCGCAGCTTCTCATCCCGCCGGGCAGCATCAGCACCGACCCCGCCTTCGAACCCCCGGCAGACGTGAACGACGCGGGCCGCCCGTTCCTGGCCACGGGCAAGACCTATGTCACCGGTGACTTCCGGGGCGACGTCGCCGGCCCCCCGGTGAGGGCCTTGCCGCCGGTCGCCGGCGGCCCTCCGTCCGGTTGGGACGGCGTGGTTGACACCAACGACATCGACTATTGCTGCCGTAGCCTCGGAAACTGGGGCAATCTCGACGAAGCGGTTTTCATGGACCTGAGCTGTGACATGAACGGTGACACCGAGGTCAGCTTCGCGGACGTCGAAGAGTTGGTCCAGCAGATCCTCGGAACGGCGATCGGCGACTTCGATCTCAACGGCTTCGCCGACGCCGCGGATGAGGCCATCCTCCAGGCGACCATCGACGCCGCCGCCGCGGGCTGCAACGGCACGCAGACCTGCGGGTGGGCCGATGGCGACACCAACTGCGACGGAGTCGTGGATGAAAGCGACCGGGCGAACCTGTTCGATTCCGACGGCGACGGGGTCGCCAACGACCAGGACAACTGCGCCGAAGTCGACAATCCCGGTCAAGGTGATTTCGATGACGACGGGGAAGGCGACGTCTGCGACGACGACATCGACGGCGACGCCGTTGGCAATGATGCCGACGTGTGCGACTTCACCCCCGCCGGTGCGGACACTCATCCCGATGGCGGCACGGTGGCGGATCTCGACGGGGACTGTGACGTGGACCTGGAAGACTTTTTGCTGCTACAAGCCAACTTCACTGGCGCCCTTCTCCGCGGGACGGTGGGGGACCTTGACGGGGATGTCGACGTAGATCTTGAGGACCTCCAGGCGCTGCGGGCCAACCTCACCGGTCCCAACCGCTGACGGCCGTGGGCGCCGGAGAAACTGACGCGAACCATGTAACCGGTCCGCAGTACATAGGGAGGGGAGCGGACCGGTTATTCAGGATATGACTCGGTGGCCGGGGCCGGCGCCGGGACCTTCGGTTCCCTCCGGTCCGGAAGAGGGTCGCCGATGAGAGATCAACAGGAAGGGGATGTTCTCGGGGCGCGTTGCCCGGGTGGAGCCCGCTCCGGCACGGAAACTCGGTAGGAAGACGCACCAAGCTCTCGTATATCGTCGACGGAATGGTGCGGGCGTACACAGCCTTCTCAAGCGGCGGGTGGCCGGGCCGCGTGGAACCCACCCGGCCGCCCGTCAGATCCTTTTCGTCCGAGATTCCCGTCCTCGCGCCACCCAAGCGTTGTCCTACGGACGATTCGATGGGTGTCGGGACGCTATGCCCGAGTTCCCTGCCGCCTCAAAGTGCCCTTGAAAACCCCTGTGGACGGGCTCGGGCATGCCACACACCATCGGAACCTCCTGCCGGACCAGGTGCGGCGCTAGATGAGCACCGGCTTGCCGAGCTTGCGCCGCACGGGGACGAACTGGGCGGCGTGCATCATCAGGTGAATCCCGACGAGGTTGAACACCGCCCAGATGGTCGGGGCGTATTCGCGCATCCGCTCGGGGGACGGCTTGTCCAGGTCGGCGTTGCTGGCTGCCTCCAGGGCGGTCAGGGTGGCGGCGCGCTGCTGGCCCATCCACTCCAGGTACTGTTGCTTCTTGTGGAACCGTTTCGCCTGGTCCGAGGTCGAGGTTTCCTTGGTGTAGGCCTCGGCGAAGCCATCGGGCAGCGCCGGCATTCTGTAGCCCGCGTCGGTGAGCATCTGATGCTCCGAGGAGATCAGATGACCGAGCTGCCAGGCGATGTGGTTCGCTCCCGGCACGGACCGAACCATGAGGTCCGCGTCTCCCAGGTCGCTGAGGTAGGTCGCCAGCACGTCTTGACCCATGTTGATGGTGTTCTTGATCACGTCTTTCGGTGTCATGCGGACATCTCCTTTTGAAAAAACTCCCGACACGGGCGACGGATGACCCGAGTTCCAACCGGCCCAGGGGGTATCATCGGACACCGGCGCCGCCGTGCAAGCCGGCGGGTCGCATCACTCGAAGTTGCCCGTCGTCGCTCAATCCGGGCCTCCGGCGGCAGCCGTCGGACCGCTCAATCCGTCGCGTCGAGCCGACTCGTAGCCTCGGCGAGCATGGTCGCGACGTCGGGGGGAATCGGATCGCCCGCCTCCGCGGTCAGCCGCTGGAACCGGCTGAGGGCGTGTACGGCCTCTTCCGACCTCCCGGCGCGGTATTGGGCCGTACCGAGCACACGGAGGAACTCGGCGTTGTCCGGTTGCGCTGCACAGGCGGCCTCTGCCAGGATGGCCGCCCGCCGAATCGCTGCCTGGTCCGCGTCGACTTGCTGCAACAGTTCGACGCTGAGGCGATGAAGCTCGACGGGGTCGTTTCGGCCGAGCTCCCGCCAGATCGGCAGCATGTCCTTGGGGTCCGGGAGGCCGGCGGAATCGAGCGCGTCGATGGACGTCGTGCTGACATAGCCCAGCGCCGCCAACTGCTGCACCATCCGAGGATCGGGCGAGGTCGCCAGGGCGGCGGCCTCACCGGCCGACGGCCAGTTTGCCATCCGCGCCTCGAGCACCGCGGCGAGTCCGGCGTTGGCGCCGGGATCGACCTCGAGCAGGTTGCTCCTCTCTCCGGGGTCGTTGGCCAGGTCGTAATACTCCGGGAGCGGGGCGGCGATGTACTTGGCGTCGATGCGGCGAATCCCGTGGAGCGGCGCCCAACCGTGATAGAGGAACGGCGCCAGCGTCTCCAGGTAGATGGCCCGGTCCTTCGGCACTGACGCGGTCACCAGGTCCAGCCCGTCCATCGCCACGGCCGGCTCGACGCCAAGCAGGCTGAGCACCGTGGGCATCAGGTCGATCGTGCCCACGGTCACGTCGCCGACCCGGCCGGGGGCGTCGTAGAACGCCGGAAGGCTGATCACCAGCGGGATGCGCATGGTCGAGTCGTAGATCAGCCGCGAGTGCGTGGGCTCGAGGTGGTCGCCGAGGCCTTCCCCGTGGTCGGAGGTCACCATGATGAGCGTGCGCTCTGTCTGCTGTTTCGACTTGACGAAGTCGAGCAGCCGCCGCATCTGGCTGTCGACAAAGGCGATGTGCCCGTCGTAGGGGCGGTCGGCGAAGCGCTCCGAGAACGGCGGCGGCGGATGGTCCTGGCGGTGGGCGTCGAAGTAGTGGACCCAGATGAAGAACGGCTGGGCCGGACGAGAAGCCAGGTGCCCCTCGAGCCACTGGACCGCGGCGTCGGTGACGTGGTCCGCCCGGCGCCCTTCTTTGGGGATCGCGTCGTCGTAGTGGTCGAACCCCTGATCGAGCCCGAACCGCCGGTGCAACACAAACGTCGCCACGAACGCCGCGGTGGCGTACCCCTGTTGCCGAAGCACCTCCGCGAGAGTGACATGCTCCTGTCCCAAGTTGAACTTGCCGTTGGTGCGCACGCCGTGCCGCGGCGCTTCCAGCCCGGTGAGCATGGTGCAGTGGGTGGGCAGCGTCGAAGGCACGCCGGTGACCGCGTGGTCGAACTGCACGCCGCGGCCGGCCAGGCCGTCCAGGGTGGGGGTCTCCGCCGCCGCGTACCCATAGCAGCCGATGTGGTCCGCCCGCACGGTGTCCCAGGTGATGAACAGGAAGTTCCAGCCCGTCAGCGCTCCGGGCCGGAGGCGCTGCTGAAACCGCTGCAGGGAAGCGCCGTCCGTCGAGCGGCCAGATGCCCCACCAGTGAACCGGCGCCCTGTGTCCCGCCCGGCGAGCAAGTACGCCCCGCCGCCCACGAGCGTGATGGCTAGGAGGGACGTCCCCAGGCGCCTAACCCGTCTGCGTTGGCCCATGCCTGCGCCCTCGCCTTTGGAGATGTGCTTGCGCCCGCTCACCGCAAGGTCATTGCCACGATAGCAGGAACCGCGAAGGGAGTACAACAAGCCCGCCGGACCTGCGCCGCGGGCCGCGTAAGGCGTGGTTTGGCAGGACGTCCGGGCGTGGCCCGTGGTTCACGACCTCGCTATGGGAGGCAGGCGTCGTGCTGACATGGTCACGTTCCAATTGGGGCTGCCGGCATTGGCGGTCACTCCAAGGAAGTGGCAGACCTGGGGTGTCCGGTGGCTTCAGCCGCGGAAGTGCCGAATCAGGACGCTGTTCGTGCCCTCCACCTCGGAAAAAGTGGGGCACCCGAAGAGATGGGGCGCTTGGCCGCGAACCTCGCTCAAGATCATGTTGTCGGGTGGCGCTACCGCACTTCTCAGTTGAGCCGCGATGCTCTCACCATCCAGGTGTGGGAGGGACGAGAGGCGATCGCCGAACCCCAGCAACTCGATGATGGTCGGCATGACGTCGGCGAGACGGGCGGTGGCAACGCGCCCGCCGCGGGGGAGATCGGGCCCGGTGAAGTACATCGGCACGATCATGTCCTCGTCGAGGCAGGATCCGTGCCCGCCGCGCCCCCCCTCGGCCAACGACCAGCCCTCGGCCGCAAAGACCACCAGGTCGCCTGCCCGCGGGCTGTCGAACATCTCCACCACCTGCGGGACGAAATCGGGATAACGGGTGGCGGCGGTGGCTTCGAGCCACTCCCGCGAGCCGTGCCAGCCTGCTTCGATGAACGCGGCCAAATTCGGATCAGCGAGGTAGCCGAACGGCTCGGTCCGCGCATCGATGGCCGTTCGGGTCGCCTCCGCGTCGACCAGCAGGCGGTACTGCGTCCCGGCCGGGCTACGACGCCGTTCCACGGTGGCGCCGCCGGTCTTCGTTAGGACGCGCACCACACCCTCGCGCAGGGGAAAACACACCAGACCGACCGCGTCAAGGCCGATGAGCCCGCCGGCGCCGGCATCAGGCCCGTCCAGCGATGCAGATGCGACGCGCCGCAGTTCGTCGGGCTCGGGCCGGCAGGACCAGCCGCACGGGCCGGGAAGATGAATCGCTGCCCGCCGCCACGCGCTGTTGATGACCACCGCGTCGTAGCGGTCCATGCCCGGATGAGGGGAGCGCCTGCGATCCGGCTTGCGCCGCGTGTCGAGCACCCGCCACCCTTCATGGCGTCGCAGCCAGTCCACCAGGTTCATCGATCTTAGCGCGGTATTCTCCACCATGCCGTGGTCGCTCAACAGCACGAAGTAGGTGCTGTCGGCGAGGCCGGCGGCGACGTACGCCTCGATCACATCGCCGATGGCCCGGTCGGCCACGCGAACGGCTTCGCGGTAGCGCTCCGATCGCGGGCCGTCGCGGTGACCGACCTCGTCAACGCCAGGGAAGTAGGTCATCACCACGGTGGGCCAGCGCCCCGCCCGCCGGGCCGCCCGGCGGAGGTCGCCCATGCACCTGCCTACGTTGTGGTCGACCGCCGAGAACCGGTGGGTCAGCCACTTGATACCGCTGGACACGACGTGGTCCATGGTCACGTCGGCCCCGCGACGGGTGTGGTTCTGGACGTTGACCGACAACTGGTCGGCCAGGACCTCGTAGATCGTCGGGGCGGTGAAGTCGTCGTTCACCGCCCGGTAGGTACGGGCCGAGCCGTAGTCGTGCAGCGCCCCGGTGCCGCGATCGAACCAGCGGTTTCCCAGGATTCCGTGGTGGCCGGGGAACATCCCGGTGAGCATCGTCGTGGAGATGGCGTAGGTGATCGGCGGCAGGGAGGAGACGGCTTGGTCCACCACCACCCCGCGCTGCACGAACCACTTGTGGACCGAAGGAAGCTCACCTCGCGCCAACAGGTCGTCCAGCACCTCGTGGTTCACTCCGTCCACGAAGAAGATGACCGCCGAGCGCTGGGGCAGCCGAATGCCTGCGCCGCGGAGGTCCGCTGGCGGGCGGAGCGAGGCGCACCCGATCACCTGGCTGAGCCACAACGCGTGCAGGAGCGGCCTGACGGCGCCGATGCGCATTCCCAGTATCTCCTGAGCGGCACGACACGTGCCGGGCCTGCCGCCCCAGGTGATTTTGGCGTTTCGGCCGGGCCTGTACAGGCGTACGTGTTTAGCGTCGCGGATGGCCCCCCTCCTTACCAAGGAGGGGACGGGGGAGGTTGCCGAGGGCTGAGGCAACCCCCCTCAATCCCCCCTTGCCAAGGGGGGAGGCTAAGAGAGGCTAAACCCGTACGTACAGGCCCGGCGCCTACCGCGGCCGCGCCGCGGCCGTCCGCCGGCGCGTCCGGTCCAGTGACATCCGCGTGTCGCTTCGTTGGCGAGCGGCTGGGACATTGCCCGCGGCCCGTGGCGGGTTATGGGGCCGATTGGGGGTCTCGATTCCGGTTAAGTGTCGGCGCCCACCGGTCGATTTCTTCAGGGGAGAGGCTGGATCGCCTCACGTCGACGGCGAGGACGGCGGCAAGCGTCATGTTGTCGGCGTCGGCCCGGCTCTCCGTCGGCCGGTACGGTTCGCCTCCGACGGTTCAGTTCCTCGTTGACGGGAGTGCCCTGACATGGTGAACGAGCGAGCGGGTGAGGTCGTTTCCCGGCGAGTCATCTACCTGGCGATGCTCGTGCTGTTGGCGGCCATCTTCATCGGCGCCTACCGCGAGGCGCCACCGATCTACCTTGCGGTCGGCTTCATCGGTGAGATCATCCTCGTCGCCACGGCCCACCTCTCCTCCGTGATCCAGCAGAGCTCTGGCAGCCGTCCGCCTCAGCGGCCGGCGCCGTGAGCGCGGCACCCCGCGCCGCCGTCGCTCCGGCGACTACCGAGCTCGCCCGCCAATCGCCTGCGACGGACGGCCCGGTCGCCGATCGGAGCCGAGCGGTCGAGAGCACGGCGCGCCCGCCGGCTGGAACCGGCCGGGCCGTCGGCAGTCCGGGTTACCGTTGGTCGTGCCGGCGCGTCCATTCCTGCCGCGAACGGCGTATCCCCGTAGGGAATGACGGCGTTTCGCTTGGCCGTGCTGCTCAACCCGAGTAATAAAGGCCCCAATCGCTTCGGATCGATGGAGCCGGTGGCCGTGCCGACCAGTGCCTTGCGCCAACCACGGTCTGCGGCAACAAACAACTCACAGCCTTGGGCCATGTTCATGGCCCGCGCAGCCAGTTCAACAATGTAGCAGCCGCCCCCGTGGCGGCGGTAACGGAGTCGAGACCGCACCGGCGCACAGCCGTTCCACATCTGTTCAACTGGCTGCCAGGCACCGCGCCGGCGGGAGCCTGGACCACGCGCTGGGGAAACCCCGCCTCACCCGCCGGTACGTCCGAGCCCCGGCGGGCTCCGCCGCGATGACACAAAGAATGCCAAGAATTTGCTTGCAGTGGCGACGAGAATGGTAAAGAATTGAAGCGAGCGGAGTGATTCGCGCGGAAGTCGCCTGGTGAGGTGTCGGGCGGCTCCAGCGGCCGACCTTGGCTTGCGCGACTGCCGCACGCGCCCCGCCCGCCGCGACCCCTGCCCGACAAGACGTTTGGCCGCGGCCGACACCACCCGCGCATGGAGGCGTACAATGAGCACCCCGAGCGAAGAATGGTTCGTGGAGCAGTTCCACCTGCGCAGCCCTCTCGAGGAATTCCAGGAGTTCGGCCGGTTCGAGATTGAACGGCTCGCCGCCGCGGACACCCGCTTCGACGAGGCCCAACATCGCGCCGCCGTCGATCTGGTCCTGCGAAAGCTGCGCGCAGAAAGGACGGGGCCCAGACGATGATCCTCAAACACATCGAGGCGGAGAACATCCTCAAGTACCGTCGGCTGAAGCTGACCGATCTTCCGGCGCACGGGCAAATCGGCGTGTCCGGGCGGAACGAGGCGGGCAAGACCGCCATCGGCGAGACCATCTGTCTCGGCCTGTTCGGGCGGACCTTTTCCCTGGGGCCCGGCGACATGGCCAAGGTCATTCGCTGGGGGGAGTATCAGGGACGGGTGCGCCTGGTGTTCCTCGGGCGCGACAACCGCGAATACACCATCGTCCGCGAGATCGACAACACCGGGGCCCATGCCGCTCGCCTCTACGCCGCGGACGAGCCCGAGCCGATCGCCGAGGGCGTCGACGAAGTCGGCGAAGCCGTGCGCGAGCTGGGCGGCTTCACCTTTCAGAGCTTCATCGACAGCTTCTACCTCGCCCAGCGCGAGATGGAGGTTCCCCATGGCAAGAGTGCCACGGTCAAGGCCCTGATCGGCGTGGACAAGCTGGAGAAGGTCGCGGCCGACCTGCGCGCCGATCTGTCCGCCACCGCCGGGACCATCCGTGCCCTCGAGGGCGAAGTGCGGCGCCAAGAGCAGGGTATCGCCGAGATCGACATGGACCGAGCCCATCTCGGGCGGCTCATGGCGGAGTGCGACGCGGAAGCCGGGGCCGCCGCCGCTGCCGAGGCGGAGGGCACCGCCCTGGCCGCCCGTGCGGAGGCCATCGGAAAGGCGGCTGGGGCCTTTGTCGCCGCCTCCCACGCTTTCGTGGAAAGCACCATCCGCACCAATTACGGTCAGTGGCGCGACCGCCGCCAGGGCATGGCCACCAGCCTTTCCGCCGTGGCCACCGCGGCCGAAGCCCCGGAGGCCGACGTTGGCGCGCCGGCCGGGCCCGGCCCTTGGTTCGGCGCCACCGCGGCATTGAAATCGTTCGATAACGGCCTGGCGGAGTACGAGAAGGTCCGGCACCTCGCCGGACTCTACCGCCGTCGCCTCGCCGATCTGCTTGACGACGAGCCGGACGCGATCACGGATTTCGGAACGTCTCTGCCGGCGGACGAGTCCGAGGCTCGATTCGCCCATCGCCGGGCCGCCGCCGAGGCCGGCGTGGACCGGTTTGCCCGCCGGCGCCGACCGCTGCTCGCCGCCAGCGTCATTCTTGGCGAGCTGGCCTGCCTGGCCTGGGTGGGCTGGTGCGTGCTCCTCGCGGCGCCGGAGTCGGCGGTAGGGGCGTGGCTGCGCGGTCTGATCTCCGCAGGTGGAGCAGCCCCGCCGCCGTGGCTGGCGCTGGCCGCCGCCGCCGTCTCCGCTGTTACCATCCTATCATCCGCCCTCTATGTCCGGGCCACCCGACGCCTCCGGCAGGGGGAGCGCGAGCTGGAGGAGATCGAGGCGGAGGCGGAGATCGCTCGCCTGGAGATGGGCATGATCGAGGAGATCGAGGACGCGCCGTTGCCCGACGCGGTCCATGCCCTCCGCAACGCCCGCAACGACCTGCTCAGCTCCGCGGTGGTCTCGTTTGTGGAGGGCGAGGGGGCGGTGCTGGTCCGGCCGGACGCGCTCGGGGCCAAGCTGGCCGAGCTGCGCGAGGGCACCGGCAAGGCCCATGGCGTGCTCAAGGAGTCGCAGCGGCGCGTCGCCGAACGCGCGGCCGAGCTGACGCGCAAGGCGGGCGACCTTCGCGAGGTCGTTGCCCTGCTGGAGGAGGACATCGCCCGGGAACGGGAGCGCTGGGAGCAGGTTCAGGCCCTGGAGCGGACCGCGGCCGGCCTGCAGGCCCGGATCGAGGACCTCCGCAAGGACATCGCCGTCCGCAAGCTCGGCTGCGAGCTGATCGAGGGGGCCTGCCGGCGGATCTACGGCCGCTTCCACCGTGAGCTACGCCGCTTCGTGTCCCGGATCCTCCCGCATCTCACCGAGGACCGCTACGAACAGCTCGAGGTCGACGACGACCTTCGGGTCCGGGTGTTCTGCAAGGAGAAGAACGACTTCGTCGGCCTGGCGGAGATCTCCAACGGCACGCACCGGCAGTTGATGCTCTGCGTCCGCCTGGCCCTGTCCCAGGCTCTCATTGCCTCCTCCAGCAAGGCCGCCCAGTTCATCTTCTTCGACGAGCCGTTCGCCTTCTTCGACGAGCAGCGCATGGCCAAGGCCATCGACGTGCTCGGCCGGATCAGCCCGCAGATCAAGCAGGTCTGGCTTGCCTCCCAGAAGTTTGACCGCCACGCCTCCTTCGATCTCACCATCGAATGCGACGTGGACGGCGATTGCCTGGAAGCGTCCGGCGACGGCGCCGAGCCCCGCGGGCGCTCCTGCTACCGCGCCCCGGAGCCCGACGCCGCCCCGATGGCTTGAGGGGCGGCCGGCCTCGGCGGCGAGGGCCACGTCCGCAATCCATCGGGCGCGTCGCCTGCCGCGTAACCGTCCGCGGGGAGAGACGATCGCGGTGCGCCAGTCGGGTGCAAACTGTTTGACTCACCGCACGCATCTGGACCATTGCGCTGACATGGACGTGGCCAGGTGGCGAGCCTCACCGCCACGGATGATCGACCGGCCCGTGCGGCGGATCGAGGCGCGACTCGAAAACATCGACCTCGACGCGGTCATCGGGACGACCGTCGGCGCGTCGACGATCCTCGACAAAAGAAGCGGCGAAGCGGCAGAAGCACGCGAAGCGTGCGAATTTTCTCAGAGCGTGTTTGAAAAGTGCTATCCGAGCCGCGCGCGGACCGACGCGCTTCCCCCCTTTGTTCAAGGGGGGACTGAGGGGGGTCATCCGAGCCGCGTCGGTGAGGAAGCGCTGGCGTATCGATGCCGAAAAACGCTTCCTTACCGGTCGCGTCTCGGTTCGACCCGGCCCTTCTTATACACGCTCTCAGAGGGCGGATGGCCGAGGACCGCGCCCGGGAAGGGCGGAGGCACACGTCCGCGATCAAGGCGATGGCCGGGGTGCGGGATCGGTTGCCGACGAGACTGTGCGCCATCCGCCCCACGGGGTAGGCCTTCGAAGGCACGACCATCTCGGACATCAACCACGGCGAGAAGGCCATTCCGGACCAAGCCCCTGCTAAAGAGCATTGGCGTCCGTACCACCCGCCGCGTTCCAAGCGAGTTTACCACCGACGATCGGCGATCCCATCCAAGATTGACTGAACCAGTTTGTCGTCGAGATAGAAGTTCGTCCCTCGCAATTCGTTCATCGTCTGGGCGAAATGGAGCAGGCCGCGCTCGGACGCCTCGAACAGAACGGCCAGAGTGCCTGCGACTCTCAGCCCGCGACTGATCGCGGCCCGGCGGGCCTTCGCTTCGTCCAGCAGGATGCGATCGGCGTTGAATTCCTGAGCCAGCGCGATCGCTTCACGTTCACCGGTGTCGAGATCAAGCGAGCGGTCCACTGCCTTGGGCGCTTGCACGTGGAGCCAGGATGGCGGAGACTCGATCCAGGCCCGCACAGGCTGAGGGGCTCCCGTGCTCGAAGCTCCGCCGCGACGGCCGGCGGGGCGAACACCGACCCGAACATCGCGGGAAGGATGTGCTCTTTCTTCAGCAGGACGAGGTAGTTTAACGGCGAAGTGTTCGAGACGACGATCACCGTCCGGCGTTCCGAAGCTCGCGGAGGCCTTCACAATCGGCGTCGAAATCGGCCAACGTGTAGCTCACGGGGATGCCGCGGTCCTTCATGAACCCGTACGTCTCATGGATGGAAAGGTCCAGCAGCCGGGCCACCTGCCTGATCGAGAGCTTGCCCGTCCGATAGGCCTCGGCAATCAGGGCGTCTCGGGCGATGCGGTCGATGCCCGGGCCCAGAACCTCTCGAAGCTTCGATTCGATCTCCCGGTCAATCGTGATCATCGTGGTCACCTACCCTCATTCTACCACACACCTGCCCCCGAGACGAATACCCGGCAGGAGGAGGTAGGGATGGCCGGGCTGCGCGTCACTCCAACCTCGTTGAAGCCCTGAGGGAGAGGGCGACGATGGTCTCGCGCCCCGCAACCGTGGGAAGCTCAGACATGAACGACAAGCCAGAAGGAGCCGCCGTTCCCGGTAGATTCGTCCGGAGGGGTCCAGGGAATGGTTTTGTCTTCGGATGCCAGATACGACTCGAGCGCCGCGCTGAGCGCCTCCGCGATGTTGTCCAGTACCTCCGCCTGGGTCTCGCCCTGACTGACGACTCCAGGCAGCGACGGCACGTACGCGCCGTAGCCGGTGTCTTCCTCCACCAGCCGGACCTCGCATCGGTAGGCGCCTTGTGGAAGGGCCTGCCACTCAAGCCGATGTCCCGCATCGTGGCGGAAAATCTCGCCTACCTCGATCTCGCCAGGAGGGAGCCGCAACGGTTCTGTCATCTCGGCTGTCGTGTCAATCGGTGTTGTCGGGAGCCGCATCGTGTGCTTCATCCTCCGTCTTGCTGGCCACGATGGAGGCGTAGGCCGGCATGACACGGGCGGTTTGACGGGATAATGGAGCCAGGGGGACTCGAACCCCCGACCTTCTGCATGCCATGCAGACGCGCTCCCAACTGCGCCATGGCCCCGCCCCGGCGATTATGGCCGACCCGCGCCGGGCACGCAACTCTCCCGCGGCACGCAGGTCCGGAGCGGCCCCTGAGGCCTGAGCTGCCCTCGGGCGTCGCATAGCCCGGGGCGGCTGTGCTATCAGCGCCATTCGTCTGTCTGGCGAAAGTCCCTTCAGGCCCCGCCGGGCACGCGACTCCTCCTCGGCGGGCGACCGCCCTCGCGAAGCCAAGCCGCCACGATGATCAGCCGCCGGTCCCGCGCCACCGGCCCGCCCGCAAACGCGCCTGCGGCCAAGAGAAGGCGTCCGGCCCCGGCGCCGCAGAGAGGACGGTGCGTAATGCCACCATCGCGGCACCAGTGTCGAACGGGCGATGAGCCCGGGCCACGAAGGCGAACTCGCCCTGACCAGCCTGGGGGACAGTTCCCGACGCGTCGCGGCAGCCCGCGCCGCCGCCGGCGGGACGCGATCTTGGACCGATACTCTTGGCCTGCTCGATCCCGTCCGATATTAAGCAGACTGCCAACGTTGCGGTTTGCTCCGTGACCGAAGGAAGATGCTTGGAGGGATGAGCTTAAAACCCTACAATAACAGGCTCTGCGGACTTTTCTCGACCGGCGTCGAACGCGCCGGTCGCACGGGGCTTCACCGGAAGGAATCAAGGATGACGACGCACATAGCCGAGGATGGTGCCATGCTTGTTGCCGAACGACCCAGGAGCTCTCGGTCCGACCAACCCGCGCCGCTGGTCAAGCGATTCCTTGACTACGTGTTCCTCGAGTGCGGTCTCTCCGGCGAAACGGTGACGGCGTACAAGCGCGACCTGGGCGAATTCTGGGACGACCTGGTGGCACTCGATGTCGAGCCGGGCGAGATCTCCGTGCAGGACCTGCAACAGCACCTCATGAACCTTCAGCGCCGCGGGCTGGCCGTGGCCTCCATTGCCCGTCACTTCGCGGCCATCAAGGTGTTCCTCCGCCACCTCTTTGCTGAGCGGGTCCTCCGGCGGGACATCACCGCCCTGATGGAGGCCCCCAAGCGGTGGCGCACCGTGCCGGACACCGTGCGGTATAAGCAGGTCGAAGCCCTGCTCCACGCCCCCGAGCTCAGCGACGAGTTCTACCTGCGAGACCGGGCCTTGCTGGAGTTGCTCTACGCCACGGGCATGAGGGTCAGCGAGGTGGTCGGCCTGCCGGTGGAGCAGTTCAACCACCGCCTCGGTTACGTCCGTTGTTTCGGCAAGGGCCGCAAGGAGCGAATCATCCCTGTGGGGCGCTACGCCATCGACGCGGTGGTCGAGTACCTCGCAATCCTCCGCCCCCGCTTGCTGGGCGAGGGACAGGCCGCGGCGATGTTCCTGTCCCGCACGGGACGCCCGCTGGACCGGACCAACATCTGGCGTGTGGTCCGCAAACACGCTGCCGCCGCGGGCATTACCACGAAGCTCTCGCCCCACACCCTGCGGCACTGCTTCGCCACCCACCTGCTCGCCGGCGGGGCCGATCTCCGCATAGTGCAGGAGTTGCTCGGGCACGCCGACGTGACCACCACGCAGATCTACACCCACGTCGATCAGACCCAACTGCAGAACGTGCACCGCAAGTACCATCCGCGGTATTGAGGGGCGTGGCTCGATCCTGCCCCGTTCCCGCGTCCCGGGGTGGCGTACCTCTTCGGATGACCCGCCGGTTCAGCAGTGGGGGGGCGAATCCTCCGGGCGAATGGGATCGTCAGAAGCCATGCCGACGGTTCGCGCATCGTGGCCATCGGCAGGCACTGGGGTCGCCCTCATGAGGCCCGTCGCGACGGTTTGACGGCGGCCCGGATTGCAGGTACCTGTGTCCGCCCGGCGACCTTTACCGGCCGAAAGCCGCAAGTTAGGAACGACGCCCGTGGATCGCACTCTCCTCGAAACGTTCGAGAACCCGCACCCGGCGAGGGACTACCTCATCGAGCACGTGATCGAGGACTTCACCAGCCTGTGCCCGAGGACCGGGCAGCCGGATTTCGCCACGATGGAGATCCGCTATGTGGCCGCCGCGGCATGTCTCGAGCTCAAGAGCCTCAAGCTCTATCTGCACTCTTTCCGTTCGGACGGCATCTTCTATGAAGACGTCACCAACGTGATTCTCGACGACCTGGCCGGCTGCTGCCGGCCGAAGTGGATGGCGGTGCAGTCCCGGTGGCGGGTGCGCGGGGGTATCCGCAGCGTGGTCACGGCTGAGCGTGGCCCTCGGCCGGAGTCGGCTTCCCCGCTGGCGTGAAGGGACCACCGCCGGGCCTGGATCTTTCACACGCCCATCATGTCAAAGACGTGCTGGTTGGAGGGCAAGCCCGGGCGGACTGACCGCAGCCCGTCGGGCGCAATCCAACGCGCGTCGGCAATCTCCGCCTCGGCGGGCTGGAGGACGCCGCCCAAATAACCGACACGCCAGACCGCCAGGATGTAACGCCCGCCGACGCGCACCGCCCCAAGGCGGTCCATGGCTTGCACGGTCAGTCCAAGTTCCTCGGCGAACTCCCGTTCGATGGCCCGGCGGGAAGTTTCGCCGGCCTCGACGTGGCCGCCGGGAAAGCACCAGCAGCCGCCCTTGGCGACGCCGGGGGCGCGACGGATCATCAGGTACAGGCCGTCACGAGAGAGAATCCCTATCGCCCCGCGCCGAACCCGCGGCATTGCGGCCGGCCCGGTCGGAAGGTCGCCGGGGTAACCGGGTGTTCCTTCTACGCTCTTCATCCCCGTCATGGATAAAGAAAGAGCGGCGGGTGTGCAACCCGCCGCTCTCTGTTCCGTAGCGTGTGTCCGTGGCAGGCTTACGGATAGATCAGCGAATCGGTCGAGGCATAGTCGTTCGCGTCCTGCCCAAACGCGTTCTGTCCTGGGTAGGGCGGAGGCTGATCCCGCCCCGGGATAATTCCGTGGATGACGTTGGTGAGCTCAGGGTCGCCCCAGTCGAACTCGATCACGGTGTAGATGTTGTCGTTGTCAATGCCGACGGCCGGGAGACGCTCAAACGTCGCGTGCCCATCCGCGAACAGGCAGTTCTGACCTTCACCGCTGTCACTGCCACCGTGGTTTGGCGAATTATAGCGGCGCCATTCCTTCGGCGAAGATAGGAGCGTCAGGGGCTCGCCGTCCGAGGCTTCCCACTGCGGATCGTTGGCCACATCGTAGAACGGTCCTTTGTCGGCGGAGACGATCTGCCGGGCGTCCATCCCTTCCCGTGGGGCGGTGTCGCGGGGACCGAAGGGCACCTGGTACCCGTAGCTGATGTTGTCGTACGACGTGAAGTCGTAGTACAGCTCAATGTTCTCCGTCGGATCGGCGTCATCCGTGCTGCTCGGGCAGGCGTATTGCTTGGGGGTCATGTCGCCGCTTCGCACCAGCATCCAGTACGCTCGGGTGACCGACAACTGCGTGCTGGCATTCGGCGCAACGGAAAAGCTGGGGTTCTCGCGCTTATAGCTCACCCCAAATTTCGATCCCCCGTCGAGCGGCGCCTTGCCGTAGTAGTCGATTCCCTCGTTCGGGTCGGACTGCACTTTCTTGTCGAAGGGCGGTGTCGGCCACTTCTCAAAGTTGTCGTTGGCGTAGATCTTGCACGACGTGCCGACGCCCTTGATGTTCGACTGGCAGACCAGTCGTTTGCTCAACTCGCGGGCCCTCGACAAGCTCGGCAAGAGGATCGAGATCAGCAGGGCGATGATGGCAATCACCACCAGCAGCTCGATCAGCGTAAAAGCCTTGATCTTGAACCTTCTCATCATCATGAGACCTCCTGCATCGAAACAATGGAAAACTCTGGATAAGTCCGCTTCCGCGGGCACCAGGTTGGCGCCCCGTGCCTTATAACCCACTGATACCCGCACGCAGCCCGAAGCAATCTTCGAGCTGGCCGGTAACCTACCTTCAGGCATGCACCTGCCGGCAGCGCTAGCGGTTCAACGGTTTTCGGCGCCGTTGCGCTCGTGGTCCGCCAGAGACGCCTCGGACCGTACCAATCGCCCACCGTAGCGCCCGCTCCGGAAGACGGCCGCGTTCTGGTGGTTTGCGCTTGGTACGATCGCGTGCGCTCATGCTCCGCGCAGCACACTAGATGAAAACAATCGGCGCGGAACAGAACCGACGCTTGTGGGTGGCTGAGGAGAGTGGAGGGAGTTAGCTACGATGCCGAGCGTAAGAAGAAGAAGATAATAAAAATTACGGGCGTATTTCGGATAACAACACCCCGCACGCCATGCCGAATCCGGCCGGACGTGCACCCTTCTCACCACTTCACCACCACTAAGTCTACTAGGACCATCGGCTCCTGTCAACGCAAGTTCCGACAAAAATCGCAAGAATCTGGCTTCAGCCGTCATCCCGGGCCGGCCGGGGGCCAACGCCTCTGATGAGGGCGTTGACTAAAGGCGCTGCTGGATCACCTCGATCCCATGCCGGACCGCGATTCCTAGGCCGCGACGGTGGGCGGCGGCGAGGTGCCTGATCTCCTCGGCGCTCATCGCTAGCGCTGGCAGTATGGCTTTAATCCGTATTTCGTTCAGAATCGTCAGTCCTACACTATCTGCCGCAACCGGATCAGTCGACGCCAGGACCGTCCCTTCGGCTGAGATGGTGTTGGCGATCGGGACCGGACCACCGTCGTACACCACCCGGAGGGCGTCAACGAGGCAAAGCCGGAGTTTGGACCGGATCTTGGGTAGCGACACGATGTCGGCGATGAAGGGTGAGCACCCGTTGCGGTGGAAGCGGGCCGGGTGCTTGATGAGCCCGTGCGACAGGTTCTTCATGGCGCAGGTGAGGCCGGCGATATTGTGGGTTTTGAGGAACGGCACGTTGATGATCGCGGTCACCTGGTCGAGCACGGCGGCGAGATGGTCGCGCCCGCTGCCGAAGTCGGTCTCCACCGGATCATAGCCAGGGATGGCCGGGGTCGTTCCAAACTCCTGTTCGATGCCGTCCGGGGCCTCGATGCACACCAGTTGCCGGGGTTGCCAGCCAGCGTCGATGAGCGAATCGAGGAGCGCCGCGGCCATTGCCGGAGAGGTCCCGACGTGCGTTGATCCTGACCGATTGAACTTGATTCCGATCACGTCGTCCGAGCTGAACATCGACTGCCAAGCTTCACGCACGGATTCCGTACCGGTAAGTACAACGACGGCGCTGGCAATCATCTCCTTCAGGAGCGTGCCGTGAACGGTGGCGCCGACGACGACCTCCGCCGAACGGGTCCGCACGACGCGTGACTGCGGAATGCCGGCAGGCATGAGCAGCTTCGATTCCGGATCTCCAGCCACGACCCTGGCGACGACCGAGGCGCTTGCGACAGCCAGCGTTGTCCCAAGAAAACGCCTTCGTGTGGGGCGGTCCGCACCGACGTTGCAGCGCGATTGATTGACCGGGTCTTCTCTGGGCATTGGCGCTTGCTCCGGTCGGTCTATCGGCCGATCGGGCAGCAAGCACGTGCGCAGCGGAGGACGAAGTCGCGGCTGTCGCCACGAGAACGCGAGCGCGTGGCCATCGAAGACTGGACAGGCCAGCGACGCCAGTCAGATACGGCCGTTACCAGGCCCGCATCTGCGGCTTGCCGATTTCGAAGATTGACTGAGTCTTTAGTAAAGTAAGCTCTTCAGGATAGGCGTGGAAGGCGTGAACGTGGAATTCGTGGTCGCGCGCGTCGAAGTCAATGAAAGTAAACGGCGCGAGGCCATCGTGGGACCACTCGTCAAACGACAGAAACAGGCCCCGGTTCTGGGCGTAGTGGACATAATCGCGGTGTGTAGCCGGGAAGAGCTGTGCGGTCATCCGTTCGACCTGAGTCGACAGGATGTACCGGAAATCGTTCGCGAAGGACTGCAGGTGGTCCCTCTCGCCGCGGAAGCGGAACGAGGTGGCCAGCCCGGTCTTGGGCAGAACCTCGGGGTCTTCGGCGATGAGCTCGGTAAGAACCTGGTCGCCGCTTTGGACGGTTACGACGTGGGTCAGGCCGACGATCCAGATCTCGGCCTGGTAGCGTGCCTGCTTGATCCGCTTGACCTGGTCCACACGGAATAACTCCGGATGGATCGCACGCTGGTATAAACAAAAATGAAGATCTTCGACGCGCTGTTTGGTTTGACCTCGTTCCACGGCAACCTCGGGTGCAGTACTTTCTTGACGCAAATACTCTGCGAATTATAGGAGGCCCTGCTGGCAAATCCACGGTTTTCTTTGGCGAATGTGGGAATTCTTTCCGCCGGCCGGCAAGGGCCGGTAAGAAGGCTAAGCTCATGCTTGGCAGTAGCATATGTTGCCTAGGCAGACGGATGGGTCCGTCCTTTGTGCGTCGGTCGGAACCGTTCGGGTACGCAACTCACAGGTGTTGGCTGCGTGGGGAGCCCGTCCGGCCCGTTGCTCGATGGTGCGACCGCAGTATAATGCCGTACGCTCATGACCAAGTTGTTTGAACTACTGCTGCTCGGCGCGGTGCTGCCGCTGCTGGCGGCCCCAACGTTGAACGTACGGCGCTTCATCGCTCCGCTGCCAGCGCCCGATTCCGAACGGCAGGCTTTGCCGGAGGAGACGGGCAACTCGCCCGCCAACGACGACGGTTCAGGAGCAGAGACGTCTCCTCTTGAGATTCTGGCCGTTCGTCCCGATGCACCCCAGGCGTTCCCGCGGTTTGTCCGCCCGGTACAGCTTGGAAAGCCCCTTCAGCCGGCCGCGCCGCCCAAGTTACTGCTCCGGCGCGTTGAGAACTCGATCGCCGTTCGACTGGAGCGGCGGGTGGTCGAGTCACGCTGCGTAGCCACATCTCTCGCCGTCGTCGCCCCGCCCGTGCGGAGGCAGGCGCCCCCGCGCCCGCTTACGTGACGGCTGGGCTCGGCGCATTTCTTACCGTCGTTTCAATGAGAGCATACCACCGGAGCGGGGCCGAGGTCCCGTTCCGAACGGAGGACGATTTCGATGCACGATCCGAATCGGTTGATGAAGTGGATTCTGGTGATCGGTCTGGTGGTCTTGTCGATCACGATTCTCTGGCCGCCGCGCGAGAAGCTCAAAGGCGGCATCGATCTGGTGGGCGGAACGAGCATGCTTTTTGAGATCGACACCGCCGGGCTGGACCCGATGGCCCAGCGCGACCTGTCCACCCGGGTGATGAGCGTCCTCAAGGATCGCGTCGATCCGAAGGGGCAGCTCAACTTGGAATGGAGGCCGGTGGGCAACTCCCGCCTGGAGATCCGCATGCCCCGGCCGCCAAAGGAGGCGCTCGAACGACGCGAACGGTACAACGCGACGATAGAACAGGTCCGGGCGCGAAACATCACGCGATACGACGTCGAGACGGCGCTGAACGCGGGCGAGGCCGCTCGCGACGCCGCCCTTCAGGCCCTCGTCCGCAGCGTCGAGGAGCGACCGCCGAGGATCGAGGCACTCAAGACGGCGTATGCCGACTACCTCGCCGCGCAGCAGGCCGACGATCCCGCGGCGACGGACGCGGCATCGGCGGTCTACGAGGAGGCCATGGACAGCCTCCTGGCGACAAGTCTGGGGATTCAACGGCTGTCCGACGCCCTCGCGTTGGAGGACGCGAAAAAGCGCGACGAACAGCTCCAGCGGCTGAGGGCGACTTTTCCGGCGTACGACGCCGGCACCATCACTGAGCCGGAGGGAAAGCTCATCACCAAGGTGATGTTGGCGTACGATCGCTGGGCGGAGAACAAGGCCGACCTGGAAGATCCCTCGGACCTCAAGCGACGGATCCGCGGTGCCGGCGTGCTGGAATTCCGCATCCTCGCCGACCGCGATCCCAACAACCCGACCCACACGCTGGATCCCAACCCGGCGCTGAAGCAGCCGATCAGCAAGTACACCGAGCAACTCGCCCAGTACGGAGCGCGCCCGCGGCCCGGCGACCGGTTTATCTGGCTGCCCCTCCAGGACGTCCTCCGGTTCCTTCATCTGGACGAGATGTCGCAGTTCGACGAGCAGAAAGACCTTCCGGGCCGGCCGATCATCGAGGAGTACGCCGGGCTGCATTACGCCCTGCTGCACTCCGACCCGGCCTACGGGATGCTGCACGGCGGTGCGGCGGCGAGCCGGTGGAAGCTCACCGCAGCTTTTCCCGACCAGAACCCACTCACCGGGGAGAACGTGGTGTCCTTCGCCCTGGACGCCCGCGGCGGCCGGCTGTTCGGCGAACTGACCGGCGGCAACGTGGACCGCGACTTGTGCATCATGCTCGACAACAAGGCCATGTCCTACGCGAGGATCAATGAGCGGATCACCGAGCGCTGTCAGATCAGCGGCCATTTCAGCCCCGAGCAGGTCAACGATCTGGTGCGGGTGCTGGAGGCGGGTTCCCTTCCCGCCCGCCTCAAGGACACCTCGCTGCAAGAGACCACCATCGGCCCCAGCCTGGGCGAGACCAACCGGCGGAACGGCGTGCAGGCGGCGGTCTGGGGCGCCGTCGCCGTCGTGGTCTTCGTGGTGATCTATTACGGCATCGTCGGAGGCGGCGGAACGAGCATCGCCCTGACCCTCAACCTTCTGATTACGGTGGCCATTATGGCCCTGATGCAGGCGACCTTCACGCTTCCCGGCATCGCCGGCTTGTTGTTGTCCATCGGCATGGCCATCGATGCCAACGTGCTCATCTTCGAGCGCATCCGCGAGGAGCGGGCCCGAGGTGTGGTCTTCAAGAAAGCGTTGATTCTCGGGTATGACAAGGCGTTCTCGGCCATTCTCGACGGCAACCTGACCACGATGATTACCTGCGTCATCCTCGGATTCGTGGGCAGCGAGGAGATTAAAGGGTTCGCGATCACCCTCGGCATTGGCATTGGCGCGAGTATGTTCACGGCGCTGACCGTGACCCGGCTGATCTACACCACGCTGGTCAGCAAGGACCTGCTGAGCGACTTCTCCATGCGCAAGTTGATTGGCGTTCCCAACATCGATTGGATCGCTTTGCGGAAGGTATTCTGGCCGGCGTCGACCGTGGCCGTCGTGGTCGGTTTGGGACTGTTCTTCTGGCTGAGCGCGGCACGCACCGAGTCCTTCTTCGACATCGAGTTCCTGGGTGGCACGAGCCTCCAGTTGGACCTGAAACCGGGCATTGCGATGAACGACGAGCAGGTCCGCGATGCGATCACCGCGACGGAGCGGTCAGACGGGGCGTCCGCGGTGCAATGGCTGCGGAAGGCGGCGGCGGAGCTGCCGTCGGCGACGGCATCCCTGGGCGACACGCCCGGCCAGTTCACGCTGACCTCGGAGACTCTATCTGGCGATCAACTGGCGGTGCTCATGCGCCGAGTGCTGGACCCGAAACTGGAGCGTGACGGTGTGTCGGCCTCGGGTTCGACGGCGCGGTTCGAAAGCCGCCCAGGGGCGCTTACGCTGGAGGACTTCGAGAAGGCCATGGGGGACGCGGCGACCGAGGCCCAGGCGGCGGCGGACCGCCTGCGGGGGTCGCGAGTGCAGACCGTCGGCGCGGGGGAATCAACCAGCGGTCTCTCCTATGAAGTGGTGACGGTGGAAACGAATCGTCCGCTCATCCAGGCCGCGATTCTGTCCGTGCTGGGCGACCGGCTAGCCGTTCAACGGGCGATCCGGTTCGAGTTCGTCCGGGACGAGGAGCTGACCAAAGAGCCGTTCTTCGTCATCGAGTCAGACGATCAATACCTCTCCGACGTGATCGGCGGGGACGCGCCGTTCGACGTGCGGCCCTACCGCGGGGGCGTTGCGGTTCAGGCGAAGCTCGACGACGGCGAGGCGGCGGTGACCGTGGCAGAGTTTGAACGGCGCTTGCGCGAGGTCGGCTTGCAGCCCGAGTTTGAACAGTTTCGGGCGCGAGAGTGGGCGGTATATCCGCTGGGACAGGGCATCGCCCGGCCCGACGCGACCGTAGGTTACAAACAATTCGTGGTCTGCTCGGTCGACGAGTCCTTGTCCTTTGACGACGACGCGGCGCTGTGGACCGAAGCGGTGGCCCGGACCGAGGCGTCGTTGGTGCAGGCCGCCCTGGGCAGCGAGAAGTCGTTCTCCAAGGTCATCCAATTCGCGCCCCAGATCGCCGGACAGACGCGGAATCGGGCCCTCTTTGCCATCGTGCTGTCGATGGTGGGCATCGGGGCCTACGTGTGGCTGCGTTTCGGCACCCGTGACTACGGGCTCGCCATCCTGGTCACCATGGCCCACGACGTATGCATCGTGCTTGGTTTGATCGCCGCGAGTCATTGGGTGCACGATACGATCTTCGGGCGAATCCTGCTCCTGGAGGGCTTCAAGTTCGACCTCACCATGCTGGCGGCGGTGCTGACCATCATCGGGTATCAGCTCAACGATACCATCGTGGTGTACGACCGCATCCGGGAGAATCGGGGAAAGCTCGGCAGCCTCTCACCGGGGATGATCAACGCCAGCATCAACCAGACGATGTCGCGAACGATCCTGACGGCGACCCTGGTGACCTTGACGGTCATCACCCTGTACGTGTTCGGCGGGGCCGGCATCCACGGGTTCGCATTCGCCATGTTGACGGGCACGCTCGCGGGGACGTACAGCACCGTCGCGATCGCCGTGCCGCTGCTGTACAGGCCCAAGGTGCTTCACGTCGTCGTCGTGGTCATGGTGGCGCTGGGCCTGATCGGGCTCCTGTGCTTGCAAGTGAGTAACTCTACGGCGCGGCTGGTCGTGGGTGCGGTCATCGCCCTTGGTTGCCTGGGCCTTCTTCTGCGTGGCCGCGGAGCCCTGGCGGCGGCCAGCGTGGGGCGAGCGGCGCCCGCGTAAGCGGCCACTTCCGGCCCAATTCCAGCGGTCGAGACTCACGGGGCCGGCGGCTCATTCAGAGCGCCGGCCCCGTTCGCCTGTCCTCGCGGGATGGTTGTGTTCACCTGGCGGCGTGCCCGGCGCGGGAAATCGAGGAACATCTTGACCGTCCTGAGGCGGTGACTTAGACTGGCCACGGAGAAGGCGCAGTTCCGCCCGATGATCCTCGGCGGCTGAGATGGCGCTCGAATGGATTCGTTCTTCCAGACAGGGATGGTCTGCACTTCTTCGCCCGTTCGGCTCGTTCCGGCTGCAAGCAGTGAAGGGAGTTGGCTATGCGCCCAGACGTAAAGTTAGGGGTGGTCACGTCGTTGGTGGTCGTTCTGGTGGCGGGCGGTTATTACCTGTATCGCGACCGCGGCGAGCCCGCGATTCCCGTCGAGGAGGAGAGCCTCGCCCTGAGCGCGACCAGCGGGGACAAACCGCCGTCCGTGCCCGCGGGCGAGGAGGCGGTAAAACGCGCTTCTCCGACGACGCATCAAGCCCGTAATCGGCGGATCGAACCGCGCCCCGCCGGCAAGATGGACGCCGGACAAGTTCCCCCTGCCGGCGCCGACGGTTCGCCCTCCGTGCCGTCCGGGCCGCGGAAAAGGCTCCAACGCCCCGCGAGGAGCACCTCGGAGGGGGTGCCGGACGCGGCAAACACGGCGGCGCAGCCACCCTCCCGGACCACGACGGCACCCGAGGCCGGCGCGTCGCGGGGACCGGCCGCCGATGACGGTCCCGAGATGATCGAACCTCGCCCGGAGCCCGTCGGCCTGAAGCCCGACGAGAGCACGGCGGCTGTGAGATCACTAGCAGGCGTCGGGCCGTCCGATCGGATGGCCGAGCCTCAGTCCAAGCCGTCCGAACAAACCGTGGTGCAACGACCCGGCGGCACGCCGGCCGGCGATGCGTCCCGCCTGGTGCCGCCGACCATCGGTCAGGCTCCGACGGGGTCGGGCCCATCTCCTGCGAGGGCGAACGTGGAGACGCATCGCGCCCAGCCGGGTGATACGTTCGCATCCCTGGCCATGCAGTACTACGGCCACGAAAAGCACACGCAGTTCCTTGAGGCGCAGAACCCGCACGTTTCCGATCCGAACCGTATTGCCGTCGGTGCGCTCATCCAGGTCCCGCCTCTGCCCGTTGCTGTCTCCGGCGGCGTTGCCCAGGGGCCGGCGGCGAAGGCGGCCCAGCCTACGGCTTCAGGCCCATCAGGCGCAGCGGCCGGGCGAACCTACCGGGTGAAGTCCGGCGACAGCTTCTACGGCGTGGCCCGCGACGTTCTAGGCGACGCCACCCGCTGGCAGGAGCTATTCGAGTTGAACAAGGACGTGGTCGGGGGGGATCCGAAGCGCCTGCAGGTCGGGCAGGTGATTAAGCTACCACAGGCCTGAATCACCGGGGGCGCCGCGGCGCCGCGGAACAGCGCCGTCCCGGCGCACCGCATCGAAAGCTTGACCGTACGCGTGCCTGTGACGCCCGCGATGCACCTCGATACCGCGACGGGTTGCTCGCCAATCCACCGGACCTGAGGTTGTTGTTGCCCCGCGGTGGCCTTGCCGCGGATGGACGTGGTCGTCGCGGGCATTCCAGGGACGCACGGGCGGGATTCGCCTTGACCGACCGCGATTACTGCATCGGCACATGAAGGTCGTTCGCGGGAAACGCACCGATCACAGTTCATCTCTCGCCGCGGGCGGTTTCCTGCACGCCGGCTGGGTCCGTGACAGAATCGGCGGCGGGGATGATCGGTCCTTGGCAGAATGCGATCCGGTCTCGGACCGCCCTGAAAGGGCAAAATAATCCAGCCCAGGGCAACGCCCTACGGTTGTGCCGGCGTTCTTCCAGACCAGCCCTGAAAGGGCGTAGTAATCCACTTATCCCGCCCTTTCAGGGCTTCTATGTTGTTGCATCGATTTCATCCCCAGGGCGTTGCCCTGAGCTTTTTTATCACGCCCCTTCGGGGCTGGCTGAAACCTGACCGTTCACATGCCGGCGGCGAAAATGCTTGCCGCCTAAACGGTCACGGACCCACGCCGGCTGGCTCGTACGTTTCCTTGTGGAAGCCGGTTGATTATGGGTCTATGATCTTTCGGCGGCTGGAAGCTCCTGGGTGACGTCTTCCTGCCCGCTGCAGGCTTCATCTCCCCACGACATTAACAAGGGCAGGCGGGGCGCCTTTGCGGATCAAAGCGATCACCGCGGTTGGGCGGTTTGTCGGGCTTGCTACAGGCGCAGCAGCCGCTCGCCGACAAACAAGCGCGACGGCGTGCCGGCGACACGACGGCTCCGCCGCACGCGCCGTGCTTTCCCGGACGTCTGCCAGTCGGACCAAGCCGAGCAGGACATGAGTGCGAGTAAAAACGTATTGACGACCGGGGAGGTGGCGAGGATCTGCAACGTCGCCCCGCGGACGGTCTCCAAGTGGTTCGATTCCGGTCAGTTGCGTGGCTACCGCATCCCGGGCAGCAAGGACCGGCGCATTCCCCTGGACCACCTCGTCCGCTTCATGCGGGCACACGGCATCCCCTTGAACGGCCTCGACGGCAACCAGAAGCGGGTGCTGGTCTTGGAGGGGGACGCTGGCCTGGGCGAGACCATACGCACGGCGCTCGCCTCGAATCGGGGCTATGAGGTGGCCACCGCCGCTTCGGCGTTCGAGGCCGGGGCCCTCGCCGCGGAACTCAAACCGCAGGTGTTGGTGGTCGACGTATCCCTTCCGGATGTCTCCCCGCCAGTCCTGGTCCGCTGGCTCCGCGGCTCGGCCAGCCTGCAGGACACGGGACTGATCGGCGTGGCCGGCAGCCTTACCGAAGGTCAGGGGCAGGCGTTGCTCCAACAGGGGTTTGACGCGTACCTGTGCAAGCCGTTCGAGATTCGTGAGTTGATACAGCTCATCGAAAACACGAGTTCGCGAACCGTTGCCGAGGCGATTAGCTAACCGACGTCGCCCCCTCTACACGGAACCCTCCGCCCGCCTGCGACTGCCGTTCTCGTTCGCGCCGACCCGTTTGTGTCTGCCCCCTCCGGCGAAGCGGGGTTGGTCGCCCTTTCCCCCAGGGTTATCATCTCCGCAATGGTGGTGACGATTGACGGTCCTGCGGGATCTGGCAAGTCCACGGCGGCGCGGAAGCTCGCTGCCCGTCTGCAGATTGCCTATCTCGATACGGGCGCCATGTATCGCGCCATCGCCCTGGCGGCGCTGGTCCGGGGCGTGGATCTGTCCGACGAGAACGCGGTCACGGGACTTGCCCGCGGGCTGCGTCTGGAACTCGACTGCGGTCCGACCTTCACCCGGGTCAAGGTGGACGGCGTTGACGTGAGCGAGGCCATCCGCACCATGGCGGTCAGCCGGGCCACTTCCGAGGTGGCCCAACACCAGGCGGTTCGAGCGCTGCTTGTGGCGGAACAACGCAAGATCGGTCGGCGCCTCGGCTCGTTCGTAAGCGAAGGCCGCGATCAGGGCAGCGTGGTCTTCCCCGAGGCGGACGCCAAGTTCGTCCTCGAGGCCGGGGCGGTCAAGCGGGCGGAGAGGCGCTACCAGGAACACGTCGCCGACGGCGAGGAGATTTCCCTGGAGGCGGTCCTGGAGAACGTGCTGGCCCGGGACGCCATCGACTCGAAGCAGTGGGAACCGCTGCTGATCCGCGGAGAGGCGATTGTCTTGGACACGACGCACCTCTCCATTGCCGAGGTGATCGATCGAATGGTGGCGGAGCTGGACCGGATTCGATCGTAAGGTCGAGCCGGCGGAACCCGACCCGAGGGTCCGATCAGACCGCGAAGCGGGGTGCCGCCACCAGGTCGTAGGGCGGCGTCATTGCAATCAGCCCGCGACGCCGGTGTACAATTCCCTGGGGCTGTCCGGGGGCAAGAGTGTTTGTCCCGGGCGGTGCGGCTGGTGGTGCCGATGGCCGTGCGGATTGACGTAAGTGCTTGCCAGGGACGAAGTTAGCGGCGTTGAGGACTTCGCCGGGAAGCCCATTTGGCTGATCGGCCGCTCTGCAAGGGTCCGATGATGACGTGGCCAGACAAAACGTGCGGCGGACGCCTCTGTCCGGCGGAGGGAGACACGCCGGCTCGATCCTCGGCGCAGCGCCGACACGTGGAACCCTAGAATGCCGAGCTACTCCTACAAGGCCGTCGGCAGCGACGGGAAGACCGTCAGCGGCGTGCTCACCGCGGAAAACTACCAAGTGGCGCTGCGCATGCTCGACGAGCGGGCGTTGTACCCGGTCAACGTCTCCGAGGGGGTGGATCAGGGCAGGCTCGGCTTCGGGCGCCGGCGGCGGATCAGAGCCCAGTACCTCACCACGTTCTACAGCCAGCTCGCCGACCTGCTCAAGGCGGGCGTGCCCATGTTGCGGTCGCTGGATGTGCTCTCGAAGCAGAGCTCTCACGGGGCGTTGACCCTGGTGCTGAAGGAGTTACGCGAGGAGGTGGCCGGCGGTACGTCCGTCGGGGACGCCATGGCCAAGCACCCCCACGCGTTCTCGCCGCTGCACGCCTCGATGGTCCGGGCAGGGGAACAGGGCGGCTTCCTGGAGGACGTGCTGCACCGCATCGCCATCTTCTCAGAGAAGCAGGACGAGCTGCGCAACAAGGTCGTGGGTGCGATGATCTATCCCACGATACTGGTAACGGTCGGGACGGGCATCGTGCTCCTGCTGATGTTGGTGGTGGTGCCGCGGCTGCGGGAGCACCTCCGGCCGGAGACGTTCAACCCTCTGACGAAAGCGGTGTTCTGGGTGTGCGACCTGTTGCAGCACCACTATGTGGCCCTGGTCGGCGTCGTCGGCATCGCGGTCATGGGCGTCTCGGTGTTTCTGAACACCGACCTGGGCCGGTCGCTGTCCGAGCGGTTCAAGCTGCGGGCCCCGATCTTCGGCAAGATCTTCACCATCGTGGCCATCTGCCGGTTCTGCCGGATTCTGGGGACCATGCTGCACAACGGCGTGCCCATCCTGCAGGCCTTGAAGATATCCAAGGACTCGGCCGGCAACGCCGTCCTGGCCAAGGTGATCGAGGAGGCGGCAGAGAGCGTGCGCAAGGGTGCAGCGCTCTCGGCACCGTTGGGCGAAAGTGGGCTATTTCCGCCCGCCGTGGTGGACATGATCGCGGTGGCGGAGGAGAGCAACAACCTGGAGACGGTGCTGGTGCAGATCGCGGACACCAACGAGGCGCGCACGGCGCGCTCCATCGATCTGGGCGTACGGGTGATCGAGCCGATCCTGCTGGTGATGATGGCCGCGGTGGTGTTCTGTATCGCGGTGGCCCTGCTCCTGCCCATTCTCACCATGGGAACGGCGATCACGTAGGTAAGACCCCGGGGAGCGGCCGGCAGGTCGAGCAGGTTCACGGCTTCGTTTCCGGTGCCGCAAGCGCCGGAGTCTAAGCGGGACGGTGCGGCAGCGTCGCTAAATGGCGGCGACTTCGTGGATAAGGAGACGTGCGATGCGGCGAGAGATTCGAAGAAGGAAAGCAGGATTCACCTTGATCGAGGTCCTGCTGGTGGCGGGCATTCTGGCGTTGCTGGCGGCCTTCGCGATTCCCCGGCTGTTCAGCCAGGCTGAGAGAGCCAAGATGGACATTGCCCGGGCGGCGGTGGGGCGGAACGGCCCGATCGCCAAGGCGCTGGAATCCTACAAGTGGGCCCTCGGTCAGTACCCGGATACGGACGAGGGCTTGCGCGCCCTGTTCACCCCCAAGGATCGTCACGATGA